>JAEEGF011577997.1_pt1 | contig 20238 bp, 14 predicted proteins | sample 9134171 | NCBI WGS metagenome assembly JAEEGF01 (sample SAMN16246542, study PRJNA631951) | gut metagenome | biome: gut microbiome; feature: rumen; material: AP-attached | host: Bos | place: Iran: Karaj | collected 2018-10
CTTTTTGAATGAGATCAAAAATCTGTGTGTCTCTTGTCATTGTTGTTGAATTGTTTATTTGTTGAATTGTTGAATTGTTTTTCTTTCCAGAAAGTTTATGAATCTTGAACTTAAGGAGTCTAATGTCTTTAGTATTATGAATTGTGAATTATGAATTATGAATTGTGAATTATGAATTATGAATTGTGAATTGTGAATTGTGAATTCTATCCCTCCTATAACTGTTAACTATTAACTATTAATTTCTATCCCCTGACCCCTGATCACTGATCACTGATCCCTTCTATCTTTCACCTATTCGAAAACCTTTTTCTTTTTTCCCACATTGTACGACAAATATCCCGCCAGGTAGAAGGGTTTTGCCTTGTTGAAAGCCATTTGCTGCACGAAGGGGAAAATCATATCCAAACAAACTCCTATCTCCAATGCATGAATGGCTTGGTCTTTTTTGCTGAAATCGAACAGAAAGCCGGTTTTGCCATAGAATCCCGGTCGCGGGTAACTTATATGCGCCAGATTGGTCCAGAAAGGCGCGTGTCCCAGTATGTCAGCGGCATCAATGGTCTCCGGGTCATATTTTTTCACAGTGACGAAACCGTTTCTGTCAACAACCCTCAGATAAGTTGGGAAAACCAGTCCTAACGACAAGCCTGCCGACAGTGTGTAGCGGATACTCACTCCGCCCCAATAGGGCTTGTGGTGCAAGGTGCGCTGGTAACCGTAGCCCGCGCGCAAAAAAAACAGGTCGCATAACTTCCCGTAACAAAAAGATGTGGCATTGCCGTAAAGGGCGCTTTTTACCCGTACGGCCTTCGGATGACGGTTGTAAACTCCGCCTACCTCGAAGAAGTGCTTGTTGTAATAGTCCGGTGTCCATCCTTTTTGAAACCATAATCCTGCGCCTGATGTGTTAATCTCAATGTTGAAATTCCATTCCCTTGCCGTTACCACATGTTCCGTTGAATCAGCAATATCTTGCGCGTCTGAATAAAAAAACAGAATCATGAGTATGCCTGCAAGGAGACCTCCTCTCACGATGGCGCTTTTCTCTTTCAGACGTGGCATTTCAGACGGTTTTAGAGTTGGTTGTTCTGCTCAACGCTGGTCACGACTTCCGAATAATGTCCGTAAGCAGCGCACTTGTGTTGCGTGTCACATGCGGAAAACATCACTAATGCTGTCAAAATAACTCCTAATACTAACAAAACTCTTTTCATATCGTCTTTTTTTTTAATTTTGCAAAGATAATAAAAAACGTGGTTTTAAGTTATATATTATATCACTATTAAAAAGATAGATAAGTTGTTGAAGATTAATAGGTTGTTTTTTTTTGCTGTTTTTCTCTTTTTGAGTCTGTTTCCTCTTTTTGGTCAAAACAAAGGGAAAAAGACGCAATATTCAGCTTATCTGCGTATGGATTCTGTCACCCAAAGTTTGCTGAAACAGTCGAATGCGTTATCATTTTGCAGAAATAATGTTTTGCGTTTGGCTGACTATCCGAAATTCTCACAGCAGATTGTCTCATATTTTGAAAACAATGGTTTCCCTTTTGCGGAGGTCCGCTTGGATAGTCTTGACATGCAAGAGCAATTTGCTACTGCGGTTTTGAAAATTGACAAGCATGAGTACATTGCTTTTGATAGCATTGTTATCAATGGAGATGCCAGGTTGTCAGGTGCTTACCTCTATCCGTACTTGGGCTGGCGGAGAAAAAAAGCATATAAAGAATCGGTAGTTGCAGACATACCTTCCAAATTGGCGGAACTGCCTTATGTGACGGAAATCAGTCCTTCGTCCATTGAGTTTGTCAACAATAAATGCTACTTGTACCTGTACCTCGCCAAGCGGAAATGCAGCCAGTTTGACGGGTACTTGGGACTTGTGCCAGTGGATGAGCGGACTGGCAAAGTGTCGCTGAATGGTGAGCTGAATCTGGATTTGCGGAATTTGTTCAAGATAGGGGAGAGGATAGCCCTGCAATGGCGCAGCACCGAGCGCTATTCCCAGAATCTTACCGTATTGTTGAATTTTCCTTACTTGTTTCGCACTCCTTTCGGGGTGAATGGACAGTTTGACTTAGATAAAAAGGATACCTCGTATCTCACTATGAATTACGAAATTGGACTTCAATACTCGTTTATGGGCAACAGTTATGCCCGTGCTTATTTCAATTATACATCCTCCAGGATTCTGACCGCCTCCTCGCTGTTGCCGGATGCGGGACTGATAGACTATGGAAAGTCGATGTATGGCATAGAATTCAATATCAGAAAGTTGGATTATCTGTACAATCCTCGGAAGGGAGTGTCTTTCTGTGTGAATGGTGCGGTGGGCAGAAGGAAAATCATCAAGAATGCCAAGGCTGATGAGTCTTTTTATGAGGGTATGGAAATGAGGACCTCCAATTACCGTCTTGCGGCAGATTTGATGGGCTTTGTGCCCCTGCATAAGCGCTTCGTCCTCGTCTTGGGACTTAATGGCGGCACTATGTTTGGTAATAAGCTGTATTTGAATGAATTGTTTCGTATTGGCGGCATGAATTCCTTGCAAGGCTTCGATGAGAAAGCTCTTTATTGTTCTTCATACGCCATAGCCCTTGCGGAATTGCGTTTTTTGTTTGCCCGTCGCTCTTATATCAATGCTTTCTTTAATGCCGCTTGGTATGAGCGTAACATTCCGAACAACTATTTCCGGGATTTGCCCTTTGGTTTTGGCCTGGGCTTGTCCTTCGATACAAAAGCAGGTATGTTCTATCTGAGCTATGCCCTTGGTCATCAGCATAATAGTCCAGTCTCCTTCAAGACGGGAAAAATCCACTTTGGTGTGAAGGTGGGATTCTAATGTTGAAACAGAAGAAATATTATTTGCTTGCTGGTTCCAGATGCAGCAAAGTAACTTCGCTGGAGGTGCCCATACGCATGGGGGGACCGAAAGAGCCGGAACCACAGGAGGTGTATATCTGAAGTGTATTTTGTCTGTTCAGGCCTTTATTGTATCGAAACACATGGTTGTTGATCCAGGTGAGTGGCCAGAGTTGCCCGCCATGGGTGTGTCCAGATAGCAGCAAATCTATACCTGCTTTTTCTATATAGTCGGTTCCAATTGGACTGTGTTGCAAAGCAATGACAGGCAGCGTTTTGTCAATAGGAAGTGAGGGCAGAGTACTCTCAATAGTCTCTAAGCGGTGGGGGGTATGTGTGTTCGTGCTCTTTGTGTCGGCCGACATGTATTCCAGTCCTACAATGCATAATCCTTTGTCGGTGGTTACCTCGTTTTCCAGCACATGCACTCCTGCTTCGCGCAGCAGTTGTTTGGCTTGCTTGTTGTTCACATAGCCATCGTGGTTGCCTTCGACAAAATATATGGGGGCTTTGAGCTGGGTGAGCGGCTCAAGAGTCTGGGCGTTGAAATTATACCAGCTTTCGAAGCAGTCGCCAGTAAAGAAAATGATGTCAGGCTTGGCTTCGTTGACGAGATTTACCAGCTTCTGCATTTGATTTTTCCCCCTGAAGTGTCCGATATGGGTGTCTGTCAGCTGGACGGCCCGCAGGGATTGCTGCAGTTTGGGCAGTTGCACTGTTACCTCTGCCAATTTGGGATTTAAGGCCTTGTGCGTGGCAACGCCGCATACGCCAAGTGTGAGCGCTCCCACTATGGTGCCGAAAAGCCAGCGGGGCATGTGTGCGAACAACTGTACGATATCCACCAACAGCATGAATATCAGCAGATACAATAGTAATCCCACTACCACACTGCTGGCTATGGAGCAAATGTGACCAATAGGGTTGACAGTCCAGGGCTGTGAAGCCAGAAACATAAAGACAAAACTCCCTATCAGCAGGAAACTGTATGTAACATACCACCAGGTGGCGCGGGTGCCGGAAACAAAGGCGGTGCGTCGTGCCAGATACCATACGGCAAGCCCCATTATGGCGAGAAAGCCAATGAGGATAAGTGGAAAAATCCAATTTTTCATGAACTAAATTGCTATGTTTTTCTTTCAAAAATTAACTAATTAACTAATTTGTTAATTAACTAATTTGCTAATTATTTCATTGCTTCGCGTATGTCCAACATGATTTTCTGTGCCAGGTGGTCGGCTTGTTCTTCAGTGCCGGCCTCGGCATAAATGCGTATAATGGGCTCTGTATTGGAGGTCCGTAAGTGTACCCAACCATTGTCAAAGTCAATCTTCACGCCGTCAATGCGGTTCACCTCATACTGCTTGTAATTTTCTGCAATGCTGTCCAGAATGTGCTTCACATTCATGCTCGGCTGCAGCTCGATTTTGTTTTTGGAGATGAAATAAGCCGGATATTGAGCACGGATTGCAGAACAGCTCTTCTTGCTTTTGGCCATGTAACTGAGGAAAAGTGCCACACCTACCAATGCGTCGCGCCCGTAATGTAAGGCAGGATAAATCACGCCACCGTTGCCTTCACCGCCGATAATAGCGTTGGTTTCTTTCATTTTGGCCACCACATTCACCTCGCCAACAGCTGCTGCATTATATTCCACCCCATAACGCTGGCTTACATCACGTAAGGCCCTGGATGAGGATAGGTTGGAAACAGTGTTTCCTTTCTCATGTTGCAGAATGTAATCGGCTACAGCTACCAAGGTGTATTCCTCCACAAACATCTCGCCGTCTTCTTTGACAATGGCCAAGCGATCCACATCGGGATCCACCACAAAGCCCACGTCGTAATCATGGCGTTTCATCTCGTTAGAAATTTCAGACAAGTGCTCAGGAATGGGTTCCGGATTGTGTGGGAAAATACCTGTCGGTTCCCCGTATAATAATTTGATTTTGGTGACGCCCAGTCTCTCCAAAAGTGGTCTCAAGGCAATTCCGCCCGTTGAATTGACACAATCCACAATGACCGACAAGTCGGCTTTGGCAATGGCTTGGGCATCCACTAAAGGCAGCTTCAAAATGGCTTCGATATGGTCATTGATGGCATTGTCGTATTGTGTATAATGGCCAAGATTTTTGATGTCTGAATATGCAAAGTCTTGTTTGTCAATGATTTCCAGTAACTCCTTGCCTTCTGCTCCTGAAATGAACTCACCCTTGTTGTTCAACAGTTTCAGGGCATTCCACTGCATGGGATTGTGGCTGGCGGTAATGATGATGCCGGCATCGGCATGTTGCTGGATGACAGCCATCTCCACGGTGGGTGTGGTTGATAAACCTAAGTCGATGACATCTACACCCATAAACTGCAAAGTGCTGCAAACCAATTTGTTGATTTTATCGCCTGAAATACGGGCGTCGCGGCCGACAATCAAAGTCGGTTTTTTCTGACTGTCGTCTTTCCGTAAAAACATGACGAAAGCTGTGGTGAATTGGACAATATCGATGGGGGTGAGGTTGTCACCGGCCTTCCCGCCGATGGTGCCTCTGATGCCTGAGATGGATTTGATGAGTGACATGATTCGTTTTTAATTGATACAAACTGCAAAGTTACATAAAATTCCCGAATTACACACAGACGAATGAATTTTTTACAGAGACGCGCTCGTGCGTCCGAAAAAAACAAAGCGGAGAGTTGCACAAATTTCTTGAATAGATAGTGAACAGACGAATTTTTGCACGGAAGTGTTTTGTCGCTTCTACAAAAAAATGGAAGAAAACGTGTTTTTTTGTATTTTTGCCGATTCAAAAAAACTAAGGGAATGATGAAAAAATTTCTGTTTGCTGCCTTCTTTCTCGGCTTGTCATTATTGCTGTCCGCTCAATCGGACCTTTACGAAAAGCATCCTGCGTTTCCATATCGTTTGACAGCGGAAGAGCAATTGCTGATGCATACGTTGCCTGTCAAGGCCAGTATGAATTTTACGGCCGCTCCACAAGGTCCAGTGACAGCAGTGGCCGAATTCCAGCCTATGGAGGGTGTCATTGTCGCCTATCCGCTTGGCATTCCTGTTAATTTGGTAAGTCAGTTGTCGCAGATTACACGCGTGAAAGTGTTGGTGAATAATAACAATCAGATGAATTCTGCCAATTCCAATTTCAGTCAGCATGGCGTCAATATGTCCAATGTCGATTTTTGGATTGTGCCTCATGATAGTTATTGGACCCGTGATTATGGTCCGTGGTTTGTCATTGATGGGAATGACCAAGTGGGAATTATCGATTTTACCTACAATAGACCCCAGCGTCCGAATGACGATGCCGCTATGAGTAGTATTGCTTCCAATCTGAATTGTACCATGTATGCTATGCCGATGGTTCACACTGGTGGTAATTATATGGTTGATGGCTATGGTACAGCGGCTTCCACACAGTTGGTGCTGGATGAGAATCCCAACGAGACGGCTACTTCTTTGCGTCAGATGGCCCAAGAGTATTTGGGTATTGACCAGTATTTTTTTATTGATGATCCCATGGATGATTATATATATCATATTGATTGTTGGGGCAAATTTTTGGATGTGGATAAGGTGTTGGTTGCCCAAGTGCCCACTACCGACTATCGCTACAATGATTATGAGGCTGCAGCTGCGGTTTTTGCCAATGCCACAACGCCTTGGGGTAATCATTATCAAGTGTTCAGGGTTTATGAACCGGGTACGGGATGGTATGCGACACCCTATACCAACTCGCTGATACTCAACGACCATGTGTATGTGCCTGTGGCAGGCTCCCAGTGGGATGATGATGCTATTGAGGTGTATCAGCAGGCTATGCCAGGATATACTATAGTCCCGATTACGCAGGTCAGCAGTGCGGTATGGGAGAATACCGATGCCTTGCATTGCCGTACTCATGAAATCGCCGACCGTGGAATGCTGTATATCAAGCATTTCCCCTTGTTGGGTGTGCAGGAAATAGAAGATGATGCTGTGCTTAGTGCCGATATCAGAACTTTAAGCGGACAGTCATTGGTAACGGATTCTGTATTGGCATATTACAGAATCAATCATGGTGCATGGCAGAATGTGCCTTTGGCTTCTGTGGGTGGCAGCGCATTCGAGGCCTCCATCTCAGGCTTGAACAATCTTGATACTGTCGATTATTACCTCTTTGCCAAGGACCAGTCGGGTAGGAGGGAATGTCATCCCTATATCGGTGCCCCAGATCCTCACCAGTTTGTCGTCAGCAAAAATCAGAGTGCCATTGCGAATACACAGTCGCAAACCTCAGTTCTCTTATACCCGAACCCGGCTGTGGACCGCATTGTGATTAAGGGAGAAAACCTCTCGGAAGTGAAAATATATAATTCTGTAGGTCAACTTGTGAATGTCTATTCATTACAGGATGGCACCAATACCATTAACTGCAAAGATTGGCCCGCCGCCATGTATTATCTCTCCATCTATACAAGCAACGGCGAGAAAATCAGCCGGAAAATAGTGAAGATTAATTAGCAAATTAGTTAATTAGCAAATTAGCAAATTAGCAAATTGGTAAATTAGTTAATGTGTTAATTATCAATGTGCTAATGTGCCAATTGTTTGGGGGTAGTAAAGTGGTTAGGGGTTAGTGGAGTTTCGTTGCACTCAAGGGAAATTAGGCTTTACCTAAGTGGAGTCTTTGAACTTTGAATTCTGAACTTTAAATTCTGAATTCTGAATTTTGAACCCACCCAAAAAACTATTAATTATTAATTGTGCATTGTGCATTGTGCATTGTGCATTGTGCATTGTGCATTGTCAACTCTTGTCCCCTATCTTGCATCCCACAGTGGCAAAAAACAGGATATAGGCATAGCACACAAACAGCAGGGCGTAGGCAATGTGCGGATTCACGGCATCGGCAATTTTGCCGTAAATCAGCGGCATGACGGCGCCACCAACGATGGCCATCACCATCAGTGCGGAGGCAAATTCGGTATGGTCGCCCAGGTCGTGGATGGCCAATGGCCAAATGGCGGGCCACATGATGGCGTGTGCGAAACTCAGGCAGATAATGGCGATAATGGAGAAAATTCCGGAGGTGCACAACGCCACAACTACCAATGCGATAGACAAAAATAATTGGATAATCAGAGCCTTGCGTTGAGATACGACTTTTGGTACGAAAAGGATACCACAGAGATAACCCACTAACAGCGCAATCAATGCGTAAACTCCGAAATAGTGGGAAACTTTTGTGGAAATGCCGTAATAGTCGCCGTAGGGTATCAGTGTGTCGATGGCGATAACTTCGGCACCCACATAGAAGAAAATGGCTAAAATGCCGAGCCACAAATACGGGAAACTGAAAATACTCGCTTTTTTGCCGTCAATTTTTTTCTCTTCCTCCACGATGTCCGGTAAGTGGGCGGTTTTGATGAAAAGTACCAATGCGATCAGTACGGCGGTCATGATGAGGTATGGGATGATGACTCCGTTAGAGAGTTGCTGTAACATGGCTTCTTTCTCGGGACCTGGAGCCATCTCCTTGATGCTTTCAAAAAGATGTTCCTTGCCGCTGAACAGGGCGTTGTAGAGCACCAGAATGCCAATCATACCTGCCAGCTTGTTGCAGATTCCCATAATGCTCATACGGCGGGCTGCCGATTCAATCGGGCCGATAACGGTGACGTATGGATTGCTGGCAGTTTGCAAAAGCGACAAGCCGCTGCCTTGCAGGAAGAGCCCCAACAAAAACATGGGGTAGCTGCGCATCTGCGCGCCAGGGATGAACATCATGCAGCCGATGGCCATGACGACCAAGCCCAAAGCCATTCCGTTGCTGTAGCCCGTCTTCTTCAACACAAGTGACGAAGGAATGGACATTACAAAATAGGCAATGTAAAAAGCGAAGGTCACCAAATAGCCTTGTACTTGGGTGGTGAGCTCGCATGAGGTTCTCATGTACGGAATAAGAATGTTGTTCAGCCAGGTGACGAATCCGAATACGAAAAACAACGAACCGATAACGAACATGCTGAAAGTAAGATTTTTTGTGTTTTGCATCGTTGTAAATTTTAATATGCAAAATTAATCAAAAATCTTAAAACTCATACGGAAAACTTATATTTCTCTGATTCCTGATTCCTGATTCCTGATCTACGGCAGCATATCCGCTGGTTTCGTCTCGTAATCCGGGAAGTCAATGGAAGAAATGGTATCAACAAGAATTTCCAATGGCCGACCATAATAAGTGGGTTGGGGCTTGGTCTGGGCTGGAACTTGAACTTGTGTTTGTGTTTGAGTCGGAACTTGAACTTGTTCGGGAGTCTGGGTGTTGGTTGTTGTAGCAACAGCTATTGTTGGAGAGACTGTCTCAGCAGTGTTTTCAAGAGTGTTGTCAGCTTCTGCTATTTCTGTATATTCAACAGTATCAATATTTTGATTGGTAGTCTGATTTTCTGATACTTGCTCTTGTGCAATGATGTTGTTGTCCGTTTCGGGCTTATTGTTTGAGGGTAAAGTGAAAAATAAAACACTGCCGGTGATTACAGCGGCTACACTGCCCACAAGGGCTATTTTTGCTCCGGTACTCATCATTGGCATGCCGCTTTGATGTTTGAACGACTTCCATGCCTGAGGCTTGTACTCGTAGCTCTTGCTGTTGATTTTGTCCTTTATCTCTTGGTCAAACTGATTCATGTTTACTTTGTGTTGGTTAGCTTTGCTGTTGGTTAGCTCCGTGTTGGTTAGTTTCGCTGTTGGTTAGCTTCGCTGTTGATGACTTTATGTTGTTAAGTAACTATAAATTATTAATTATTAATTGTTAATTGTTAATTGTTAATTTCTGACCCCTGACCCCTGACCCCTAATCACTAATCACTAATCACTAACCTCTTTTATCGCTTCCTTCAGTTTTGTTCTGGCGAAGTTGAGGTGCCAGTGCGAAGTTCCTTCCTTGATATTCAACAGTTTGGCAATTTCCGCATGGGGCATGTCCTCAAACACGTATAGGTTGAAGACGGTGCGGCTCATCTGCGGCAATTGCTGTATCAGTTGCATCAGTTCATCGGTGGACAGCTTCGACAGGGCCTCGTTTTCGTCATGATGTTGCAGAACGTCATCGGTCACATCGTCATAGTTGACTGTTTCAGTAGAGTGGCGGTACTTGCGCAAGTAGTCGAGTGCCGCATTGACCATAATGGTCTTCATCCACGCTTCGAAGGAGCCGGAGGCCTGGTAAGTTCCCAATGCCGAGAAAATCTTCATAAACCCCTCATTCACCATGTCCTGCGCATCCTCATAACAGTGTGCGTAACGCATGCAAACCGTGAACAGTGACCCGTAATAAGTCTTGAAAAGCTTGTGCATGGCTCTTCGCTGGCCTTTTTTACAGTCGTCTATCAACTGCAAAATTTCATCACGGGATTGCTTGTTCATTATCTATAACGTAAAGTCAATTTAAAATCTTTGGTCTTCGAATTATTTTTTTGTTTTTTTACCCTATATGGTTTCCATTGCAGATGAATGCACAATGCTCAATTCACAATTCACAATTCACAATTCATAATCCAACCCCCATTAATCATTATTCATTAATCATTATTCATTGTTAATTGTTAATTCCATCTCTCTGCATCCTGCATTTCCACTACATTCTGACCCCTGTAACCTGGTTAGTACATATTGTCGCGGAAGTCTTTCTTCAGGTCGAGTTTCACATCGTGTAATGCGGCGGCTTTGATGTTGATGGTGAAACTCCATCCTTTACGATAGCCGAAAGGTATCCAGTTGAAACGCATCTCCCAGCAGTGCAGGTCTCTGTATATGTCAATGGAAGTGTAGGACATTTCTTTTTGCACAAAATCATAACCAGTCGTGAAGCCTACCTTCCATTTTCTGGTGATGTTGAATTCTCCAATGATATTTAGCGTCTGAACGAATTTGTGGGTATATGGCTTCTCCACCACATTGCCACGATAAGTGTTGATATAGTATCCGTAATTGTCGTTGGCAGTGTATGCGAATGTGTAGTTGATGGTTAGCGACCAGGGATTGTTGAAGTCGGGGCGGGTGTTGGGCATGCCTAAGAGGTTCTGGTCCATGATGGATTCGTTGTTCTTGTTCTGTTCTGTCTTGTTCTTGTCATCTTTCTGCTTCCCTTTAAATAAATCCCTGTTGATGACCAGGTTAAGTCCCACATTGATGTTGGCATTGGAGAAACGCAAGAGCTTTTTGTTGACCTTCAACTCGGTTTGGTTGACTCTTTTCCCGTCTTTGATGATATAAGGGTCAAATGCCAGGCTAAAGGTGATATTGAGTTGCCTCCAGATGGTGCTTCGGCCTGAAATGCGCAAGGGTTGCCAACGCAAAGAGTCAGCGGCGAAGTCGTAACCCATGGAGATGGCTAAGTTGTCGAAAATGGCGATTTTCTTGGTCCCGGTAATAGTGTCTTTTCTTGAACGGACTTTGATTTCTATGTTGTTGTTGAGCGTCAGCTGGGCCAGGGCTCTGGTCTGGCCGCTGGCACCGCCATAGATGGAGTTGCTGAAATAAGAATAGTTGACATATTCACCAGTCACAGTGTTGAAGTATTCTCCGAATGATTTTTTGTTGAAATTAGGACTATAACTGAAGCTTAAATTCGGTGTGACGACATGACGAATGGCCTTGAGACCGCCTTTCTTGAACTGGTACATGAAGTATATCTTGGTGGTCAATTCAGTGCTGATGCTGAGGTCGTGCAGGGCATAAAAACCGCGCTTGAAAACATTGTCAACTATTGGTTCTCCCAGTGTATCGGTATGGAAAAAACGCTCGTAGCGTTGCAGGTACCACCTCTCGGTAAAGTTGATGTTGGTGTTCCAGTTGACTAATTTCGCGATTTTGATAGGGATTGTAATGGGTATATTGTGGCGTATCCCGACACCGATTTTGTCCCAGGTCTCAGTTTTAAAGAACAGGGTATCAAAGGTGTTGATTTGGGAACACATTTCCGAAGACCATTTCATGGAGATGTTGTCATACCACTTCAAAGCACCAGCCTTGTTTTTCTTGCGGAAAGGATAGAACTGGATGACTGACATGTTGATGGAGGGCAATTTAAGGTCAACCATGCGGGTGTTGGTGTTCTGAGAGTATGAAATGGTGGCGTCGAAGTAGAAAATACCTTTGGCACTGGTGGAGAAGTTGATGGAGGATGAATATTGGTTGGACAGGTAGTCGTTGATGCTGGACAGCGTGTGCTTGTTGTAGCCGCTACTCACAATGTCAACATGGGCATTGAAACGGGTGTATGGATGGGATTTTATGTCTTGCTTGTGGTCCCAATAAATCTTGAAGTCGTTGGTATGGTAATAGGTGGAGTCTATCAGCTTCTCACCGAGATATTTCTGACCGTATTCCGCCCTGATTTTACCGGCACATTTGTATCGGAACACATAATTGGACTCGGCTTTGATGGCCCAGCTGCCGCGAGTGTATATGTCACCGGCCAGCAAAAGATCGAAGTTGTCGCTTATACCGAAATAGTAACCAATGTTTTGCAAGTAAAAACCTAAACTCTGTGTCTCACCGAAAGTGGGCATGACCAAGCCGGAATGACGTCCTTTCTCCAAAGGAAAATAAACGAAAGGAATGGCTATGGGGGTGGGTATATCTACAAAACTGACGTATGCCGGACCCATGATAATCTTGTCATTAGGCAAAACCTTCGCTTTGGTGAAGGAAATCTCAAAGTGCGGATGATCCAGCTCGCAGGTGGTATATTTGCCCTTCTTGATGTATGTGGTGTTGTCTTCCAATTTCTTGATCTGCTCTCCATGGATGTATCCTTCTCCCTCCTCGGTAATCACATGGGTGATTTTGCCTTTCTTGGTCTCAAAATTGTATTTTATTTCCTGTGCCCTGAATATCCCGTCGCCTTGCTTAAGCACGGGACTGCCAACAACTTTTCCGCTTTCATCGATGGCCCCACTGGCATATAACTCGTTGTTGGCAAAGTCAATCTCAATGTAATAGGCATACAAACTCATGTCCTCATATAGCACGTATGCCTCGTTGAACAGATAGGCCACCTTGTTCTTGATGCTGAAATGTATGGAGTCTTTGGCATCGTATGTGACTGTGTGCTCCAATCCGTTTTTGGAGATTTTTTTGCCGCTTCGAATGCTGTCGGTGGATAAACTGTCGGCGGAAAGTGTGTCGCTTGCCGTATTTGCCAATTGCTGAGAAATTGTATCTGATTTCAAACTGATACGTATGGTATCACCTCCGCCATTCGCGGACTGTGCATATACACAATTGTTTATTATGCTGATTATTAGCATAATGCTACAGCATAACAAATATGAAAAATTGATTGTGTATAATTTTTTATACAATTCCTGTTTCGTTTAGTCTTATTATATATATTTGCTTTTTAAAAATGTACAAAAATAGTCAAATATTTTGAGTTATGAACATAAAAAAATGGTTTTTATTGCTTTTGTGCTTAACTTTTTTTAACGCTGTATCTTTTGGACAGACACAAGAAAAGAAATTTAAGCTGGTTATAGATGCTGGTCACGGTGGTGAAGACCCTGGTTGCAAGGGGAGAAAATCGATGGAAAAGAATGTGACACTGAATGTTGCGTTGAAATTGGGCAAGCTGATCAGTGATAACTTCGATGATGTACAGGTGATTTATACCCGAAAGACCGATGTGTTTGTCGAGGTGTATAAACGTGCGGTCATCGCCAATAACAATCATGCCGACTTGTTTATTTCTTTGCATTGTAATGCGGCGGAAAACAGAAGCGCGCATGGTGTCGAGACTTGGGTGATGGGTTTGGCAAAATCGGATGCCAATATGGAAGTGGCCAAAAAGGAAAATGCGGCCATCTTGAAAGAAAAGAATTTTGAGAACAATTATGAGGGCTTTAATCCGAATTCACCAGAAGCCAATGTCATTTTCTCGTTGCATACATCGGCTTATATGAGCCATTCCATTATGCTGGCCGACAAGGTGCAGAAGAATTTGGTGCGAAACACCCATCTGGTGGACAGAACTGTGAAACAGGCCGGGTTCTGGGTGTTGTATAAGGTGGCTATGCCCAGTATCTTGGTGGAATTGGGTTTCTTGAGTAATGCTACGGAAGAGGAATACATGATTAAACCTACTTCGCAGGATATTATGGCAGTGTCTATCTACAACGCTTTTGTGGAATACAGAAACGCACTGGATGGCGGCAGCAGAAAAACCTTGCCGCTGCCGAAAGTTACGGAAACCAAAGATGTGGCCTCTGCTGATAGCAGGACTGTCGATACAGAAGTGGCTCCAGAACCAGCACAGAAAAAGGCTGTGATCGATGACGCCGTGGCTTCTGAACCTTCACAATCCAAGCCTGTGGAAAATGATAAAGTCGCCACAGAAAATGCACAGGCCAAACCAAAGGTTGATGACGCTGTGGCTTCTGAGCCTACCACGGCAAAGGCAGAGGATACTCCAAAAACTTTCGTGAATATAGAGAAAATTTCAACCAAAGAAAAGGAGACTGTTTCTCCAGAACCACAAAAAATCAACACGACAGAAACCGCTAAAACTGAAAACGAGGCGGCAAAACCACAACCCCGCATTCGCTTCCGTGTGCAAATTGCCGCTACTCCCGAGAATATTGCTATTACGGATAGCCGCTTTGGCAAGGTGAAAGATGTACGCAAGTTCCATGAAGGAAAGTTCTGGAAATATACTTGTGGTAACACCACTACTCTGGAAGAGGCGCAAACACTCTTAAAAAGCGTCAAAACCTATTTCCCTGATGCTTTTGTCATCGCCTTCGATGGCGAAACCAAAATCCCCGTAAGCGAAGCGGTGAACAGGATGAAGAATTAATAATTAACAATTAATAATTAATAGTTAATAGTTGTTGATATTTCCCCATTTATCATCAATTATCAGTTATTAATTGTCAATTGTCAATTGTCAATTGTCAACTGTCAAAATCCGTTAAACTGCATAAACAGTGGTGGAAGTAACAAGAGGAAGCCGATGATTATCAGTCCGATAATGAATGGCCAGATGAATTTTACCCATTTGGCATAAGGGATTCTTGCAACGCCAAGAACACCGATCAGCACTCCGGATGTGGGCGTAATCATGTTGGTAATGCCGTCGCCGAACTGGAAGGCTAACACCGTCAACTGGCGCGACACTCCGATAATATCCGAGAACTCGGCCATCATGGGGATGGTGAGCGCGGCCTTTGCTGAACCCGACGGGATGAAGACGTTGAGCACCGTCTGGATGGCATACATGGCACCCACAGCACCTTCTTTACCAGTGTCTGTCATAGCTTGCGAAATGCCATGCAAAATGGTATCAATGATTTTACCGTCTTCCAAAATGATGATGATGCCACCAGCCATGCCGACTACTAAGGCGGCCACCATAATATCCTTGCATCCATCGAGGAAAAGTCGGATGATTTTGTCGAATTTTAAGCTGAATGCTGCACCTGTTGCAATTCCCATGGCGAAGAACAGTCCGGCAATCTCCATGACATACCAGCCGTAGCCTAAAACACCGGTAACCAGGCAGATAATGGTGTAAAGCAGGATGGTGAGGATGAAGTTATGCACGGATTTCCAGGCACCGAAGAAACCAATGAGCAGGTAGGTCCCGGCAATAATGGGCCATAGCACAATGTTATACTGGCCATTGCCGATGCTGATGTTGGTGCGGGGAAAACGAATGGCGCAGAATACCATTACAGCTCCAATCAAAGCATAAACTACCCAAGTGGCAAGGGTGGAGGGACGGCTTTCCACAGCCGTTTCCTCTACTTGCTTGTCGCGCCAAAACGCATCTATCTCGTAGGTGATGGATTTGGTGGGATTTTTCTTGATATAAGCGGCATAAAGCAGGGTGAAGATGATGGCAATCAGAGTGAAGACACACCAGCAAATGAAGCGGTATTCGATGCCGGAGAAGGGTGCTAATCCCGACAAGCCCTGGGCAATGCCAATGGTGAAGGGGTTGAGCATGGCACCGGCAAAACCTACATGGGCGGCTACATAGCACATCAGCACGCCGGTAATGGAGTCGTAGCCCATGGAAATGGCCAAGGGCACAAAAATGACAATAAAGGCTATGGTCTCCTCACTCATGCCGAAGACAGATCCGAAAAGACTGAACATCAAAATGATAAGTATCATAATGAGGTTGTTAACCCCTAATTTGCCAAGGATTTTGTTTTGCTGTAATTTTTGTGTTTTTTTCAGAAAAGAGAAAATACCCACATTGATAGCATTGGTCTCGTTCATGATCCAAAAGCCACCACCAATCATCAGAATAAAAACGATGATATTGGCGGTGCGCTCGAAGCCCTTGAAAAAGGCGGTGAAAATCTGCCATGTTTGGGGCTGGTTGTCAACATTGTGGTAGGAGTCGGAGACCACCACATTGCGCTCGCTGCCATCCACGGTGACGGTTTGACGTTCAAACTCGCCGCCCGGGATAAGCCAGGTCATCACAGCGCATAAAACAATGATGGAGAAGACGATAGTGAAAGTGTGGGGAATTTTCATAAGTTGAAAGTTGTTTAATGTGCTAATTATTATAGTGGATAGGGGTTGATGAATAGGGATTAGTCTTGAATTTTGAGTTGGAAATTATAATTCCCCTTCTTCTAGAAGGGGTGGCCGAAGGCCGGGGTAGTGAATGTGTGATTATACGGGTTGTTGAGGATGTGTGAAAGCCCTGATGCTATCCTTGAAGTTCGTGTTTTGCGAACCGGGAATAAGCATGGGTTCACCTAAGAAGTGAGGCTTTTTGTGAGTTATCACATCTAAAATAGCTTTGACCTTTGCAGCCGCTTCCCGTGTATGGTTTCTCAAATAGGATTTGCGATAATAAACTTCCTTAGCGTTGAAAGCAATGGCATCAAGTTGATGGTGCTGAGCGATATAGAGGGCTCTTTCGTTATGCCAGTGTTGCGAGATTACCGTGATGGAATCCTCACCGAAAACATCTTTCGCACGTATCATTGAGTCGTAGGTGCGGAATCCGGCATAGTCGAGGTAGATGACAGAATCGGGCACGCCTTTTGCGATAAGTGATTGGCGCATCTCTTCAGGTTCATTGTATCCGTGACGATGGTTGTCACCACTGATCAGAATATAAGAGATTTTGTGGGCGAAATAAAGTTCTGCTGTAGCGTCAATTCGGTTGTTATAATATTTGTTTACAATTCCTTTCGCAGTATAAGGCGAGGTGCCTAACAACAAACCCACTTTGCGTGTGGGAATGCTCGTGACCTTGTCAAAGAGTTTTCCCTTTGCACTGTTTTTGATTGTGAAATTGCAACACACGACGAAAACCACGCATAAAAAGGCACAGATAAAACCTGCCCCAATGAGTTTCCGTAAGAGTTTGTGCCGTTGATTTTTTTTTGTCATATTCTTTTTTTTTCAACACAACAAAAATACAAAAAAAACATATATGACCTACCTTGTTGTGTTTGTAGTTGACCGTTCAAGTAAGTATATACGTATTGCATGATATGTGTTTTTTTTAGTGTGTCTAAAACTTTTATTTACAGGAAATACGCCATATAAGCGGGCAAATATTTTACTGATTTTTCGTGGGCATAGTCTTTTGTATAGATGAGGAAACGTTCGTTGGTGATACGAGAAGAAAACTTCTTGCAGAAGGCATCTAACGATGCGTGCGTTTTGTATGACGAAGACTTCACCTCGACTGGCAGAATCTTGGTCCCACGTGACAACAGAAAGTCAACTTCATAGTTGTGTTTCCCGCTTTCAGTAGGCCAAGCATGATAGAAAAGTTTGTTACCTGAAGCCTTGAGCATCTGAGCTACTATGTTCTCATACAAATACCCAAGGTTGGTGGCCAATTTGTCGCTTAGGAGTCGCTCATAGATGACGTTTTCCGTAAATGCTTTGTCGCGGAAAGCCAGTGTAACAAAGAGGCCTGTGTCGCCGACAAACATCTTATATCGCAACAAATCCTCCGTGCTTCCAAGACCAACATTAGGGTCATCGCAATGGTGAGAGATGTTCACTGTTTTTGACTTTTCCATTTCAGAAATCAGTTCGATATAATCCTCTGCCCTTGCCTTAGGGATGACGGTTGAAATCTGATAGCGGGAAGCATTACTGTTCAGTTGTGCTGGAATGGCAGCGAAAATACGAGCAGCCTTCCCCGTGGAGTCAATTTTCCCGAAATCCTCATCGTACAGATCCAAAATGAGCCGTTTGGCACGGTCCACCACCTCGAAGTTATTGGATTCCAAATAAGCATCCACGGCTTGAGGCATTCCGCCAACCAACATATAGAGCCGGAAGTTGCGCATAAGTTTGCGATGAGCCTCTTTCAGCGGCTGAGGGTGCTCCCAGACGTCGCGGAGTAACGGAATGGTAGCTGTATCGCCTATGGCCCAGCGGAACTCCTCATAATCCATCGGATACATGCTGATACGTTCTTCTTCGCTAGGGATAAGGATGTGTTCGGTGTTCTTACGGATGGAAATCAGTGAGCCCGTTTCAATGTAATCATAACGGTGATCCTCTACAAACGACTTGATGGCTTGGCGGGCAAGAGGCTGGAACTGTACTTCATCGAAAATGATGAGCGACTTCCTTTCAACTAGTTGTACATCGTATGCCAGTTGAAGCCTCAAGAAGATGTAGTTGAGGTCGGAAACATCGTTAAAGAGGTTCTTGACTTCCTGCGAGCATTTGGTGAAATCGATGAGGATGAACGATTCGTATTCGTTGCGAGCGAAGGTCTTGACAACGGTTGATTTGCCTATGCGTCGGGCACCCTCAATAAGGAGAGCACTTTTCCCGTTGCTTTCCTGTTTCCATTTGAGCAAGCGATCGTAAATCTTTCGTTTGAAGAGTCTCACGGGTTCCATAACTTGTTGTTTTTGAACGTGCAAAGATAGCGTTTTTTTCTTTTCCTCAAAATTTTTTTTGCCTTAAACCGCAAAATCCTCAATTTTTTTTCTTGCTGATCTCTGCATAATCCTCAAAATATTGTCAAAGTCTTTGACTTTTCCTGAAAAGGGTTGACAGATTTGGGATGGTTAAACTAAATTGGTTTAGTTTGCAAATAGTATTGATACATACTATATTACAAGACTAAAGGGGATAATTACAATCTCCTCCAATAATACCACAGCACTCCGGCAGTGACGAGAGCGGAGATCAGGTCGGCAACAGGAGTGGCAAACCAGACTCCTTCCAAACCAAATATTGGCGGCAATAAAAGCAATAGTGGTGTTAGAAATAACATCTGACGGGTGAGTGAGAGGAAAATGGAAATGCCTGCCCTGCCGATGGATTGGAAAAAGTTGGTGGTGACAACCTGAAATCCCACAACAGCCAAACATAAAACATAGATTCTCAAGCCCTTGGCAGTAATGTTTATCAATTCGCTGTCGATAGTGAACCAACTAGCGATGAAGCGGGGGAATGTTTCCGCAACTATGAATCCAATGACAGCCACTGCTGTGGCATAGTAGATGGTGAGTTTGAACGCTTCAATGGCGCGGTCGTGTTGTTTGGTTCCCCAGTTATAACCTACAATCGGTTGCATTCCCTGTGTGAAGCCGAACATGACCATAATCAGCAGGCTGATGATGCTGTTGATGATGCCAAAGGCACCAATGGCCAAGTCGCCGCCATAATGCCCTAATTGCCAGTTCATCAAAATTGCAATTAAGCAGGAACAACAATGGATGAGGAAGGGGGCCACTCCGATAGAGAATACACTTCCGATAATCTGCCATGACAGCCGGAAACATTGTTTTGTGAAGTGCACGTATGGTTTTTTACTGATGAAATGTGATAAAACCCATATTAATCCTATACTTTGTGAAATGACCGTGGCGGTGGCCGCTCCTTTGATGCCCCAGTGGAAGACAAAAATGAATAACGGGGCCAAAATGATGTTAACTCCGATGGTCAAAAGCAGTGAAACCATGGCCTTGGTGGGGTAGCCGGAAGCCCTGATGATATTGTTCAGGCCAAAGAAAAGATGGGTGATGACATTACCCAGCAGTATGATTCTCATGAAGTCACGGGCGTAGGGTAGGGTGGCATCGCTGGCACCGAAAAGGTACAGCAATGGGTCAAGAAATATTAGAGCGAAAACAGAGAATAAAATACCGATTATCATATTTAGCACAAAGGCGTTGCCTAAAGTATGTATGGCTTCCTCCTGGCGCTTCTCGCCCATGCGTATCGATATGATGCTGGCGGATCCAGCCCCGACCAAAGTGCCTAAGGCTGTGCCCAAATTCATAATGGGGAAGGTGAGCGCCAGACCTGATATGGCCAATGGACCAACACCTTGTCCAATAAACATACGGTCAATGATAATATAAAACGAAG
>JAEEGF011611446.1_pt1 | contig 20238 bp, 17 predicted proteins | sample 9134171 | NCBI WGS metagenome assembly JAEEGF01 (sample SAMN16246542, study PRJNA631951) | gut metagenome | biome: gut microbiome; feature: rumen; material: AP-attached | host: Bos | place: Iran: Karaj | collected 2018-10
CAGTGTGTATGCACAACAACCGGAAGATCAACCGCGTCCTTAATGGCAGCAACCAGATCATACGCGCACTTGGGAGAGAGAATGCCGGCCATGTCCTTGATGCAGATCGAAGCGACGCCCATCTGCTGAAGCTCCTTGACCATGGTGACATACTTTTCAAGCGTGTGCACCGGGCTGGTGGTATAGGAAATCGTACCGGATGCCATAGCGCCCTGCTTGACGGTCTCTTCAATGGCAACCCGGAGATTGTCCACGTCGTTGAGCGCGTCGAAAATACGGATAATGTCAATGCCGTTGCGAATGGAAGCACGGACAAAGCGGCGCACCGCATCATCGCTGTAGTGCTTGTAGCCGAGAATGTTCTGGCCGCGAAGCAGCATCTGCAGCTTGGTGTTGGGCATGCCGGCGCGAATCTTGCGCAGGCGCTCCCATGGATCCTCATTCAGGAAGCGCAGGCAGACGTCAAACGTGGCGCCGCCCCAGACCTCGGCGGAATAATACCCCGCCTGGTCGATCGCGCTGAGGATCGGCTCAAACTTGGAGTAAGGCAGACGCGTGGCAATCAGAGACTGATTGGCGTCGCGAAGTACCGTCTCCGTAAACTGTACTTTCATAGACAAGACCGTCCTTTCCGGATTTGTGGCTTTCTCCTTTGTACGACTGTTTGCCATACTAGTCACATGTTAGCAATTATATCATAAACTGCCGGTTTCGCAAGGGGATTTCAAGGTTAAAGATTTCACTTTACAGTCTTTTTCTATGCAAAAACACCGCCGACAACTGTCAGCGGTGTTTTTTGGTGGAGACGGAGGGATTCGAACCCTTGACCTTACGGATGCGAACCGTACGCTCTCCCAACTGAGCTACGCCCCCAAACGCTCGATTATTATAACACATATTTTGCGTTTGTAAAGACCTAATTTATAAAAACTTTTCTTGTATGATTCTTTATAATTGACAAATTGTTGAAAACAGCGTAAGATATCGCCTCAGACATTCATTAAGAAATGGAAGTACATCAAATGAATCCAAAATCTGTCAAATCCAATCCAGCAGCTCTGCTTCCGATCGTGGTTTTCCTTGTGCTCTATCTCGGACTCGGAATCTTGTTTGAATATGTACTGAAAATCCCGATGGGCTTCTACAGTATCCCGATTGTAGTTGTGTTTCTCGCAGCACTTCTGGTGGCCTGTCTTCAGAACCGTGCGCTTTCTTTTGATGAAAAGCTTGCGCTGATGGGCCGCGGAATCGGAGATAAAAATATAGTAACCATGATTCTGATTTTTCTCGAGGCCGGTATCTTTGTCGGCGTTGTCGGCAGAGGAAGCGCGGAGAGTGTGGCATATTTCATGCTCTCGATCATCCCTGCGCGCTATACCGTAGCAGTACTTTTCGGTGTGAGCTGCTTTGTCTCCATCGCGATGGGAACCAGCGTAGGCACCATCACGCTCATCACGCCGATTGCTGTGGCAGCGGCATCCGCAAGCGGATTCTCCCTGCCGCTGAGCATTGCCTCCGTCATCGGCGGCGCGATGTTTGGAGATAATCTGAGCTTCATCTCAGACACGACCATCGCCGCCTGCAACGGTCAGGGCTGCGAGATGAAGGATAAGTTCCGCGAAAACTTTGCAATTGCCTTCCCTGCCGCGCTGCTGACGCTCGGGCTGATTCTGCTTTTGAGCCTGCACGCAGACATTCAGCCAATTGATCTCAAGGAATACAGCCTTCTCCAAATCATCCCTTACCTGCTGGTACTGCTGGGCGGTCTGGTCGGCATCAATGTATTTGTTGTGCTTCTGATCGGCATCGTATCGGGCACAATCATCATGCTTTCAACCGGAGCGATTGCCGCAACGGAGCTGCTCTCCAGCATGGGCAGCGGCGCCGCCGGCATGTTCGAAACAACTATGGTCGCCATCCTTGTGGCGGCAATCTGTGCTCTGATTCGTGAGCACGGCGGATTTGAAGGTTTACTGAATGGGATTTTCAAGTTGTTCAAGGGTAAAAAAGGCGGACAGCTCGGCATGGGTCTGCTCGTTGGTGCAATGGACATTGTCACTGCGAACAACACCGTAGCCATCGTGATGGCAAACCCCATCGCAGCGCAGATGGCAGAACGATACGGTATCTCCAGGCGGAAGACCGCTTCCCTGCTTGACACATTTTCCTGTGTGTTTCAGGGAATCATCCCCTACGGTGCGCAAATGCTCGTTGCGCTCTCGGCGGCGGACTCGCTTGGATTCCATGTCTCCGCCTTTGAAGTCATCCCGAATCTGTTTTATCCTTTCTTACTCCTGCTCAGCTCTCTTGTATTCATCTACATCATCCCGGAACGAAGCAAATAAAATCGGCTCCCCGCTCTTTGCGGGGAGCTGTTATTTTAGGTGTAAAACCTGTATACCGTGGTTTGACGATATTCTTCGCCAGGTCGAAGCACGGTGGAGGGAAATTGCGGCTGATTGGGACTATCCGGCGCATGCTGCGTCTCCAGGCAGAGTCCTGCATGCTGTGCATAGCGCAGTCCTCCTTTCCCAAACGGAGCTGAATCATTCTGCACATAATTTCCGGTATATAGCTGTACTCCTGGCTGCGTGGTTTCCGCTACCATATGAATCCCGCTTTGATCTCCGATCAACTCCGCAAACCGTTTCATTTCGATTGAATCGTGATCAAGTACATAATGATGATCATAGCCGCCGCAAAGCTTCAGCTGCGGATAAGCTATATTCATCCCTTCTCCGACTGTTCTCACAGAGCGGAAATCCATAGGAGTTCCGGCAACAGAAAGCAGCCTTCCGGTCGGAAGCGTCTGCGAATAGCACTCGGCAAAACAGCTTGAACTCAGTCTCAATGAATGATTCACAATACTGCCATATCCGTTCAGATTAAAATAAGTATGATTCGTGAGATTCACTACAGTCTCCGCATCCGTTTCCGCCCGATAATCGATGATCAGCGCATTGTCATCTGAGAGCGTATAATGGACAGATACTTTGAGACAGCCGGGAAAGCCCTCCTCTTCCGGCGGACTGATATGATTCAGTGAAAGTGTGTTTGATTTCACCGAAGGAATGAACATCGTCTTTGAAAACACACCATGAAGATGGTTATCACCGTCGTTTGGTTTCAGAGAGCAGTGCTTTCCGCTGAGCACAAATTCCGAATTCCGAATGCGGTTGGCATAGCGGCCGACAAACGCACCGAAGAAGCAATTCCCTGCCTCGTAGCCCTCTATCGTATCATAGCCGAGCGCGACGTCAATCAATGTTCCAAACTTGTCCGGAACCAGAATCCGCTGAATGGTGCAGCCGTAATCCAGCACGGATACAATCATCCCTTTATGATTGGTCAAATCATAACAGGTAACCTCGCAGCCATTTGCAGTTTTTCCGAATGAACGAGATGTGATCATGATGCGCCGCTCCTTTTCTGAAATTGAAATTGATTATAATTACATTGAAATGAATGTCAAGATTGCGAAAGTCGCACCGGCATGGTAAAATTTATCTATCCGGAGCAAAGAAGGGTTTTTATGAAACAGTCTCAGACAGGAGAAGCTGTTTTTCGGACAATGTCCGTTCCGCAGGCAGTTCGCACGATGGCCATGCCCGCCGTCATCAGCCAGCTGATCGTTTTAATCTACAATCTTGCAGATACATATTTTATCGGTCAGACCAACAACCCAGCCATGGTCGCCGGCGTCAGTCTGATTCTGCCGGTTTTCAATCTCACACTGGCCTTCGGCGGACTGTTCGGCATCGGAGGCGGCGCCTTGCTTCCAAAACTGCTGGCGCAGAATGATAAAGAGGAAGCCGGCCGAGTGGCGGCAGACTGTGTACGCCTCGGTGCGCTGGTTGCGCTGGGATTCTCTCTGATCATGCTTCTTTTCATGAAGCCGATCCTGTATACGCTCGGCGCGGGAGAATCCACTTACGCACACGCGCGTATTTACGTGCTGATGGTACTGGTAATCGGCGGTATCCCAACCGTACTGAATAATATTCTGTCAAATCTTTTACGCAGTCTCGGTCTCTCCCGCGAGGCGGGGACCGCCGTTGCGCTCGGCGGTATACTGAATGTCTTCCTTGATCCGCTGTTTATGTTTGTTCTGCTCCCGCGCGGAAACGAAGTGCTCGGCGTGGGCATCGCAACGCTATTGTCGAACATCATTTCCTTTGTATATTGCCTCATGATCTACTTCAAAAAACAGACTGAAATTCAGGCAAATTTCACGCTTCCATCTCCTCGGAGCGACAGCCGGCGTGCAGTCATTTCAGTTGGCATTCCGGGCTCAGTCGGAACACTGCTGTTTGATATCGATTACATGGTGCTGGATAAGCTTGTTGCCGCATACGGGGACACAGCGCTTGCGGCAATCGGCATCGTCCTCAAGGCCGAGCGCTTCCCACAACAGGTTGGTATCGGCCTTTGTCAGGGAATGGTGCCGCTTGTGGCATACAGCTATGCGCTCGGCGATTATCCGCGCATCCGAAAAATCATGGCAACAACCTTAAAGGCAGGACTGGCCGTAGCGCTGGTCAGCGTTACGGTCTATGAGCTGTTTACAAAGCAGATTATCTGGCTGTTTATTCGAGACGCCGAAACGATCGCCATCGGAACTGGTTTTCTGCGCGTCCGCTCTGTGGCGGCAGTAATCATGTTCTTCTGCTTCTTTGTGGTTTTTCTCTATCAGGGACTCGGCGACGGGCAGCGCTCCCTTTTGCTGGCAGTGCTGCGGTGGGCCGGGCTGAATATACCGATGCTGTATCTTCTCAACCGTATTCTCGGGATGTACGGTCTGGTTTGGGCGCAGGTGGTCTCCGATGTACTTACAGTCATCATCTCATATTCCATTCTACATCATGACATGAAACAATGGACTTCCGGTCAGGAAAAGGGGAAAATATGAAAAGAATGACATTGCTGCTTTTGATGCTCTCCTTCTGCTTCTCCTTGGGTGGGTGCGCAAAGCCGGTCACTGGAGCAGACTATCCGGCCGTATTCGTGCACGGTTATTCCGGATGGGGCGCCTATGACGCAAGAGACAGCGAAACACCATATTGGGGTCTGGGCTCCACCAATGTGAAAAACTCTCTGACTAACAGAGGCTATCAGGTCTATATGGCCTCTGTCGGTCCGGTTTCAAGCGCATGGGATCGCGCCTGCGAGCTTTATGCGCAGCTGACCGGAACGCGCGTGGATTACGGCGCTGTCCACAGCGCGCGATGCGGGCACGAACGTTTCGGTCGTGATTTCTCCGGCGATCCGCTGATTCCGGAGTACACCTGGGATGCAAGTCACAAGCTCCACCTGATTGGTCACAGCTTCGGCGGCGCGACCATCCGTCTGCTGCTGGATCTGCTTGCAGACGGCAATGCGGAGGAGCAGGCTTCCGGAGAAGACGTCAGTGCACTCTTCGCCGGTGGTCACGCAGACTGGATCTGTTCGATCACAACCATCGCCGCTCCGAGCAACGGAACTACAGCCGTTTATCTCGGCAGTGAAGGCGGCAGTATCAGCGCCTCTGCCGGAAAATCCTATGACCCCAGGCTGGATCAGTTCGGCATCCATGCCGATTCACAGGAATCGGCAGACGCCGCTATGGCAAACACAGGCTTTTTTGATCATCACGACAACGCGCTCAACGATATGTCCGTCGATCGTGCCTGCGCCATTAACGCTTCCATTGAGATGCAGCCGAACGTATACTATTTCAACTACTACGGCATCCGCACCGCTGTCTCCGAATCCGGTGTCAGTGTACCGACGGAGGAGATGACGCTTTATCTCCGTCCGCTTGCGACACTGATGGGACAATACACCGGCGTCACACCCGGCATGTTTCAAACCGGATATAACGGCAGTCTGGAAACCTGCTATGTGCCAAGTCAGATACTGGACGCCGCCTGGCAGCCAAATGACGGGATGGTGAACGCAGAGTCCGCTTATTGCCCTTATCATCTGACCGATGACGGAAGCCGAGTCTATGATGCGCATGAAGATGTCAAAACAGGCGCTGAATATCAAAAAGGCGTCTGGAATATCTTCCCGATGCTCCAGCAGGATCATTTCGGTTTTATCGGAGGTATCTTCACGGAAAAAGGCAGTGACGTCATTCAATTCTATGTGAATTTGTTGGAGCAGCTGTGCGCGCTTCCGGGATCGTGAGATCTTAAGACTGCATTGATTCCCATTCCTCATACAGAATTGCATACTGGAGCTCATCCTGCCAACTGTCCTTTCCACGCTTCACATAGCGGCACTTTTTGAGAAAATGCGCTTCAAGTCGCATTCCGCAAGCCTCCAGAACTCTTCTGGAGCCGACATTTTCCGGATTGCAAAGCGCATTGACTCGATGTACCCGCATGGAATCAAAGCTGTAATTCATCAGTGCGCGGCATATTTCCGTGGCATATCCCTGCCTCCAAACTATCTGCAGCAAATGGAAACCGATCATAGCCGTGTCGGTATCCGGATCATACTCAATATGGCATCGTCCGATGGATGCTCCGTCCCTCTTTCGTACCACAGCGTATTCCAGATTGGCCGGCTCCGGCTTCATCCATTCCTGCAGAATATGCTCCAAATGAAGCGCGGCTGCCGCTCGATCCATCGTATCAAACGGAGAATAACGGAGTATCTCCTCATCGGAATATAATCGATAGATTAAATCTTTGTCTTCCGCTGTCATCTGCCGAAGAATCAGTCTTTTCGTCTCAATCATTTCATTCATCCTCAAGTATTTTCAAGCTGCACCTTTATTAAAAACATCAACGGATTTTTAAGTATCATATCATAATCAGCGGTTTCAAAAAAGAGAAATCCTGAAAAAACGCCATTTCTAACATCAACAAAAACACACTGCTTTTCATTATGAATCTTCCATGATTTCTCAGCATAGGATTTCGCCATTTGCAGACAATAAAAGCACTGCATGGCGGTCCGCGCTGTGCGGGCCGCTCAGCGCTCCGCATGACTCGGCTTGTCCGGCAGATTATCAAGCGGGATTATCCCGATCATGCAAAGGAGATGCAAACAGAATGGCGAAGACCAGCAACAAGCTCGTGAATCCTAACGCTCGTGAGGCCATGAACCGCTTCAAAATGGAGGCTGCCAACGAGGTTGGCGTGAGCCTTAAGCAGGGCTACAACGGCGATCTGACCTCCAAGCAGGCCGGCAGCGTCGGCGGCCAGATGGTCAAGAAGATGATCCAGGCCTACGAAAACGGCATGCAGTAAGCCTCTGCGTGCGCATTCTAAAGCGGAAAGCTCCCGGCGAACTTACTCGCCGGGAGTTTTTTGTGGATCCAGATAGAACACCGTCACAGAGCCCTTGGCAATCAGTGTGCCGTCGTCGGTGAAAATCTCCGCCTCGCAGAGGCCCGTCCCGCGCCCTTCCTTAATCACGCGTCCTTTCGCAGATAGCTTTTCGGTGTTTTTTCCAGGGCGAAGAAAATAGATGCTGGCGTCCTGCGTGACGGTCATGCGGCCGCAGGAGCGCGCAGCAACACCGGTTGCTACATCCAGCAGGCTGAAAATCAGACCTCCATGCGCGGTATGAAGCGGATTCATGCTCTGCGGCGTCAGCGTCACTTCCACATGCCCGTAATGATCATCTACATCTACCAGCCGAATGCCATTATGGGCATTGAAAAGGCTGACATTTTCATAATAAGAAGCAATGAAGCGCTCTTTCTGCTCCTGTGTCATAACTGCGCCACTCCCGTTTTCTGGTTTATACAGGAGTCATCGTACCATGTTCTGAAGATGGTGTCAAAACTATTTTGCCATCATGCAGTCTGACCAGAGCCGTGTCACCTTCTGAGAGCTTGCCGCACAGCAAAAGCTCGGCAGCAGGATCTTCGATCTCACTCCGTATCGCACGCCGCAGCGGACGCGCGCCGTAGAGCGGATCAAATCCGCGCGCGATCAGCTTATCCAGAGCCGAATCCTCAACCGTAAGAAATACGCCTGCCTGCTCCAAGCGACCCGAAACAGCATTGAGCAGTTTTCGTGCAATCTGACGCAGATCCTCGCGCGAAAGCTGATGAAAGACAATAATCTCATCCACACGGTTGAGAAACTCTGGACGAAACGTGCGGCGCAGATCCTTGAGCACCATTGCTCGAACCTCCTGATCCGTTCTGCCATTCGACTGGTTCTCTGCCGCAAAACCAAGCGGTGTACGAGTATCCGTTATGGCCTTCGCTCCGATGTTGGAGGTCATGACAATGACGGTATTGCGAAAATCCACCTTCCTGCCAAGCGAATCCGTCAGACAGCCGTCTTCCATCACCTGAAGAAACAGATTAAACACGTCTTCGTGCGCCTTTTCGATCTCGTCGAACAAAACAACAGAATAAGGCCTGCGCCGTACCGCCTCGGTGAGCTGTCCTCCCTCCTCGTGGCCAACATAGCCCGGAGGAGACCCAATCATGCGAGAAACGGCGTGCCGCTCCATATACTCCGACATATCCACGCGGATAAGGGCCTTCTCATCACCAAAAAGCACTTCTGCCAGTGCACGGCAGAGCTCCGTTTTCCCGACGCCTGTCGGGCCCAAAAACAGAAAGCTTCCGATTGGACGATTCGGATCACCCAATCCGACACGGCTTCGGCGAACAGCGGCGGAGACCGCGTGGACCGCATCAGGCTGTCCCTTGACTCTGCAGGTGAGAGTCTCCTCCATTTTCATCAGCCTCCGACTCTCATCCTGCGTGATAGACGCCACCGGGATCCCGGTCCACTGGGAAACAACCTGCGCAATATCTTCTGCCAGAACAGCACACTGAAATGAACTTGGCTCGACAGTCGCCTGAAGCCGCACGTGGGAAGCGGCTTCATCCAGAAGATCAATCGCTTTGTCAGGCAGCCAACGATCGCCGATATATCGGACGGACAGGCGTACAGCGGCGTCGAGCGCTTCATCTGCGATGGTCAGATGATGATGGCGCTCCAGACGCTGCCGTATTCCCTGAAGAATAGCCAGACTTTCTTCCGAATTTGGCTCGGAAATATGAATTGGCTGGAACCTTCTCTCTAGCGCAGCGTCTTTTTCAATGTGACGACGGTACTCTTCCAGCGTTGTGGCGCCGATGATTTGAAGCGCTTCCCGCCCGAGCGCAGGCTTCAGAATGTTCGCGGCATCGATCGCGCCTTCCGCAGAGCCAGCTCCGACAATGTTGTGCAGTTCGTCAATGAATAAGATGACATTTCCGCAGTGCTCCACCTCGCGAAGTACTGCTTTAACACGCTCCTCAAAATCTCCGCGATACTTTGTGCCTGCAATCATGGATGTGAGATCCAGACTGACAAGGCGTTTATTGCGGAGATCCTCCGGAACATCACCTGTGCAGATTTTCTGCGCAAGTGCTTCCGCTACAGCAGTTTTTCCAACGCCCGGCTCCCCGATCAGAACCGGATTATTCTTACGGCGTCGTGAGAGAATTTGAATGGCGCGTGTGATTTCCCGCTCCCTACCGATGACTGGGTCGAGCGCGCCCTCTCCGGCCAGCAATGTGAGATCCCGACTGTACATGTCCAGTGTTTTCGTCTCTGCGCGGCGCGGAGCGCTCCGTACCGCCGTTTGATTCTGTCCATGAGGGCGGGAAGGCTGAGGCTCACGTCGACCGAACATATCCAGTATTTCTGTGTAGACAGCGTTCAAATCCCCGCCGCAGGCAACAATCATTCGAGCTCCTGCGCAGTCATACTCCCGCACCAGACCCATGAGCAAATGCTCGGTGCCGATATAGCAATGTCCAAGTCGGCGCGCATCTTCCGCCGCAACTGATATGACTTTTCGCGCCCTCGGTGTGAGCCCCTGTTCCGGCGCACCCGGCACACCTTTGCCAACCGTTTCCGTAACCATACGGCTGAGCGCCTGATCCGTTAATCCCTGCGACATCAACACACGGGCCCCGAGGCCGTCCTTCTCCCGTACGACGCCGAGAAGCAGATGCTCTGTTCCGACATAGCTGTGACCAAACGCAGTGGCCGCATCATGTGCTTTTGTGATGGCAGTGGAAGCCCGCTGTGTAAATCGATCGCTGCCGCGCATATCCAGATCCTCCGTTATCTAAAAGTTGTCCCGCCTTATTATCCCCAATTTGCAGCATAGTTCCTGCCGAAACCGGCGCTTGAAAAGAATCTTTCCATGGATGATCTGATTTTAAACAGTTTGTTCATAATAATTTCGAGAATTGGCGTTGATTTTTTGAAATAATGTGTTACAATGCAGATGGTCAAGAAGTTTGACAAACTATAAAACAGGAGGTACATCATAATGGCATACGTTATTTCCGATGATTGCGTGAAGTGCGGCAGCTGCGCTGCTCAGTGCCCCGTGGAGGCCATCTCCGAGGGTCCCGACAAGTACGTGATCGATGCTGATGCATGTCTCGAGTGCGGCGCCTGCGCTGCTCAGTGCCCTGCCGAGGCGATCAGCCTCTAAGAGGTAAATGCAATAAAAGGCTCTGTGCTTCGGCACAGAGCCTTTTATTACAAAACACACGGTCTGTATGGAAAGAAAGATTTTTACATTTTTCTTGTTGACTTTTTTAATGCGTTGTGTTAAAGTGACACCATCAAACCGATGACCGAGGAGAGTAACCACGCGGGTAGTCAGCAGCGAGCGGCGGACAGTGTGAGCGCCGTGACGGAAGTGTGGCGAATGGGCTCGTGAGGGCTAACCGATCACAGCAATGTGTGAGGAGCGACGGCAGCCGCAGCCGTTATCCCGCGGAGCGTATGATGGTACGCGATGAGTGGGCGCATACAATGCGTCAATATGGGTGGCACCGCAGGACGTTTCGTCTTGTCCCATGAAAGCAGCAGGCTTTCGGGACGAGGCGTTTTTTATTTGCCCGGAAGCAAAACCACATCGTTTCGGAAAGGAGTAATTGAAATGTCCGAACAGAAAATCCCTTACAAAATCTATCTCTCTGAAAACGAAATCCCTGAAGCATGGTACAACATCCGGGCAGATATGAAGGTCAAGCCTGCTCCCCTGCTGAACCCCGGCACCGGTCAGCCGATGACTGCCGAAGAGTTGGGCGCTGTCTTCTGTGATGAACTGGTCGCTCAGGAACTGGATAATGACACCGCCTACATCCCGATCCCGCAGGAAATCCGTGATTTCTACAAAATGTATCGCCCTGCTCCGCTGGTTCGCGCTTATTGCCTTGAAGAAAAACTGGGTACACCGGCCAAAATCTATTATAAGTTTGAAGGCAACAACACCAGTGGCAGCCACAAGCTTAATTCCGCCATTGCGCAGGCCTATTACGCCAAGAAACAGGGACTCAAGGGCGTAACCACCGAGACCGGCGCGGGACAGTGGGGCACGGCACTGAGCATGGCGTGCGCTTATCTGGGGCTGGATCTGAAGGTATTCATGGTCAAATGTTCTTATGAGCAGAAGCCCTTCCGCCGCGAGGTGATGCGCACCTATGGCGCGCAGGTGACGCCATCCCCCTCCGATACGACGAATGTCGGCAGAAAGATTTTGGAGCAGTTCCCCGGGACAACCGGCTCACTCGGCTGCGCAATCTCCGAGGCAGTGGAAGTTGCTGTTTCAAATCCTGGATACCGTTATGTTCTCGGCAGCGTTCTCAATCAGGTACTGCTGCATCAGTCCGTCATCGGGCTGGAAACAAAAACCGCGCTGGATAAATACGGCGTCAAGCCGGATATGATCATCGGATGCGCAGGCGGCGGATCGAACCTTGGCGGCCTGATTGCCCCGTTCATGGGCGAGAAGCTGCGTGGCGAGGCAGATTACCGGATTATTGCCGTGGAACCCGCAAGCTGCCCCAGCTTCACGCGCGGCAAATTCGCCTATGACTTCTGTGATACTGGAATGGTCTGCCCTCTGGCAAAAATGTACACGCTCGGAAGCGGCTTTATCCCCTCCGCGGATCACGCGGGCGGACTTCGATTCCATGGCATGAGCACGGTTTTGAGCCAGCTCTATCATGACGGATACATGGAGGCCGTCAGCGTCAAGCAGACAGATGTGTTTGAGGCCGCCGAGCTGTTTGCACGCGTGGAGGGCATTCTGCCTGCGCCGGAGAGCAGCCATGCCATTCGGGTCGCCATCGACGAAGCCATGAAGTGCAAGGAAACCGGCGAAGAGAAGACCATCGTCTTCGGTCTCACCGGCACCGGGTACTTTGACCTTGTCGCTTACGAAAAATTCAACAATCAAGAAATGACTAATTACATTCCCAGTGATGAGGAATTGGAGCAGGGGTTCGCAAATCTGCCCAAGGTTTCAGGACAGGATTGAACAGGAATTAATATAAAAAAGAGGACGCCCAGAGGCGTCCTCTTTTTTACTTGAAATTATTCTGTGTCAGGTTCGTCAGGAACGAAGTTGGAGACAATTTCTCCGGCTTCCTCCACGATTTCATCGACATAGGGTTCCGAAAGCTCTTCGAAGACCGGAGGCACTTCTTCAACAACCTGAATCGACTCCGCCTGCATCACATCTTCGGGCACAGTGACATGAACCTGCTCCTCGCCAATCGGCGTGATCGGCTGTTCCGGATAGGTGGGGACAGCCTTTACGCTTCCACCCGGATTCTTCGGGCTGCGGCGACGTTTCAGCAGCCAGAACAGCAGCGCTGCAAGCAGAAGCACCGCAATGCCGATGAGAATGTACAGCCAGTTGTGGCCGGCCCCCTTCGTCACGGCAAATGTGACGTCACGATCCGGATTGTTGAACACGAGATAGCTGCCGTCTCTCGACGTGGAAACCTTCTCCCACGCGCCGTCCCGATAGGTATAAACCGTGTACTTGGAGGAGGTCTCCGGCGCATACACGCGAACGTCAACCGCCTGATCCTCCTGAGAAGGCGTCACATCGTTTTCCACGGCGATCTGATAATTCATGATCAGCTCCTGACCCGCAGGAACCTCCGGCGGACTGACAGGGGCATTTTCCACATGAACAGATGCAGCGGGATCAAACACACCCTGCACCAGAACAACCGGCGTCTGGCTGTCATCACTGACCAAATCGCCCTCAACCACAGAGGCACTGGCAGAGTAGATTGCCTTAATCTCCATGTCAAAGGTCAGATTGTTATAATCCATATCCGGCCATCTGCCGTAGTTGCCCTCCAGCGGCGGGCACTCCGGAATCTCGCTCTCGTCGATCGATCCGCCATAGCCGAAGGTGATGGTCTTGACGACCTCACCGTTTGCCGTAAAGGTCGCGGTAAAGCTGCTGAACTCGGAAGGAACGCTGTCGCGCGTCATGAAATCATCATAGGTTACAGCCTCGGCGCTTCCGGCATAGCTGATGCCGTCGATCCCGGCCATGGAGTCATGGACAAAAACGTTGCCGGAAGAGGTACCTTCACCGTCGAGCTCGCCGGCAATGGTGCCCTCGCAGTTGTCACGTGCAGCCACGTTCACGAGCGTGGAGCAGCCGGAGATATTCTTGCCATAGCCGGCAATGCCGCCGACCCAGTTGTTGCCCGTGGCCTCGCACTTCGCCCAGCTGTCGCGTACGGCGCCCTTGCTGAGACCCACAACGCCGCCGACATAGTCGCCGCCGCTGCTTTCGACTCTTCCGTAACCCTCGCAGCCGGTAATCACACCGAGATCGCCCTCGCCGCAGACACCGCCTGCGCAGTCACGGCGCGCAATGGCGCTGCCGTAGTTTCGGCTGTCAGACAGTACGCACTTTGTGAAGTACTTGCTCGTCAGGCTGGCATCCTCAAGGATGTTGGAATCATTCTCAGGCGAGAAGTCATACTCAATTGCCATGGACCCCGCGATACCGCCGGTGTTCATATCGCCCTGCGCGGTGCCATAGTTTTCACAGTTGAAAACCTTGCCGTTTGTCGTGTTGTCCGCATCGGACTCAGAGACATCTTCAATCACATTATCAGCATCCGGATTCAGCGCAAGCTGAAGAATGTCCACCAGATCCACCATAACAACATTGAACTGATCGTTCACCGCCTGCATATCGCCGATGATCTGCATGCTGTGACCGGCAGACTGCGTAGCCAGCTGACTGAGGCCGTTGGAGACGCCGCCGAGATCGCTGAACAGGTTTTCCATCGCGGTGCGGAAATCGCTGTCGACGCTCTGGAGTGTCAGGGGCTCGTTACCGGAGAGATAGCTGCCGACCTGGTCCAGATAGCTCATACCGGTGGAGAGATGACCGGTCGCTCCGCGCATCGTATCAAAAGCAGTCTTGAACGCAGCGCTCATGTTGTCGAGACGCGTATTGCCGTCAATATCCTCGGTGAGATAATAGAGGTTGATGATCCGCGTCATTGTGGAGATGTCGCCGGAGAGCAGACCGGCAGCGCTGGAAGCGTCGCCCACGCCGCGCAGAAGTGCATCCCGGATGGATTCAAACGTGGTAAGCGAATCCGGATCGTAATTGTAGCCGTACTTATTGGACATCTCTACCCAGTTATCCGGGCGCTCGGAAACCAGATCGAAGCTGCCGGTTCCGTAAGAGTTATCCGCCGCCTTCATAAGCCAGCCGAGATAAGCCATGGAGGCATTGAGCCGTTCCGTCGTGACAGACATATCTCCGGCGGAGGACTTGAAGGAGGCTTTATCGGAATCCGTCATTTCATCGATGGCATCGAGCGAATCAAAAGCCTCATTGAAATAGTTCGTAGCCATGTCAAGCGAAATACTTCCCTGGCTGAACTCCGTAATCGCGGGAGATACCATCTTTTCGGCAGTGTTCACGCGAACCATCAGTTCGTTGATCGTTCCGGTGGTATCATCCACAAAGTTCGTTGTCTGCTCAGCAACATAGCGCGCATGCTGAGTTGCGCTGGAGGCGCTGTTCGCAATGGCGCCGATCGTAGCGCTGATGCTCGTTGCCGCATCTCCCGTGTGCCCCAGCAGAACATTCACTAGATCGTGCAGGCGGTTGAGATCGCCCTCCATCTTTGCAGCGCTGCCGGCGCCCATGTCGATCGTAATGAACGGCTCCATCTGACCGGCAATGCCGCCGATGTCCTTGCGTCCCGCAACATTGCCCCAGTTGGTGCTGCCGGAAACGAGACCGCTCTGACGGCCGACCACACCGCCAACATTGACGCCGATGTGCTCATAGCCAACCGTTCCCCAATTGGTACAGCCAATGATGACGCCGGAAGAGAATCCGGCAATACCGCCGACGTCGGTCGCAGTGTGGACTTCGCCCTCTTCATCCGTGATGTCTTCGAGCGTGGTGTCAGCTGCAAGCGTGGAATACGTCTCGTTCGCCGTGAGGTTCACACCGGCAGTATTGGAGCAGTAGGATACCGTGCCAAGATTCTGTCCGACGGTACCGCCCACATAGTGATCGCCTGCAGTATAACCCTCCGTCTTGCAGTTATAAATCATGCCCGTGGGCTCATTTGTGCCTGCAATGCCGCCGACATTATAAGCGCCGCTGATGGTGCCGGAGAAGTTACAGCCGCTGATGGTACCCATATTGGTGCCGACAATCGCACCAATCTCGCTCATCGTACCGGCAGCGTCAATGTTGCCGGTTACGGTGAGATCCTTGACCGTGCCGCCTTCCTGAACATAGCGGAAGAGGCCCATATGAGAAGCGTCGCCCTCGAGCGAAAGGCCGCTGATGGTATGTCCCTGACCATCAAACACGCCGCCGAAAGTCGGCACAGGCGCAAAGACAACACCTTCCAGACTCAGATCCGCCTCAAGAATGACGACCTTATCTCTGGAATAAGCATCGAGTTTGCAGCTTTCGCTGAGCTTCTGAAGGTCTTCCACCGAGGTGATGCGAATGGTATTCTCATCCGCAATGGTAGAGCCTGCTCCACAGAGGAAGCAGAGCACAACCGCCAGAAGAATCGCGATTGCCCGACGTTTATTACGTTTCATTTGAATCCTCCTCCCCGACTGATTCCGGGATTGATTCGTTTCTTTCCTCAGAAAGGGATTCATTGCCTCCGGACGACTGGTCCGGAACCATTTCTACTTTGTTGATATCAACAGAAGCGCGAACCGTTCCGTTGACAAACCCGCGGATATCCGCATCCACAAAACCGTTCACATAGCCGCGCATGTGACCGTTTACGCGCATGGTGCCGCTGAGACTCTGCAATTGCGTAGAGCGATTAATGCTAAAGCTGGTCTTCTCGACAACAGAGTCGCCAAGCAGCAGCAGCTGCGGCAGAACGCCCATGACCATAAGCATACTCAGAAGCGTGCCTCGCCCGAGGCAGATGCCAATGGAAGCAACTGTATTCTCTGACGAGAGAATGCCGATGGCAAATCCGGCAGCCGCCAAAATGGTTCCGGATGTGACCACCGTCGGAAACGCGGTGTTCAGTGCCTCGATCATTGCATCCTTATAGTTCATTTTTTGCTTGAACTGTAAATAGCGGCTGGAAATCACAATAGCGTAATCGATATTTGCGCCCATCATGATCGCGCTGACAATCAGGTATGCAAGGAAATACAGATTGGATCGCATGATCGTCGGGAACGAAAAATTGATCCAGATGCTTCCCTGAATCACGAGGATCAGCAGTACCGGCAGCGCAGCGCTCTTAAAGGTAAACAGCAGAATCGCTATGACGAAGATGATCGTCAGCATACTGATGAGAAGATTGTCTTCCCCAAAGGCCGAGGCGAAGTCTTTATCCTTCGCAGTTTCACCGACAAAGTAAGATTCTGTGTAATACTTGCCGATAACACCTTTGATCACCGTGAGATAATCGTAGGTTTCCCTGCTCTCAACCGGAAGGTTGAGACGGAGGATCATACGGGAATAATCCTGCGTGTGAAGCTGCTGCTCGCCATCGACAAGATCATTGTAGATCTCTTCAAGATCCTCCATCATATCCGCATCGATGCGGTTGCTGTATGCGTCCCGCTGATCATATACAAACTTGATTGATTCGATGAGCGGTATGGAGGTATTATCAATATTCGTAATATCGAGCAGCTGACCGACCGCCTGCGTGAAATTATCATTCTGCGTGCAGTAGGCAGTATAGATCGCGCGGACAACGGTAATGTCCAAATCCGTCAGATCCGCGAACTCTCTCGGCGTCAGAGACTCAGTGACCATATAACCGTCGCGTGCTTCCGTTCCGGCCAGAGACGTAATCTTGCTGATGCCTTCAAGCTGCTCCAAATCGTTCAAAAGCTTTTCTTCCGTCTCATAGTCTTTATACGGAAGAATCAGCGCGATGTTATTGACCTCACCGAAAGTACTGTTGATTTTCTTTTCCGAGAGCTTATACTCATTCTGCTTGAGCGTATCCAGCGTGCTGTAGCCAAACACATACGGACAGTGGCCTGCAAGAATTGCCGCTGCGATAACGAGAATCGCAAAGATCGGCGGGATAACATAACGGGTTTTTACCGTCATTCTGCCCCATGCGTCGATCCGCGGCAGGAACTTCCGGTGATGCGTTTTATCGATCAGAGGGCTCGCAAGCATCAGCAATCCGGGCATGAGCAGGAACACGGAGAGCATGCTGAAGATGATTGCCTTGATGAGCACGAAGCTCATATCCTGACCAATCTTGATTTTCATGAACGCGAGCGCAAGAAGACCGGAAATCGTCGTCAGGCTCGAAGCGGAGATCTCCGGGATGGCCATACTGAGAGATTTAACGACGGCCTCCTTGGCCTGGAGTCCTCTTTCCCGCTCATCGGTATAATGATGACAGAGAATGATGGCATAGTCGATGGCGAGGCCGAGCTGAAGGACCGCAGCGATGGAATTGGTGATAAAGCTGATCTCTCCAAACCAATAGTTCGTGCCCTTATTGACCCAAACGGCAACGCCGAAGGTAATCAGAAGAATCGGAACCTCGGCATAGGTATGGCTGGTGAGGAGTAAAACGAGAATAATGATGCAGATCAGAATCACCAGCACCATATTCATTTCTTTTTCCAGAATGATGCCGGTGGGATTACCAACCTCGGTGTAAATATAGGTATCATAGCCGCTGAGCGCCTCTCGGACATGCTCCATACCCTGAATGGCAATGCCGTCCAGCTTCTCGCCTTCGAATGAAACCTCGAAAAGCGCAGCAGCGTCTTTGAAATGCTCCGGATCCTGGCTGATCTCAACGGACTTGACGCCGTCCACTTCGCGGAGCATGGCGGCGAGCTCTTCGGCCTTGGTGTAAGTAATATTGGAAACCATGACACGGGCGTCACCATAAGTGATAAACTCCCGTTCCATGATCGCAAGACCCTGACGTGTTTCCGAATCATCCGGAAGATAGTTGGTCAGGTCCTCATCCACCCGAACGCTGTTCGAGGTGAAGATCGACATAATACACAGCCCGATAAATATCAGAATAAATAAAAATCGCTTATCAACAATGAAGCTCGCAACACGCTCCATGAAACTCTTCTGCATGACAATCCAACCTTACAGATAAGAAACAGACAAAAACCAATCAAATTGTTGGTTTGCCATTCTGAATAAAGATATGCAACTCCGTCCCTGTTTTTAAAAAGTTACATAATAGTTAAAAACAGTCTCAATATAATATACGATATTACGGGATTATTGTCAACCGTCATTGTGCCATTTTCCGTATAAAAATATGAAGTTTCGCTAACAATCTGCCAGATTTAATGACGAGTCGTCCGGAAAAAGGTTCCTCACACGGAGAAGATAGGCGGGAAGGGCACCTTCAAAGTCAACACCGAAGCGGCGTGGGGTATCATGACGGAGTGATCTTGCGATGCTGTCATCCGTCAAAGCCGTTGCCGTCTCCAGCGCAGACTGCAGTGAAGCGCCTCGCACCAGGAGCGCAGCCAACGACGACGCGAAAATATCTCCGGTTCCGTAAAATAATCCCTCATGCATCGGTCGGAGCGCGCAGAAGGTCTCCCCCGTTCCCGCATGAAATGCGACATTGCCGATCATTCCCTCGGCACGAATGCCGGTGATCGTAATCATACGAGGACCAAGCGCGGCAAGTGCATTGAACATACGGCGAAGATAATCTTCATCATGACCGTCCGGCGTATAGTCTGTGCCGGTAAGGAGCGCCGCCTCCGTGATGTTCGGTGTAATCACATCTGCGCGGCGTATCAGATGACGAAATGCCGCGCACATTTCCTCGCCCATATTGGAATAATAGCTGCCATTGTCAGCCATGACGGGATCCACAACCAGCAGTGTGTCCGGGCCGGAGATCAAATCAATGACCTGCTCCAGAATCTCTGCCTGCGCAGGATCTGCAAGATAGCCGGAATATATTCCGTCAAACTGCGCACCGACGCTCTTCCAGTGCCGGGCAATCGGAAGCATTTCTTCCGTCAGATCGCGCAGCGTCCATCCGGTAAATTCACCGGTATGTGTACTGAGAAGCGCGGTCGGAATACAGGCGCACTCCACGCCGGTAGCGGAGATGATTGGCAGCGCGACCGTCAGCGAACATTTCCCGAGCCCGGAAAGATCGTGCACTGCAGCAATCCGCTTCAGCCGCGGCAGCAAGGGGTCATGCATGAATTGGTTCCTCCGTAGTCAAATCGTAATTGCCGCACATGCGGTGCGGCCCCCACAAAATGGAGGCCGCATGTAATTCAGGGAATCTCCCGAAGCTCAGAGTCGATCTGCTCCAACAGCTCCTGCGTGAGCCCGGATTGGGCAAAGGAAGCCACCGCCCGCAGTGACATACAGCGTGTCATCTGCAGAGCCGGGTTTTTCAGAATTTTAGGATAATAGCGTTCCAGAACCGCCACCGCTTCCGGTGCGTTCAGGAGCTCCTGCATCCGATTTTCAGCCGAATAATTCATATCTGATTCCTCCTGAAAATGCAACCGTATTATACATTATTAATAGTAGATTGTCAAATGTGCACAGAATGCAGAGGGCAAAACCGCAGTCTGGCAGACCGCATGGCGGAAATTATGCAATTTACGGTTTTTGCGCTTGCAAAACGGCGCAGGAATGATAGAATAAACATGTTTCAAAGTGGATGCAAAGAGATTGGAGTCACCATGAAAAGCAAAGAGAAAAGAGATATATTGTCCGTTCTGGAAAACCGTCTTTCGAGTTTCTCCAAGGGCCAGCGTGTCATTGCGCGGTTTATTCTGGAAAACTATGATAAAGCGGCATTTATGACAGCCTCACGTTTGGGAAACGCCGTCGGTGTAAGTGAATCGACTGTGGTTCGCTTTGCCGCCGAGCTTGGATATCGCGGCTATCCAGGCATGAAAAAAGCCCTGCAGGAGGTCGTTCGCACTCGTTTGACCAGTGTGGAGCGCA
>JAEEGF011369581.1_pt1 | contig 20230 bp, 13 predicted proteins | sample 9134171 | NCBI WGS metagenome assembly JAEEGF01 (sample SAMN16246542, study PRJNA631951) | gut metagenome | biome: gut microbiome; feature: rumen; material: AP-attached | host: Bos | place: Iran: Karaj | collected 2018-10
TCGTGAAGAAGGGCCAGGTGAAGGCCAAGGCCGAAGAACTCTACCAGAAGCTCCTCAACCGTTGGAACGTGGAATACGACGAAACGCAGTCCATCGGTAAGCGCTACCGCCGTCAGGACGAACTCGGTACGCCGTTCTGCGTGACCGTCGACTTCGACACGGTGGGCGAGGGTGAATCCGACCCGGCAAAGCTCGGCTTCGTGACCGTCCGCGAACGCGACTCCATGAAGCAGGAACTGGTGAAGATCGACGAACTCGAAGCTTACCTGTCCGCTAAACTCGGCTGCTAGTATTAGCGGCTCAGCCGCGACCAAAAGACGCTCCTTCGGGGGCGTTTTTTGTCTTTTTATTTATAATATTTTATATTAAAGCTTATTAGGGTTTTGTTTCAAGGAGTTTTTATGAATTTCAAGGGCATTCTGCTCACAGTACCGGCACTAATGCTTTGCGTTTCTTGCGGCGACAATGGGAGCTATGACGACGATATCGCCTTCGGACCCCAAGTCAACATAGTGCTTAAAGACGGCAAGTTTACGGACGAACGCGACGGCAAGACTTATTCTGTGGTCAAAATCGGCTCGGACTACTGGATGGCCGAGAACCTCCGCTATGTGGACAGTTCCAAAACTCCGAACTTGAAGGGCGGCATTTGGTGCTACGAAAATTCCAAAGACAGCTGCGCCAAGTACGGTCCCTTGTATTCGTGGACGGCGGCCATGAACATCGAAAAAAAGTACGTTACAGAAGCGTACGGTAACTCCAACAGCAAAGTGACCGGCATTTGCCCCGAAGGGTGGCGCTTGCCCACTTCGCACGACTGGCAGCAAGTGCTTTCGGCCACCCAAAACAACATGGGGGTCCAGACTGGGGTAGGTATTAAGACTGTAGAAGGCTGGGAAGTCTCGGATTCGGCCAGCAAGCCCACCAACCGTTTCGGCTTTTATGGCATGCCCGCAGGCCGCCGCAACAGCGAGAACGGCGAATTCATGAGCACCGGCAAATACGCCTTCTTTTGGTCTTCCATCGAAAAGGACGACGGGACCAGCATTGGCTACGCCCTCCGCTACGATTCCGACTACTTGAGCGACGGCTTTTATTACAAGGACCACGGCATGTCGGTGCGTTGCATGCAGACGCCTCAATACTTGACCATTGAAGGGGATCTGGATTCTGCCTTCCTGGACGAGATTCCCTTTGAGTACGGTACGCTGGAATACCAGGGGACTGAATACAAAACGATCCGCATAGGCGAGCAGAACTGGATGGCCGAGAACATGGCCTACGATGTGGAAGGGAGCTGGTGCTACAACGACGATACCACCATCTGCAAAAAGTTTGGCCGGCTCTACAGCTACGAACAGGCTTCCGAAGTGTGCCCCGAAGGCTGGCACCTTCCCTCGGCGGCGGAATTCCAGGTTTTGCAAAACGCCGTCTTTTACGGCAGCGCCCTCCGTTCCCGTGAAGAATGGAGCGATAAGGGGAGCCAGGGCTGGAACCTGTGGGGCTTTAACGCTTACCCGGCAGGCGGCCGTGAATCGGGAGACTACTTTGACAAGTCCCTCAGCTCATACATGTGGACTGCAGACAAGTCGGTGTTCTGGCTGCGTTATTATAGCGAAGAAATCCAGTTCATGCCCAAGGACAACAAGACCGCTTTTTCTGTGCGTTGCCTAGAAGACTAGCAGACCATTTTAAGAATAAACTATATTATGGCTATGATAAAGTTTTTTGCACTCTCTATTACGGCCATTTTTTATGTGGCCTGCAACTCGGAGCTGGGGTACGACCCCAGCGATCGCTATAGCGATAAGGCTGTCGATTTCATTGTAGATGATCTGTCGTATAACGGGCCCAAATGCAATTCGTCTTCGGAAGGGGACGTATTCTATGTAGAAAGTAATTCCACCGTATACGCCTGCATCGACGAGAAGTGGACAAAAATGAGGGAACTCAAGACGGACGAGGAAATCGATGAGGAACTCGCCAATGCGGTCCAATACAAATCGGGTGAACCCGCAAAACGCAAAATCCCCTCTGTCGACTACAGGGAGTCCAGCTTCACGGATGCTCGCAATGGCCGCACTTACAAGACGACCATTGTAGACGGCATAGAATGGATGGCCGAGAACCTGGATTATGACGATGGCAACAGCATGGTCTCTTCTCTGTGCTCCCGTTCTTTTGGGGAGGCCAACTGCCGCTTGTACAAAGTGACGTACGGTAGCGCTTTAGGTAGCAGTTCTTTGAACGATGTTTGCCCCGATGGCTTCCGTCTCCCAAGCGATAGGGAATGGGAATCCCTTTTTGAAATCCTGGGTGGGGAATACACGGCCGGGAAAATGCTGAAGGCGGTCTCCTCCGAAACAAACAGGGAATTTGGCGGGATGGACCTCGTTAAATTTTCGGCGCTTCCCGCAGGCGGTTATATCAGTGGTTACGAAACTTCTGTTGGCGAACGCGCCATGTTCAGGACATACGATGCGCAGTCTATTGCCATAATGAATACCAGCGACTGGGCGGGCGTTGTTTCTGACATCTCGTACGAGGAGTCGGCGACTAGCACAGTCTTTAAAGGTATTGACAGCCGCGACTATTACTCCATCCGCTGCATGAGGTATCGTTAATGAAAAGAGCAGCCTTGATTTTTGTGGTGCTTGCCGCCCTTATGCTTGCGGGTTGCGGCTCCAGCGCCAATCTGGTCATGATTACGTACGACCACTTTGAACCGCTCTCTAAAGAAGATAAGCTCTTGATTGTGGACGCCACCGTGGTGCCCGTGACCCCCACGAACAGCGTGCCCATAGCAACCATTACGACCAATCCCGAGACTCAATGCTCGGCCGAGGCCGCCATGGATTTTTTGGTGGTGAAGGCCCGCGAGCTGGGCGCCAACGTGCTTTTTGTAAAAAAACTGCAGAACATGACGGTCTACCGTTCGTACGGCGTATACGGCGGTACCATGAAAAAGTGCGAAGCCTTTGTGGCCGATTTCCTGTATGTCAAACCTGAACCGGCCAATGAGCAATAAGGAGCGAAAATGAAAAAGATTGTTTTTGCACCGCTCCTGGTTCTGCTTGCAGCAGTCGCCTTTGCCCAGGGCGCATCGCCAAAGGATTTCAGCGATTTTGAACAGAGCCTGATGGGCGAAAAAGCCGCGTCGGAGGCTCCCGACAGCGCTTCGACGGTAGATTCGTCCAGCACAACGGACGATTTTGAAAAAACTCTGGAAAGCAGACCCTCGGAACGGGAGCCTATATACATTGCCCGTGAGGAGTTGCTGGAACGGATCAAGCGGAAGGATTCCGTGGCTATCCGTGAGCAAATCGAGTCCATTGACGCCCTGGCGACCCGCGACTTGAACCCCCTTTCCGACATCGAAAAGGAGTGCGCCTACATGGAAGCAGGCATGTACAGCGACTACCTGGAACTTTTGATATCGCATTACCAGACGGCTTACGATTCCTCTAAGTTCAGCCGCGATGTCAAATACGTCCTTGACGACAAGGACGCCCTCGGCTTGTTCGTAATCGAAAAGGTCAAGGGGCAAAGCTCCGACAAGAATTACTACTACGACATCAAGGACCAAATCGAGAGTTCCGGCTTGACGGACCAGCAAAAGAAAAAAATCAAGATTTTGGTCTTGCTTCGTGACGTTTACCGCCTGCAAGGCGTTGCCGACACCTTGAAAAAGGATGCGGAAGCCTACCTGCAGCAATATCCTGACGACCCGGACGCCGAATGGCTCAAAAACAACGTTTACGAGCCGGTGGAGAGGGCGGACTTGTTTAGCTTCATGCTCAAGATGAGGAAGAAGAACAAGGAGCACGTGATTCAAGAAAAACTCTACACCGGAGGTATTGGCCTCAACATTCTGGTCCCAGACATCATCGGGATCAGCTTTGGCATGGACGACCTTTACCGCAGTGACCTTTTTGAACCTTCCGCCGACATGATCAACGCGGAACTCTACATTCAAATCAGCCGCCTTGCGCTGCTTGCCGAAATTGTGAGCCCGGGCATTGACGGTTTTTGGTGCTACGGTCTTGGAGCCGGCTTTGTGGTCTACGACAGCCGCAATTTCAAGGTAAGGCCCTATGTGGGCATCAGCATCCCTTATACCCAAATGGAAATCAAGGAAGACATTCCGCAGTTTGATTACAATAAAGGCGACATTGAGGAGGATTCTGAGGGCGATTTCAACGCCTATATTTTGGGCGTGAACCTGGACGTGAAACTGGGCACGCCCTACCTGTTCCTCTCCGACAGAAAACTCGTCACTTTTGCTGTTGTCACCAAGGTGGGGCTTTCGTACGTGAACGTAGACAACCGTTTTGCCAAAGGTAGCGGCGTCTCCCTGTTTGCAAACATTGGCTTTGGCGTTTACTTCTGGTAGTTTATGAAACGATTGATTGTTTTATTGCTTTTGCTGGTGGGCGTTGCCACAGCAGACAGCAACGTCTCTAAAAAGGAGCTCTACTCCCGTGCCCGCGACGTGCTCAAGGAATCCCTCGAGAACGGCGATACCGCCAAGGGCGCCCAGGCGTTTGAATACCTAAGGGCGAACATCGAGAACGGGGCTCCGCTCATCGCATTCGAGGAGTACCTTGTCAGCATGGAGCTGGGACGCTACGAGGAGGGCATCAAGCTTTACGCAGGCATTCGCAAAATCATGTTGGATTCCTCCGCGACGGTCCCCAAGGAAACCCGTGCCTCGGCCGACGACGCTCTAAACCGCTACCTCTACAGGAACCTCTCGCCGTACACAAAGCAGGTGGCAGACTCGCTCTACGCCCGGGTCGAGGCCTCCGATATCTCAAAGGAGTACAAGGACCTGTACCGGACCATGCTGTACTCGGAACTGGTCTTGGGCATAGAGACGTTCAACTACAAAGGAGGCAAAATCGCCTTCAAGGTTGTGCGCGACACCACCTGTGCCGAGGAATTTTTGACCTACGCGAAGGACTTTACGGCGCATAACTCCCTCTCGGAGCATGCATTCTACCTCAAGGAGCAGGTCATTCCGCCGCTGCAAAAATACATGGACGAACTGCGCGAGTTCCGCAAGAACCCGCTTAAGCACAAGTACTATTCCGGCGGCATCGGGGCGTACTGGTCCGCTGCTTTTGGCGGTTATAGCGGCAAAATAGGGGACGTTTACGAGTCCCGGCGCGATGGTGACTATGTAGTCGACGTTGATTTGCGTTTCAAGAGGCTGTACTTGAACGCCCATTTTGGGGAGCAGACTTTCCACAGGGCAGAGTCCAGCGAATCCTACGACTGGGACGAGGGGCTCTCCATCTCTTCTGTCGTCTTGGGTGTCAACGTGTTTGATTGCCGCTTTGTAAGGGTGACCCCGTTCCTCGGTATGTCGGAACTGGTCATGGACCATTGGTCCAGCGACGTCTCCTTTACATTGGGCACAAACTTGGACCTCCGCCTGGGCGGGACCACCCCCAAAAGGATCGGGGACCTGGACATTGCTTTTTTGATCAGGCTAAAGTACATGGCGCACTTCGCCGAATTTTCTTTGGAGAGTGATTCCTATCCCATTAAAGTCAAGGATGGGGACTATTCGGGGATTCTCCACACATTTTCTGTCGGGTTCGGAATCGAGCTCTGGTAGAGACTACCGGATAAACGAAAAAGACCTCTCGAAAGAGAGGGGTGTATTTGGTTTGTTTCACTTCGTTCAACAAACGAAAAAGACCTTCGAATGAAGGTCTTTTTTCGCGGGATAGACGAGGCTTGAACTCGCAACCTCCGGCGTGACAGGCCGGTGCTCTAACCAAAATTGAGCTACCACCCCAGTGGTAGGCCAAATATATAAAGATTCCCGGGGCTTGTCAAGGGTATTTGGCCTTTAAATCGAAAAAAACGTCATAAATTGCCCTTTTGAGGAGGTTTAATCCTGGAGGCAGCGGACAGAGAAGCCGCTACCCTTGGGGTAGGCGAAGGCAGATGTAGAAATGCCGATTACGCCAGTAGGTTCCTTCTCAAAGTAGTGCAGCATGCTTTGGGTACATTCGCTGCTGGCAGAAGCATAATCGTTTACGCAGTAGATGTAGCCGTCGTCGCCGGTTTCGCTATCGTTGGAGTACCAAAAGCCTGCCACGCGGTGTTCGTAATCAAAACCGCCGTTCGCCCTGCGGAATCCGCTTCCCTTGAGGTTGAAACCGACGTTGCTGGTTCTATCATCGAGTCCCTGCCATGTGGACCCGTCAACAAAGGTGTAGCCAAAACGTTGAGTTTGCAAAAACTCGTTGAATTCGTAGACGTCGGGGAGGTGCCACCCTGTGGGGCAAGCGTTTTGCGCCGCATCCCAGCTATAGAGTCTTCCGTACTGGTCGCAGTTGCTTTCCTGGTTGTTGTAGCACCAGCTATTTTCCATGCTGTAGTTGAGGTTCTCGGCCATGACGGTCACGCTGTCCAAGACCACGGTCTTGTAGACCTGGCCATCCCTGGGATCTGTGAACGATCCGTAGACCACGTCCCAGTTTCCGTTGTTGCAGGTGAACTTTTGCCCGTAGTAGGTCTTGGAGGTCCCTTGCTTGGCAGAAGTGCAACCCTCGAGGTAGTAGTTGAGTATTGCTTTTTCCCAGGTGTAGGTTATACAAATTAGCAACGTGTCATTGGATGTAGCCAAGGTTCCGTGCTTTTCTGGTACACAGTAGCCCAGTTCCTTGTCGTGTCCCTTGGGTTCTTCCCAGCGACTGTACATGCAGCGGTAGTCTATTCCTTTATAGCGCTTGATGTCGTACATTTCAACGGAATCAGACGGGCATTTGCCCAAGGTGGCGTTGACATAGGTCGTTCTCCAAGCCTTGTAAGATTCATTGCAAGAGTAAATGGTGTCATTGTATACTGCGGTTTCACCATAATTGGCGTTAGTACAGACCTTTCCAATGTAAGATGTCACTTTGTCGACATAGACCCATGCAGAGCCATTGCACATATAATTGGAACTATAGGCCGAAGTATAGGCAGAACGGTTGACGTAGTTCTTGGTGCATATTCCATAGTTACTCTCGTTTGTTTTGTACGTTCTCCAAGCATTCTCGTCGCAAACATACTTGGTCGAGTTTGCTCCTAGGACGATTAAATCCTGCATTTCACTGGTGCATGTCCCGTAAACATGGCCATGGGTGAGAATTGTCCACTTGCGGTCTTGGCAAACGTAATTGCTATGTACGGAGTCCCTGCCGTCAAACAAGGTTAGTTTCGCTATGGAATCCTGTATGGCATCGGTGCAAAGACCAAACTTTGTTTCAACAGACGAGAAGGTGCGCCAAACAGAATCACAAACGTAAGTAGTATGCACATAAACCTTTGTTTCGCCCTGGTTTGTGCTTCCGCAAGTTCCTAAATATTCGTCCTTGTTTGCCGTTTTCCAGGAACCGTTTCGGCAAACATAAGGTGAAAACGAGAATGTCGTGTCCAAGGCAAAGGAATTTTCTTTGTCTGCAGTGCAAAAGCCAAAATGGGCTTCGTAGGTGTTGGCAGTGGACCAAGTGGAATCCTTGCAAATGTATTTGGTGCCGTTGTATGTCGAAATCGTCCCGGCGTTGGATTTTGTACATGACCCCAGGACGTCATTTTTGGTTGCCGTAGACCACTGGTAATTCTTGCATACATAGGTATAGATGGAATCTGCCGTGGCGAGTTCGCCTGTGCGGGCGGCAGTGCAGAAACCGAACAGGGAGTCGTTGCGGACCGGTTTAATCCATTCGCTGTTCAGGCAAACGTACACTGTGGATTTGTTCACCCGTATGCTGTCCAGTTCCTTGGCGGCGGTACATTCACCCCCCAGTTGGTTTGCCGTGGGCACAATCCATTTCATCAAGGAGTCGCAATAGTACACTTTGTCGTCGTACCACACCGTATCGCCCCGGTTCGCCTTGGAGCAAATCCTGTTGAGTTTTTGCTCCATATCCGTGAACTCTCTTATGGAGTCGGACTTGCATATGTAGATTTTGTCGCCATAAATGAACTTTTGCAGTTCCTGGTTGCTGAGGCAGGTTTTTTGAACGGTATCCCTGATGACGGTCCACTCGTTGCCGGCGCAAAGGTAGGCCTGTCCTGTTTTTTCGACCAGTAAGGAACCTTGGTCACTGGAGCAGGTCTTGGGGATGTCCTTGACCTCCGCGACCGTGGAATCGGCCTTGGCGCATCGCACGCTGTAGAATCCCTTCGTGTCTACGGTTTTTTCTTCGGTGAACTTGGGCGAGGCGAGGTCGTAAGCGATGGTGAAATACCCTTTTTTGCCGCCTGCGGTAACGTAGTACCGCGCCTCGGTGGAGATTCCCGAGCATTTTTTGTCGGCGCCGCAGCTGCCCGCGGGCAAAAGGGAGAATCCCAGAGCGTCGGTGCCGCTTATCCCGCCCCCAGCCCAGACCTTTTTGGTTCGGATCGCTGCCGTCGTCTTGGCAAAGCCAAAAAGCGAGATCCACGCCTCGTAGGTCGCCGGCCTGAACCCGGTGGGGCAGGTGGCCTTGCCCGTTTGGTAGAGCCCGCCATACAGCATGCAGTTGTCTTCCTTGCCGTCGTAGCAGTAACTGTTGGTGTCGGCGCGCAGGTTCTCGGTAAGCCAGGTAAAACCGCCGATTTTCACGGTGCGGTAGTCCTTGCCCGAATTGGGGTCGGCGATGGCCTTGAAGCTAGACGAGGACTCGGGCTCGTCGGAGCCATTCTGCGACGAAGAACTCTTGTCAGCGTCTTTTTCGGCTTCGCTGGAGCTGGAAGTTTTTTTGCTGGACGAGGATTCCTCAGAATCGTCGTAAGAGGACGAACTCTCTTCGAGTTCCTCGAAGTCCTTCTTTAGGTTGGGTCCAAAGTCGTCGTCATCGTCGCCACAGGCGGACAACGACAGCATCATGGTACATGCCAACAACAGCACTCTTTTTTTCATGCTCAACCTCGTCTGTAGGAACCCGTACCCAAATACTTAATTTAATAAAAAAAGACCCTAAAAGGGTCTTTTTTTACGGGATAGACGAGGCTTGAACTCGCAACCTCCGGCGTGACAGGCCGGTGCTCTAACCAAAATTGAGCTACCACCCCAAATCGTCTCCGATTCTCGGTAGTGGGCGATAACGGATTCGAACCGCTGACATTCTGCTTGTAAGGCAGACGCTCTGAACCAACTGAGCTAATCGCCCGAAAGGGGTTACTTGTCCTGTTTTTTGCCGCCAAAGAGGATTCCGAGGGGAATTACCACAACGTAGGCAAGAACCAGGATAAGCGGTGCAACGGTAAGGCTGACCGGATTATCGGCCGGGCCAGTGGCGAGGCAAATAAAACCGATGACGAGCAGCAAAACGCCGATGCCAATAAGAATGAGATTCTTTTTATTCAACATTTAGCCAGTCCTTAAAGTTACGAGGCAAATATACAAAGTTTATGGCCGTTGTCAAGCGAATTTTGGCTTTTTTCAATGAAAAAATTGAAATATCATTTTCAGTTTTTCATTAGCTTCAAGCCAATTCATTCCACATTCCACACTTCACATCGAACATTTACTTTTGTCCGGGGTATTTCACACGAGTGTGATAGGTGCCGTCCAGGCTGTGGAGGAACGCCTTCTCGAGCTTGAACAGTTCGCGGATCGAGAGGTCGCACTCGCTGAACTGCCCTTCGTTAAAGCGCCCCTGGATGGTGTTGTGGATCATTGCGGCGAGACTCTCGGGGTTCTGGTCGCTCATGGAGCGGCTGGTGGCCTCGATAATGTCGGCGAGCATTAAAATGGCGGTTTCCTTGGTTTGGGGCTTGGGGCCCTTGTAGTGGTAGTCCTCTTCGTTCACCGTAGCGCCAGTCTGTTCGGCGAGCTCCTTTGCCTTCACGTAAAAGTACTGGATGAGCGTTGTACCGTGGTGCTCGGTAATGCCTGCCGAGACGAGCTCGGGAATCTTGTAGTCCTTGGCGAGTACGGCCCCCTGTTCCACATGGCCCACAATGATCTTTGCCGACTGCTCGGGTTCCAGGCTGTTGTGCGGGTTCACGCCTTGCTTCTGGTTCTCGGTAAAGTACTCGGGGCGCATCGTTTTGCCAATGTCGTGGTAGAGCCCCATCACGCGCACAAGCAGCGAATTCGCGCCAATGCTGTCGGCGACTTTCTCGGCAAGGTTCGAGACCTGGATACTGTGGTGGAAGGTGCCCGGGGCAAGTTCAGAGATACGCTTGAGCGCCGGACGGTTGAAGTCGGACATCTCCATGAGGGTGAGCACGGTGGTGATGGCGAAAATGCGCTCGATCAAGTGGATGATGAGCACGGAGGCAATCGCCGTGCACGCCGTGATGTTGATGCTACCTACGATCATGGTCTGGTAGAAGGGCTCAAGGCCCATGCGGTTACGCAGCAGGAACATCACGCTGATGGCACCCGCCAAGGCAAAAATGCCCACGATGATGCTCCACACGAACTGCACGCGGTAACGCATGCGGGAGAGCGGGGCAATGAGGAGGGCGGTCACGCCAAACACGGCGACCATCGCCGCCAGGTCGTAGCCGTTCAAAATGCCAAAGATCGCCGCAGAGAACGCAGAGAAGGCGAGCCCAATGCGGTTGTCGTAAAGCACCGTCGCTATCACCGGGGCGAAGGCGAACGGGTAGAGCCACATCATGTCGACGCTGTCGGGAATAATGGTTCCCTCAATGCGGCCGAGGTAGCCCGTGAGGTAGTGCACGCCCCAGAACGCCCCCAGCTGGAGTGCCACGAGCACGATCAGGCTCCACAGTTGCCGCGGCGAACGCAGCATCTTGGAGGATGGCGACATAAAGAAGAAGTAGAACAGGATCGAGATGACAATGAAAAAGATGAGCGCCTGGCCGTAGGGGGCCGTGAGCAGGCGGGAGTTCTCCTCTTTTTGCTGAGCCTGCTGCAGAGCCTCGATCTTTTCGAGAATCTCCTTGGTCACCGGGGCGCCCTGCGTCACGATTTCCATGCCGCGTGGCACCATGCCCTTGATTCGCGTGACCTTGTTGCGGGCGTCCTGCTTGCGCGCTTCGGTCTCTTTCTCGAGGTAGAACACGTTGGGGAGCGTAAACACATAAAGCACTTCGTAAAAGGCGCTCTGCAAGCCCTGTTCGGTGGGGAAGGCGCTCTGCAGCTGGCTAAAGGCTTCTTCGATGCGACGCTGCAGCGGCTGGATTGCGCTTGCTTCCAGCGTGTTCTCTTCGTTGTCCTTGATGAGCGAGACCGTCGGCTTGTTGTAAATGAGCGACTTCACGTTCTGGATGTTGTAGTTGTTGCTGAACAGCTGGACTTCGGTCTCGGTCTTGGCGAGGAGTGTGTTCGAGACGCCCCTTTCGAGCATGCGGTTAAACACTGCCAAAACGGAGTCGCGCGCCTTGGAGTTCTGGCTCAAGGGCTTGATGGCGGTAATGGAGAGGCGCTGTTTTAGGACTTCGTACAGCTTGGACGCCTGGTTCACCTTGCGCGAGACGGTGGTGTCGTACTCGTCGCTGTTGGCGTAGCTGATCTGCCCCTGCAGGGCTCCGTACTGCCCCAGCTTGTGCAAATACTGCTTGAGGTCGTCGCTAATGCGGTTGGTCTCGTCGGCGTTGAACTCAAAAATAGCGCTCACCTTTTCGGCAGCGCGAACGCGTTCCGCCTCAATCTCTTGCTGAGTCTTGGGGATGTCGAAGTTGATGGGCGAGATGATGGTGCGCGTACTGAGCTGGCCCAAGTGCGGGTGCTCGGCCTGCAGGGCGATGTTCTTGTCGGGGAACAGCGCGATAGCCATCGCCGTAATGATAATCCAGCCAATGATAAGGTGGATTTTCTTCTGCTTCTTTTTCATTTCTTCTTGTCCTTTTGCTCATAGGCAAGCAAAATGTCTTTGACCAGGTGGTGGCGCAGCACGTCGGTGGCGGTGAACTCCACCTGCGCAATCCCCTTGATGCCCTTCAATATCTTCATGGCGTGCATAAGGCCCGAAGTCTCCCCCTTGGCGAGGTCGACCTGGCTGGTGTCGCCCGTAATAATAGCTTTACTGTAGGGTCCGAGGCGCGTGAGGAACATCTTCATTTGCGCCATGGTCGTGTTTTGCGCCTCGTCCAAAATGATGAACGCCCTCTTGAGGGTGCGGCCGCGCATGTAGGCGAGGGGGGCGACCTCTATGGCGCCCGCCTCCTCGTAGCGGCGGAGTTTTTCTGCCGGGAGCAGTTCAGAGAGGCTGTCGTGGATGGGGCGCAGGTACGGGGCGATCTTCTCTTTGAGGTCGCCGGGCAAAAAGCCGAGTGACTCGCCGGCCTCGACTGCCGGGCGAACCAGGCAAATGCGTTCGGCCTCGTGGCGTTCGAGGCTTGCTACCGCGAGCGTCACCGCGAGGAAGGTCTTGCCGGTGCCGGCAGGGCCCTTCGCAAAGATGATGTCGTTCTTTTCGACCGCCTTCACCAGTTCGGCCTGGGCGGGGGTCTTGGCGGCGACGGCGATTCCAAAGCGGTTCCTAAAAATGGGCGTGTCGGGGATGGCCTCGCCATATTCCTGGGCATTCGGCCCAAGCAGACGCTCCACGTCGTTTGCCGTAAGCACCTCTCCGTTGCGGGCCCCCATCTTGAGTTGATCCAGCACCGAGAGCACTCCCGTCATGTCGGCGTTCTTGAGCGGCCTTATGTGCAGACCGGGCAGACGAGTCTGTATTTCAACACAAAAACGGCTCTCCAGCAATCGGAAAACCGTTTCATTTTCTCCCGAAACGATGCGCTTCAGGTTATCGGATATGGAATAACGAGTTAATTCACTCATCCATTAATTATTCTGCAGCGGCCGGTTCGTCGTCAGTCGGACGATCAACCGGGATGCCGAGCTTGTTCTTGGCTTCAAAGATTTCCTTGCGGAGCTTGTGGTTCTCTTCGGTGATGTCCATAGCTTCCTTTTCGGTCTTTTTCAGCTTGTCTTCGTCAATGTGTTCCTTGGGAGCCGCCTTGGCACCGCCTTCAGAATATTCGGAATCGTCGCCATAGGAGGAATCGCCACCACCGGAGGAGCCGGCGCAAGCGGAGAATAGGGCAACGGTGAGAGCAGCGAGGATAAGCTTCCAGTTCTTTAAAAGAGACATTATTTTGAACTCCATTGTAGTCTTTGATGGCTAAAATATATATAGTTATTCCCAAAAAAATGTTAAAAAAGGTAAAAATTCCTGATGCAAACGCAAAAAAAATTGGTTCAGGCCTATTCTCAGGTCTTTATTTCGTCCAAAAAATACGATTCCAAAGCAATTTATGCGAAAAGACGCCTTGCCATGATGAAAAAACTGGACTCCTTCGCTGTTTTTGCGGGCATGCCCGTGGAACCCGGGTGCGAGGAGGCCTTTGCGCAGACCTGGACCAAATTTGTACAGGAACCCGCCTTTGTGTATCTTACCGGGGTGAACCAGGCGGGCTGTTACCTGGTGCTCGACCCAAAGTCTAAAAAAGCGACTCTCTTTGTACCCAAAAAGGACCCGTTCAAGGAGTTCTGGGTGGGCAAGCGACTGGGGTTCCTGGAAGGGGACCGCACTGTGTCCCAAACTACCGGCATCATGGACGTGCGCCCGGCCAGTGACCTCTGGAAGTTCGTCGCGGAACTTGCCGCCAAGTACGCAGCGCAAAAAAAGCCCCACGCCTACGCCTATTACTTCGAGAAGTTCGAGGGCGACCACAACAAAAAGTTCGCCTCCACGCTCGCCGGCAAGCTCCGCCGCTTCCACATGGCGGTCAAGAGCTGCGCGCCGCAGCACTTTGAAGAGCGCCTGGTGCTGGGCCCCGAGCGCGTCAAGGAGGCGAGGGTCGCCCAAGACGCCACCAACAAGGCGTTCCGTGCCATCCTCTCGCAGTTCAAGTCCTTCAAGAACGAGCGCAGTCTCTCGCTTTGCCTCAATTACGAGATGCAGCGCCGTAGCGACGGCGACCTCGCGTTCCCGACCATCGCTGCGGGCGGGGCAAACGCTTGCTGCCTGCACTACGTCAAGAACGACGAGCCGCTCCGCCGGGGCGACCTTTTGCTGCTCGACTTCGGTGTGCGGTTCGGCTCGCTCCACAGCGACATCTCGCGTACCATCCCGGTGAGCGGCAAGTTCGACCCTCTGCAAAAACTGCTCTACCAGATTGTGCTGGACTCGGCGCTGGAGTACCAAAAGTATGTGAAACCCGGCGTCTCGCTTAAACAGATAGGGCAAGTGCCGTGGGAGTTCATTATGCGCGAACTCGAAACGCGCCTGGTGCAAAAGGCGAGGGGTACATACAAACTAATGTACGACAAGCGTCCCCACGGGGTAAGCCACTTTATTGGCGAGCAAATCCACGAGGGCGACCCGGGTTCCCGCTCGCTCGACGTAGTCCTCAAGCCGGGGATGCTCATTTCTTGCGAGCCCGGACTCTACGGCGAATTCACCGCGGTCATAGGCGGCAAGCGCTACCGCCAAAAGATCGGTATCCGCATCGAGGATGACTTGCTCATCACTCGGGACGGTTTTGAAAACATATCGAAACACATTCCGCGGACTATCGCCGAAATCGAGAGACTGATCGGGTTGGCTAATCGGGTGGGTGAACGGTAATTTTTCTAAATTCCTTTAAAAATCTAAAAAGGAAAGTTTAAATCATGTGGAAAACCAAAGGTGCCATTAGGTACTTTCTTTCGATTCTAGCAACGACTTTTGTACAGATGGGCGTCTTTCTCTATGCCCAAAAGATTTTGGCAGGGGCCTTCGCCGACGTGAACAGCGGACAGACCTGGCAGACTTTCATGCTCCAGATTTTCTTTGTGGCCCCTTACATCTTGATGGTCTGGTTCGCAGGATTCTTCACCAACCGTTTTTCCAAGAACAAGATTCTGGCGTGGTCGTCCCTCATGATGAGCCTCTTTGTCGTTGCCATGGCAGTCCTTGTGACGGTGGGCGTCCCGAGGGTCGCCTTCTGGCTTTCCATTGGGCTTTCTTGCGGCTTCGCCATCAATAGCGCTGCCAAGTACGCCATCATCAAGGAGATGTTCGGCGTCCGCAACATGAGCTACGCCAACGCCTTTTTGCAGATTTTCTCGCTGAGCGGCATCATCGCGGCCAGTTGGCTCGTGGTCGTGGGCGTGAACCTCATCGACATGGAAACCCTGGTGAGCTACGAGGCGGTCCACCACATTTTGGACCGTTCCGTGGTCATTCCCTGGATTCTGACAGGCGTGAGCATCCTGGGCACCGTGGCAAGCTTCCTGGTGCCCCAGGTCAAATACGCCGACAAGAACATCAACTTCAATACGGCCCGCCGCCGCCTGAGCCTTGGCTGGCGTCGTCCAACGCTGCGTGCCTCCATTATCGCGCTTTCCATGTTCTGGGCCATCGCCCAGGTGTTCCTCCTCATGTATCAGGACGTCTCCGGTTCGTCATCTGTAGACATGATGCAGAACTACATAGCGTTTGCCATCGTGGGCCTCATGGTTGGCTCCATAATCGCCGCCCACAACTCCAAGGACTTTATCGAGACCGGTTTCATCCCGCTGGGCATGATCGGCATGTCCATCTGTCTTTTTCTCATCCCCTTCACGGTTCATCCGGTAACGCTCATTATCTTCTACTCCGCGATTGGTTTGTTTGGCGGCCTGGTGCTTGTGCCAGTGAACGCCCTTTTGCAGTACAACACGCGTCCCAACAACTCCGGGTGGGTGCTCGCCTTCGCTAACATGATCCAGGCGTTGGTGCTGGTGTTGTTCCTCTTTATTTACTCGGCGATGGTACATTACACCAGCCTGCCTAGGGAAGTCTACTTCATCATCCTCGGTATTGTCTCCATTGCCGTGTTCTACTGGGCCATTTTGAATCTCCCGCAGGCGCTCATCCGCACCGTTTTGCGCCTGGTGTTCAGCCTCTACAAGATCCGTGTGCTCAACGTAGGCAACATCCCCAACGACGGTCCGGTGCTCCTGGTGGGCAACCACCACAGCTTTGTGGACTGGGCGATGGTGCAAATGGCGAGCCCGCGCCCGCTGTGCATCGCGAGCAACAAGGATCATTTCGACAAGTGGTACCTCCGCTCCATCCTCAAACGCCTGGGCATGATCCGCATCGACCGCCAGCATCCCGAGGACGCCATGGGCAAAATCCACGATGCGCTCCTCGCCGGCAAGGCGGTGGTGATTTTCCCGACGGGCGAGGTTTCCAAGTCCCCCCACGTGGAACCCTTCATTATCGACTACACCAAGGCGGTGGAGGGCACCGAAGCCCATGTCTTACCGTTCTATATCCAGGGCTTGTGGGGCAGCAACTACAGCTACAGCGGCTCCAACATGTATGGTGCTTCGGCCGAACGTGCCGTGACGGTCGCCTTTGGCGAGCCCATCCCGGCAAACACGCCTCCCAACGAAGTCCGTTCCATTATCCGCGAAATCTCCATTGACGCCTGGAACTACGCGGTCTCGTTCGTGAAGCCCGTTGGCGACAGCTGGATCCGCACTTACAAAAAACACGTCAAGAATGGTCCTGCCATTTACAGTCCCGACGGCAAGCATTTCTCGGGATTCAAGCTCATGGGCGCCGTGCTCGCCTTCAGCCGCCTCCTCAAAAAGAAACTGGGCAATAGGGAACAGGCGGTAGGCATCATTTTGCCGCCGAGCCCCGCGGGCGTCATCGTGAACCTGGCGCTTTGGCTTTTGGGCAAGACCAACGTCAACCTCAATTACACCTCCTCTGTAGACAACGTAAAGCATTGCTGCGACCGCGCAGACGTTGTCACGGTCATCACCAGCCGCCTCTTTATCGAAAAGCTCAAGGGCCGCGGCAACGACTACTCCAAAATCGCAAGCGACAAACTGCACATTTTGTATGCCGAAGACCTCATGAAGGAAATACCCAAGGCAAAAATCGCCTTCCTCATGATGTTCTGCATCGTGTCGCCCATTTGGCTCATCAAGTTCCTGTTCCGCAAGCGCGTGAGCATTAACGACATCGCCGCCATCGTGTTCAGTTCCGGTTCCGAGGGCACCCCCAAGGGCGTGATGCTCAGCCACAAGAACCTCATGGGCAACATCCAGCAGCTGGCGTGCATTTTCAACGTGACCAAGAACGACGTGATGCTCTCGGAGCTCCCTCTGTTCCACAGCTTTGGCCTCACCGTGACGACCCTCTTGAACCTCACCGAGGGTTGCCCCATCGTGGCGGTCGCGGATCCCACCGACGTGAAGACTATGGCGCGCGTGTGCGCCGAGTTCCGCGTTTCCGCCTTTGTGGCGACCCCCACGTTCTTGCGCGCCTTTACCATCAGCCGCTACGTTCACCCCATGTCGCTCAAGTATGTGCGTCTCATTATTGCCGGTGCCGAGGCTCTCCGCACCGAACTCGCCACGGCCTTCCGCCTCAAGTTCGGCAAGGAGATTTTCGAGGGCTACGGCTGTACCGAGACCGCTCCCGTGGCGAGCGTAAACACCGAGAACAACCTGCGCGGCGACTACATGACCATGCAGGTCAACAACAAGCCGGGCACCGTGGGCATGGCACTCCCGGGATCGCAGTTCCTGATTGTGGACCCCGAGACCAACGAGAAGCTCCCCACGGGCGAGGCGGGCATGATTCTCATTGGAGGCTGCCAGGTGATGGTTGGCTACCTCAAGGACCCCGACCGCACTCACTCCGTGATGGTCGAAATCGACGGCAAACGCTACTACCGTACCGGCGACAAGGGCTACCTCGACGAGGACGGCTTCCTCACCATCGTAGACCGCTACAGCCGCTTTGCCAAGCTCGGCGGCGAAATGGTCAGCCTGGGCGCTGTCGAAAAGAAGATTCAGGACACGCAGGTCCTAGAGGGGTGCGACTACGTGGTCACTTCCATCCCCGACGCGGCGAAGGGCGAAAAGATCGTGCTCGTGTACCAAGGCGAAAAGGATGAATCCACTGTGGTTTCGGAACTGCGCTCCAGCGGTATGCCGCCCCTCATGATTCCCTCGCTCGCCATGAACGTAGAAGCGGTTCCCAAACTCGGCACGGGCAAGGCGGACTTTACTACCGCAAAGAAGATGGTCATTGAAATGTTGGCGAACAAACGATGAACGGACTGACTCCCATACGCACTGTGCGCCTTTTGGCAAGCCTCATCGCCTTGTTGGGCATGATCCTGTTGTTCATGGAACGGGTGCTCTCGTACCTCTTGAAGACTGCCCAGGTCGCCGTGCAAATGGCGGCGGAACGCTACAGCAACTTCACGGGGCGCATGGCGCTCGAGAACTTTAGCGAAGACCGCACCCTTTACGCTATGGTGCAGGAGGCGCAAAAGATGCTCCCCTCGGCGGAGGCCGCGCTGGTGGTGATCCTAGTCGTGGCGATTGCCCTGATTGTGGTGGCGGCGCTTGCGCTTGCATTGCCGAACCAGTTTGCGCATGTGCTGGTTTCATTGAAGCTTTTAAAATGGGAGACGGGCGAGGAGGTTCCCTCGGGTGGGGCCAACCTGCCTCAATACATGAACAAGGTCAGTATCGTCGTCATGGCCGTGATTGGGGCAGCCCTGGTCGTAGGCTTTGTGACAAAGAGCTGTTCCGAGTCGTTGGCGGTCGCTAAGATTGATTCCGCGTCCCAGGAACTTGCAGAGAACGCCCTGGTCTACATCAACGCCCAAAAGGCGTACTTCGCCAAAAAAAAAGCAGTGGGCGGTCCCAAGGCGCTGCAACTGCCCGACTCCTCTTCGAGCGACCACTTTGAATACAAGGTAACAGCAAGCCGTTTTTTCGCCGTCGCCAAAGACGCCATCGGCGATTGTCCCGCGGGCTCCAAGTGGACAGTGTCCTCGGGTACTAAGGGGTTCTTTACGCAGGAGTTGACCCTTTACAGGGCAGCCCCCAAGGACACGAACTGTGTCAAGATTCTGCCCGGCTTCAAAAACCTCGGGCGCAATATGCCCAAAAGCAGGTCTTAAATTACTGGTAGCCCATTTTGGGGGAAATCTCTGTATTGGACACTATTGTGTAATATAAATTACAAAAATAACGATAGAAAGTTATATTTTTACACATTTACATAACTTTCGTGTAAATTTTTTTATTTCCTCAAAAAACGATTATAAATTAATATACGTTGGTTTAATAGGGAGTATCATAATGAAAAAAATGGTTCCACTCGCAATCGCCGCTTTTGTCGGCGCAAGTTTCGCCGCCGATATCACATGGGTGCCGCAATGCGCCAGTAACGGCTTTACGCTGATCGCTGAATCGGAGCACTTCGAGGTCTGCAAGAAGCCCACGACCGACGACGGGCAGGCGAATAACGTCTCGATTCCGAATGCGGATGCGCAGGGCGTGCTACAGTCGCTCGAGAAGGTGTTTTCGTTCTATATCGATTCGCTCGGCTGGATGCTTCCGTTCCCGAAGAGCCCGGATAAGAAACTCAAGAGCAACATCTACGTGTTCGACAACTCCGTGATGGCGGCGCTCTACGGCGGGCAGGACTACGTGAAGGGCCTGAACGGCGAATACGGGCCCGGCATGTGGATTGGTGTGGGCTCTTTGAAGGATTACTGGGGGACATCGCACGAGTTTGCGCACGGCCTGCAAGGTGTTGCGGGCTGGATGGGCAACAACAGCCATTCGGGCTGGTTTGCGGAATGCCATGCGAACTGGATGGCGCACCAGTACAACCCGAACGACGCCCACTGCGCGGAATACCTTATAAACTACCCGTTCCTCTACTACGGTTCTACGCGCGACCGCTACTGCAACTGGCAGTTCTTCGAACACCTCAAGGAAGAATTCGGCGGCGGCAACAAGGGTGCTCACGAGGTGAACCGTATATGGATGGAATCCATCCGCGATGGGGAAGCCGGCCGCATGGAACAGACTCCGTTTACGGCCATGATGAAGGTTTACGGCTGGTCGCTCGATAGTTTGAACCAGCAGTTCGGCAAGTTCGCGATGAAGAACGCGACGCTCGAGTATGCGCCCGCGAAAAAGGCTTTGTACAAGAAGTCCTGGGGCGATTACGAATTTACGACGAGGCGCGAATCTTCGGGCTGGGGCGACAACTACCGCAGGCACCCGCGCGTGACCATGCTGAACAAGATGGAATGCGCGGCAGGCGAGGATTGCGCGAACCGCTACATTTCGCCGAGCTACTGGGCTCCGCAGCGCTGGGGCTACAACCTGGTGCGCATCTACCCCGAAAAGGCGGGGAAGGTGACGGTCAAGTTCCGCGGAATCGTGCAGGACAAGCCGACCGTGAACGGTTACACCTGTTTTGGCGACAATACGGATTACTACATGGGCAAGACGTACAGGTGGTGC
>JAEEGF010575723.1_pt1 | contig 20227 bp, 15 predicted proteins | sample 9134171 | NCBI WGS metagenome assembly JAEEGF01 (sample SAMN16246542, study PRJNA631951) | gut metagenome | biome: gut microbiome; feature: rumen; material: AP-attached | host: Bos | place: Iran: Karaj | collected 2018-10
GTTTCGATACCCCTACAAATCCAAACTCAACTTCGCGCGACCAGATAGCATCCGTTTTCAACGAAAAGGGAGAATCTACACTCGACACCCTTATCAGGTTCGGACGCTCGGTACAGCAGCAACAAAACGACAATACTATGTCACTGTTCGGCGGATCCGCGACATTCTCCATATCTCTGCCAAAACTCCCGCCACGAATGGACAAGATGGTATATATGTCAACTAAACTCAAGAACGAATATTCTGTCCTTGGAATATACCTGTCGGCACATCCCCTCGACAAGTTCAAGTTCTTCATCAACAATACCAACATCATTCCGCTCGACAAGGCATCGAAAATCATTGAGGAAAAGAAAGTCAAGACAAAGATGACGGTTGTAGGATACGTTACAAAAAGCGTGGAAAGGACATCTAAGAATGGAAATCTTTTCGGAGAATACACACTCATTGACTACTATGGCGACTTGAAATTCCCGCTATTCAGGGACGACTACAGCAATTACAAGGGCAACCTTTGCGAAGGCTATTCCATAATAATGGACGTAGAAATAAGGGAAAACAAATACCAGTCGAATAAACAGACCGACAACAACGGACCTCAACTGTCTGTCTACTACCGCAACATACGAATGCTACAAAACCTGAAGACAAAATCAATAAACCTGTACATTGACATAAGCAATATCGATTCGGTATTCAGAAAACAGTTTGCTAATATTATCGACACATGTAGCGGAGAAACAGAACTATACATAACACTTTTTGACACACAAAACTCAACTCGAGGAATAAAAATGGTGTCGAGGACAAAGCAAATCGACATAAACAGAGAAGAACTCCGAGAGTTTATCGAGTCGAACGACAATGTGATAAAAAAAGTAGTTATAACACAATGACGTACAAAATAAAATTTGTATATTTGCACAAATTTTAAAAACTGATAATTCATGAGAAAACTTATCGTACTGTTAATCATGGCAATACCATCTTTATTATTTTCGCAAAAGGTGATAAACGGTTTTGGACTTGAAGTTTTTATGGGCAAGACCTACACTTCTACAGAAAACATCAAGTTCATATACAACAACACAGAATTTCAAGCCAATATGACTGGAGATTCAAAAGTATTCGGAGGAAGTGCATACTTTCCATTCGACATGGGCATAAAGAGACACAGGTTTACTCTTGCTATAGGTCTTGAATACAGGACAGCAAAAGTATTCTTGGGTGCAAACAAGGAAATTGTCGGTTCCGATGGCATAGTGAAAGAAGACATTGCCCTGAACCTGACATCATATTCGCCTTTGGTACAGGCCCTATATAGACCACACTTCTACCTAGGACCTATTCACATGTCGTTCAGCATCGGTGCAAACTTCAAGTATGCAGTGTTCGCACCATTCGAGCTATGCGACAAGTCTAACGAAACCCTTATCAACTACGATTCGAAAAAGACTAGCACAGAAGACGGATACATCGACTTTAATGGCAATGCAGCGGCAGAAAGAATGCGTGATTTCGGATTCCACATCGATCCTCGAATGGGATTCGACTTCTACATTGGCAACTCGCTCGTAATTTCATTGTTCGGCATAGTTCCAGATGTAGCTAGCGCAGCATCAACCAAGTCGATAAAACTTGAATACGGAGCAGGAATAACTTACCTGATCAGAACAAACAAGATAACAGAAGCTAAGATATTACAACAATACAAAAAATAAGGATTATGAAAAAATTGTTTCTAATTTCAATATTATCAATATTTTGCGTAGCAATGGTTTGCTCGCAAGAAGTTGTCCCTGTTATACAATCAGGACATTCGGGAAGCATCATGTTTGTTGAATGGGACAACACTGGCCGATACATAGCCAGCGCCGACGACAACAACGAAATCATAATATACGACATCGTAGCAGGTAAAGTGTTCTACCGCACAAAATTCCCTGGCACCAAACTGATAACTGGTATAAAGTTCGATGAAGACGGGAAACTATATGCAAGCAACACCGACAATGCAATATGCTTCGATCCCAGCACCCTGATTACATCGGATGCACCACACGGAGTTCCACCCAAGAAGATGTCGCCTAACTTCAAGATAAGAAACTCACAACTGAAAAGGAATAGTGGCGGTACATTGTTCAACCGTAATGCATATACAAAATTCACATACGTTGCCGAATCCAACGACAACAAGTACATCATTGCCGGAGACGAAAACGGAGGCCTATACTTCTGCAACAACCTGATGAACTTGCAACACTTCGAAAACATCCACAGTTTGCCAATCAACGACATAACATTCTCGAAACAGGGCAACATGGTTGCAATCGCATCAGCCGACCGCTCGGTAAGTATCTGGCGACTGCCAAGCTACAAACTCGAAAAAAGATTAATCCCAAGAAGTTTCAACATATCGGCACTGGCATCAAGCCCCGACAGCAAGTCGTTTGTTTTCGGCGATGAACTTGGATATGCTTACAGGATAACTTTCATGATCGATAAATTGTTATGCGATGCTGTCGACACCCACGACGGACAAGTTACTGACATTCAGGTTTCGGCAAATAGCAGTGTTGCAGTCACCGCTGGTAGCGACAACTCAGCAGCCGTAGTCGACTTCGACAACAAAAAGGTTCTCCAGAAATTCAAAGCACAAAGCAGTTCGGGCAAGGTAAAACAAGTATTCGACATAAAGGCAATACAGGAACAGGCAATGAAAGGCAACGATTCCAAGAACAGTATCTACGATGAAAATGTATACTCGGTAGCTGTTAGTCCTGATGGAAAATACATTGCCTACTCCGCTGGAAAATGGGGTCTCGCTGATCCTGTACTTAAATTCGCCAACATTTCTTCCCTAAAGATTTTAGGAAGCAAAGAAGAACGCGTTGCAAAAAAAGGTATTGCTGCAGGAATTGCTGTTCCAAACAACGTACACATTTTCAAGCAAATGTGCTTCGACTCTACCAACAACCTCTACGGTATCGGTGAGGACGACAGAAAAATATATAGGTACAAACCGACAATAACTGGCTACGGCGCTGGATTGGAATGCGAAATGGGTGCAATGACAGAAAGCGTTGATTTCGAAAATTCACTCGTATTACGCCAGAAACAGGAGCCAACTATGGAGGACTACTACCTTGTGAAAATTGACCCTGCAAACGGTGATGTATACAAATGCAAAGGCTACGAAATTGAAAGACTTGGCAAGGACGGAAAGAATGTTACATACAAAGGCCAATACGGTTTCATAAGCGATTTCACCCTTATGAAGGGACAACAATACCTCATCGCTGCCGCTAAGGATGCATCACTCAACATCTACGACATTCAGTCAGGAAAGAAACTCCTTAGCATATATGTTGTTGATGGAGGAAAACTTATCTATGTAACACCCGAACACTACTACATGGCAACTGGCGATGCTATCACCGGTCTCGGATACTACCACGAAGGAAAGGTTTATCCAGCAGAACAGTTCGATATCAAGTACAACCGTCCCGACCTCGTTCTTAAGTCTCTCGATGTTTTCGACAACGAAATCATCGACATGTACAAGTCGGCATACAAGAAGCGTATCCAGAAACTCGGATTTACCGAAAGCATGCTCAACGGCGAAATGGAGTTGCCTGAAATTAAGGTTATGAACTCCAACGAAATACAGCTTTCGACAACAAAACAAAATCTTGATGTCAAGCTTTCGATGAAGGATGACAACTACAACCTCAACAGGCTCAACATCTATGTTAACGATGTTCCTCTGTACGGGACCAACGGCATGGACTTAAGCGACAGATATTCGAGAGAAACCATCGTCAATTCGGAAATTCCGCTGTCGAACGGAAGAAATACAATACAATTCTCGTGCGTTAACGAAAAAGGTATGGAATCGCTGAAGGAAGAAATTGAAATCTACTACGACAACCCGAACAAGAAGCAAAAGCCTACACTATACTTAATCTCGTTGGCAGTTGCTAATTACGAACAGTCAGAATACAACCTGCGCTACACCATCAACGATGGACGCGGATTCGTAAAATTGTTCAGCGAACATGCCGACAACTTCGACCATGTTGTTGTTGATTCACTGTACAACAGCAACTGTACAAAGCAGAACTTCCTCGCACTGAAGGAAAAACTCATGAAATCGAAGGTTGACGATTATGTATATGTTCACATCGCAGGTCACGGTTTGCTCGACGACGATTTGAACTGGTACTTTGCAACCCAGAACATCGACTTCTTCGACCCGTCGGTCAATGGTTTGAAATACGAAGACATTGAAGGTCTGCTCGATGGCATTCCCGCTCGTAACAAGATGCTCCTGATGGATGCTTGCCACTCTGGTGAAGTCGACAAGCAGGACGGCGTTGAAATTGCCGACAAGGCAGACGGAGACGATACCCGTGGTGCTGTAACAGTTAGCAAGCGTAAGAAAACAAAGAATAGCCTCGGCAACTCATTCGAACTTATGCGTCTGCTCTTCAGCGACCTGAAGAAAGGAACAGGAACAGTTGTTATCTCAGCTGCATCGGGTGGCGGTTACGCTTTGGAAAACGAATCCATCGAAAACGGTATATTCACCTACTGCCTGATGGACGCCTTCAAGAAGAACAAGGCCGACAAGAACAAGGACAAGTCAATTTCTGTATCGGAACTGCGTAACTTCATTTTCGATGGCGTAAGCAAGATGAGTGAAGGAAAGCAGCAACCGACATCCCGCCGCGAAAACCTGCAGAACGATTTCAATGTAAAATAACACATACTATAATTTGACGGGCTACCCTTTCGGTAGCCTTTTTTTATTTACAGCAATGACAAAACATAACTGCATGAAAAAAATAATATCAATAGCCATACTCACATTACTGTGCAACATCGTTTTTGCACAAACCAATATCGATGCCATTTACGACAAAGCAGAATCTCTAATCAACACAGGAAATAGCTATTATGACGATTTCAAATACGCCAAGGCGCTTGAATATTACAAACAGGCCGCGGATTTGACTAAAAATATAGACAATGGTTACGATGAATATTATGCATATTCGCTAAATAATATAGGTTCAGCATATTACAGTCTTGGCGATTACCAAAATGCTCTAAAATATTGGAAGCAAGAAATGGAAATAAAGGAGGCTATATATGGAATAAATGACCCACAATATGCATCAGCCCTGAATAATGTCTCCATTGCATGCATTCAATTGGGCGACAACAAGACCGCTTTGAAATACTTGCTTCAGTCTGTAAAAATAAAAGAAAAGAATTTAGGAAAGTACGATATTAGCCTAGCCAATGCTTGGATTAATATCAGTGCAATATATCAAAGTTTCGGCGACTACGAAAATGCCAAGAATTGCAGCTTGCTGGCAGCAGAAATAAGGAAAAGAGCTTTGGGAGAGAACCACCCACAATATGCAGTAGCACTAAACGGATTAGGTGCTGTCTATTGCATTATGGGAGACTACCAGAATGCATTTAAATGCTATACGCAAAGTATGGAAATATGCAAAAAAGAGTTGGGAGAGAACCATCCCGACTATGCCGAATCGCTATATGGATTAGGCGATGTATATAGCAATACTGGAGAATACCAGAATGCACTTAAATATCTAACGCAAGCATTGAAAATATACAAGGAAAAATTAGGCGAGGATCATCCAGATTATGCACACACGCTAAATTTAATCGGAATCACATATTCAAGGATGGATGACAAGCAAACCGCACTAAAATATTTCGTGCAAGCACTCGACATAAAGGAAAAGATTTACGGATTGGAACATCCCCAATATGCAGAAACATTAAATAACATCGGTACTATATGTACAGATTTAGGTCAATACCAGAATGCATTGAAGTTTTTTATGCAAGCTATGAAAATAACGAAAAAAAACAATGGCATCTATGCATCTGAACTAAACAATATAGGTAATGTTTATTTCAAAATGGACGATTACTCCAATGCCTTGAACTATTACACACAAGCCAAGGACATGTGGAAAAAGTATTATGGGGAAACAAGTTCATACCACTCGATGGCTCTGAAAAATATGGGCGCCGCATATTCGAATATGGGCGACTATCATAATGCGATACTGACTAATAAACAAGCGACTGAAATTTTTAGAAACAACCTGATTAATAACTTCTCGTTTATGACTGCACACGAACGGGAATCATTCTGGAACTCCTGCGAAGATTATTTTTATGAAACAAGAAACTATTTGTACTACGCATCAGATGATACCACTGCCAGTAAAATAGCTTACGATAGCGAACTTATTTCAAAAGGTCTATTACTGGCATCGGAAATAAGTACCACAAACATCATAAAGGAAAGCGGCAACAGCACCCTTATTTCCGAATACGAAGACATGAAAAAAATGCACCAGCAACTTAACAATGAGCTCAGCAAACCTATTGCAGAACGCTCATTCGACTGCGATTCGCTTGAAAACGAACTTCAAAAGAAGGAAAGACACATAATGGAAAGTTGCAAGGAATATGGTGATGCTACTCGCTTTATAAGCATCGGATGGAAGGACATACAAAAATCCATGAAGAACAATGATGTGGCAATTGAATTTACAAATGTTACCACAAAGGGAACTACTCAATTTATGGCTCTTGTCCTTACCAAGAATATGAAAGCTCCGGTTTGCTTACATTTGTTCGAGAAGTCGGAAATGCAGAAACTGCAACGAGGTGTTGCCCCGACAAAAAACGACACTCCATCTACTGATGAAAACCGAGGGGCTACAACCGTAACAACAAAACGACAGGGAATCTACGAATCTACAGGACTTTACAACATGATTTGGAAACCTCTGGAAAAATATTTCCCCGAAAATCCGCGCATCTATTTTGCTCCATCGGGAATGTTGCACCAGATAGCAATTGAATATGCCCCGACTGGTGACGGCAAACTTATTTCAGATAAGTACGAGATTTATCGTGTGTCGTCAACGCGTTTCCTTACGCTGGACTATATGCCGATGCAGATGAAAAACACAGTTCTCTATGGTGGCATATACTACGACAGCGACACTACCACAATGAAACGCGAAAGCAACCGTTATGCTACCCGCAGTGCCAACTTTACAACATTTGCGGCTTTCAACAAGGATGAAGAACGCGGAAGTCTCAACTATCTGCCAGGTACAAAGACCGAAGTCGAGGATATTGCCAGCAAAATGAAAAACAAGCAAATCACCACAACACTCTACGAAGGCACGCAGGCAAACGAGGAATCGTTCAAGGCTCTGTCGGGCAAAAGCATTTCCACCTTGCACATTGCAACACACGGTTTCTTCCTGCCAACAGAGGAAAAACTGTCGGGCGACAACTCGCTCATCCAGTCGGGACTACTAATGTCGGGATCAAACTATGCATGGCAGAATCTACCAATCCCTGATGGTATTGAGGATGGAGTTCTTACCGCCAAGGAAATCAGCTATATGGACTTGCGCAAAACCGACCTTGTCGTGCTTTCCGCCTGCCAGACAGCCCTCGGCGAAATCACTGGCGAAGGCGTTTTTGGATTGCAACGAGGCTTCAAGAAGGCTGGCGTTCATACCATCATCATGAGCCTATGGCCTGTGGATGACAATGCCACCTTATTGATGATGACCGAATTTTACTCCAACCTTACCAAAGGCATGACCAAGCGCGAAGCCTTCCTCGCAGCACAAAACAAGGTCAAGAACACGGATGGATTCGGAAACCCAAGGTATTGGGCTGCATTCATAATGCTGGATGGAAACGACACCTGCCATTGAACCCCAAAAAACGGAATTAGAACCAGAAACAAGTTCAGGATGACATCCCGTTTTTGAACCTTAAACGTTAAACATTGAACCTGGAAACTTTGAACGCCGCAGGCTTCTCCTACTTCCTAGTAAAAACCAAGTATGTTTTCTTATCGTATATGAACTTCAGAGTATCTGCTCGCATTTCATAAGCATTTACCTTCAGCATATTGTTAATGAATACGACATTATCTGTACTATCCTCAACAGCAGGCAAATATGTAAAGCCGGACCATGTCATCTTGTTCTTTTTCTTTATGGTGTAAATTGCCGAAAAAGGCGTCGTTACCGACTCTCCTACCAAAGAATTGTTTTTCAAAAAATGCAAATTAAAACATGTGTCACCACCTGGGATAGGATTGCGATACTCACCATTTGCATTTATACGAAACAAGTGCCAGTCACCAATGAAAGTATTATAAGTTTCCTCATTGGCTTCACATGATACCAACCCAAATGCAACTGCTACAAATAAAAAGAAGAATATTTTTTTCATAATCAAAGTTTATTGTTTTCCAAAATTATCAATTTCAATTATTTCCTCGTCTGAAAGTCGAGCTTTACACCCCATTGTGCGTAAATTGTAGTTTATTTGAGCCGTATTTTCAAGCACTTCCATTCTATCAAAAGCCTCAAACAAAGTTTTGCCCACTGTAATGGCACCATGCTTAACCATAATCGCCGCATTACTAGCAGACATAACCTTTGCACAAGCATCTGCAAGCTCGGCTGAACCCATAATATGATAATCTACAAGTCCGACATTGCCAAGCATATAGCGGGCTTCGCCTGTAATGGCAGAATCGACAGCCTCTCCAGCAACCGCAAAGGTCGATGCATAAACCGGATGCGAATGCACAATTGCATAAACATCGGGACGGCACTTGTAAATATTAAGGTGCATCTGCGTCTCCATGCTTGGCGTTAGGTTTGGCGTTAGGTTTTCGCCCTGTGGCGACAAAATAATTACCTTGCGCATATCAATGCACGACTTGTCGCTCTGACTAGCAGTAATGAAAACATAACCATCTGCACTTCGCAAACTTACATTTCCACCGCTGACAGTCGTCAAACGCCTGTCGTACAGACGGCGCATTGTCTCAGCAACCCTTATTCGTTCTAGCTCAAACATCAGAAAAGTTTTTTCAGTTCGTTAGGTTTCACAATACCCTTTTCGGTTATTATTCCTGCAATCAGTTCTGCTGGTGTAACATCGAAGGCAGGATTCATGGCATGGGATGTTGGATTTGCCATTCTGAACTCCTCCACCCTGCCCGATGCCGACAATCCAGAATATTTCAGCACCTCATCCTCATCGCGTTCTTCAATGTTTATGTGCTTTCCATCTGGAGTTCCGAGGTCAATTGTCGACAATGGTGCAGCCACATAAAACGGTATGCCATAATATTTTGCAGCGATAGCCTTCTCCATTGTGCCAATCTTATTGGCTGTATCACCATTGGCAGCAATTCTGTCTGCTCCCACAATTACCATGTTTATCTTACCAAGAGACATATAGTGAGCACCGGCATTGTCGGGAATAATTGCATGATCGACACCAGCCGAAGCCAATTCCCATGCCGTCAACCTTGCTCCCTGATTGCGAGGACGGGTTTCGTCTGCATACACGAAAATCTTCTTTCCTGCCGATTGCGCCGCATAAATCGGAGCCAATGCACTTCCATAATCCACGAGAGCCAACCAGCCGGCATTGCAATGAGTCTCAATTCCGTAGCCGTCCTTAATTAGCGTATTACCATATTCGCCAATCATACGCCCCGCCTCGGCGCACTCATCGGCAACAGCAAAAGCCTCACTAATGGCAAATTCACGGGAAACTTTTGCAGCCTTCAAAACCCTATCGGTGGCATAGAAAAGATTTACCGCTGTTGGTCGTGTAGAATCTATTTTCTTTTTAGCAACAATAAGATTTTCAATCAAATTGGCTTCATCGGATGCACATATTGCCTGATACATTCCGTAAGCGGCAGCCGCACCTATGGAACCTGCACCTCTGGTTATCATCGTCTTGATAGCCGTACAGGTATCGTCCAGAGTTTCGGCCTTGAAAATTTTAAAATCGAACGGCAGAAGATTCTGCTCAATCATGCAGACGGATGTTCCTTCCATCCAGATTGCCCTATAATGTATTCCGTTTACATTCATTACAATAGCGAATGTTTTGAGAAATGTCCAATTACTGATTCTGCGTATGTCTTCGATACTGGTATTTCGGGCGAATTGGCAAAATCAAGGTCTATAAACAAACCACTCTTTTCCTTACGCAAGACCTTTACCTTGTTGAAATTAACGACATAAGACCGATGGCAACGTACAAGGTCGCATTCCGAAAATGTATCCTCGATTGATTTAAGCGTCGACCTAAGCATAAAACGAGAGAACTTTCCCTTGTTTGAATAATATATGTTGACATAGTTGTCCGCCGATTCGACGTACAGCAGGTTGTCAATATCAACCGAAAGTTTCAACTGCCCCTTGTCATCATTAAAATTGACGATATTATGCTTTGTTTCAGGCTGTTCCTTCAAAAGAAGTTCTGTTTCGGAAATCGACTTCGACATATCCGACTTTGTATCTTCTGCTTCCGCTTCCTTTGTCGGCACAACTGCATCCGCCTCAATATCCCTCTTTACTTTCAGTGCTGCATACATCCACGAAAAGATATACGGAACAAGCAGGATAAGAGCCACATACATAAATATTCTTGGAAATATGTCAAAATAGCCCTGACCTATATAATTGGGATCGTATTCGTGCGCAAAATAAGTATAGAAAGCCGACAAAACAGCGAGTTCTCCAGCAATCCATATCAAGAAACTCCTAAAATTCAGGACCACCTTGTTACGAAGGATGTACATTAGCGAACGGCTTGCAAGCAACACAAAGAAGCCAATCCCAACAACCGACAGAACTGTTATTACATAATCGTCAGTATCCTCCCAGTCGACCCATGACTTTACATTAAAAGGATTCACAAGGAAGATAAAACCGATAGCAAACGCATAAACAAAAACCAAGAAAGTGGCAATGTTTCTTTTACGGTTAAAGTATTTAATTATCGTATCTTTCAAATCAAAAATCCTATTCAAAAATGAAGGTGCAAAGGTACAACTTTTTGTCAAAAGCAAGAAAACAAATTAATCAACAAGGCTTTTTCTATATTAAGCCACTAATAATTAACTTAATAAATTGGACACAATCAAAATCTACTCCCTAATAAACTTATTAGAAAATACATGATTTCGTTTCCACATTTCAAACCTTTCCTTCTCAATCTGCTTTTCTTCCGCATCACTTCTTTTACCCGACATTATGCTGAGGTTCAATTCGAAGCCGAGAATCAGCGAAATTGATGTCAAATACAAAAGCATCAGCACAATTATTATCGTACCTAGCGAACCATATATCTTGTTGTAGTTAGCAAAGTTATTTAGGTAGAACGAGAATCCCGACGAACAGAGTATCTGCACTATTGTTGCTAGAATTGCACCCGGCGATATGAACTTGTAGCGACTTTTCTTCGATGGTGCGAGGTAATATAGAAACGATATTGCCATAAAGTATAGCAGTACGATTATCAACCATTTGGCAATATGCAGGCAGACATACCAGAAAGTACTATCGGCTATGGTCGTATGATGGGTTGCAAGGTGATCAATGTATTTTGAACCGCCTATTATCACCGTCATTGCAGCAACTATAAGTGTGCATAAAATCAAAACCATTGCTATGGAAATCAGTCTCTTGCTGACAAGATTACGTCTGTCTACGTGGTGAAACGATGCGTTGAACGCCTCGATGATTGCAAGAATGCCGTTCGAAGCAAAGAACAGCGATGTTATGATACCGAACGACAGCAATGTTCCGCTTGGGTTGAGGATTGTGTCGGATATGGTGTCGAAGAATACCTCGTAGATTGCCGGTGGCATCATTTCGGTTATCACTCCCATAAGTGTGTCCTGGAACCCTGGAATCGGGACAAATGGAATCAAACTGAATCCGAAAATCAGCAAAGGGAAAATCGCAGAAAACAGACTGTAAGTCACACTTTTAGCCCTGATGGTAAAAGAACCTTTAGAAAGTCCGGTCACAAAAAAGTTACCGATGTAGTATAGGGAGAATCCGCCGAATCCTGGAATTACAATCTTGTCGCCGATAATTTTTATCAAAGCGTCAATCCTTTCGAGAAGACCGAACAACAGGGCGCGAAAATTGAACTTTTTCATTTTATTTTACAGCCTTGAGACTGAGGTCCAGACTTTTAATCTGGTGAGTTAGCGCGCCTATCGACACGAAATCGACACCGCATTCGGCATACTGCCTTATATTGCTGAGCGTAATTCCACCACTCGATTCGGTTTCAACCTTTCCATCGATAATTTTCACAGCTTCGCGCGTGGTTGGAATATCGAAGTTGTCGAGCATAATGCGGTCAACGCCACCAATGCGCAACACCTCGCGCACATCGTCCAAATTACGAGTTTCAACTTCTATTTTCAGGTTGCGACCAGTATCTTTCAAGTACTTGCGAGCCTTGGCAACAGCCTTTTCTATACCACCAGCATAGTCGATATGGTTATCTTTGAGCATAATCATGTCGTACAGACCGATACGGTGGTTGGTTCCGCCACCAATTTTCACGGCTTCCTTCTCGATGAGACGAAGTCCCGGAGTGGTCTTGCGAGTGTCGAGGACTTTGGTATGCAGACCTTGCAACTCCTTGACATATTCGGCAGTAACCGTGGCTATACCGCTCATGCGTTGCATGAAGTTGAGGATCGTGCGTTCGGCACGGAGAATGTCGTGCTGCAGACCACTGAGTTCAAATACGATGTCACCCTTTTTTATCGGGGTGCCATCCTGTATGAAAATGTCAAGTTTCAGGTCTTTGGAAAGGTAGTTGCAAACGGCTTTTGCCACCTCAACGCCTGCAATTATACCATCCTGCTTAACGAGCAGTTTTGCCTTTCCCTGTTCCGACTTGTCGATGCACGATAGCGTAGAATGGTCGCCATCGCCCAAATCCTCCTCAAACGCCCTTGCGATGAGCGAGGTTAAATATTTCTCCGGAATCATTGTTCTTCCTCTATTCTAAGTTGGTGAATTAGCGGAGTTCCCGATTGTTCCTTCACAAGGAAATAAACGCGGAATTTCTTGCCGTTTGTTATTTCGAGAGTTCCGATTGCATATTGAGCTTCGCTTTTTCCGCCCTGATGCAGAAGCGTAAAATTCTTCGGAGAATTCTTGTCGAAGAAATTCTTTACCACTTGTTCGGCTTGCTGACGACTGTAAACTGCCTCTGTTTCTAGAATTGCCACTTCAACAGAGTTGTTGAAATACTTCGACAGTTCGGTTGAGTTGCCGACCTTCATTGCATCAAAAACCTTCGGCGGTATTGCCGAAAATGCCAGCGTTGTTATCAGCATCGCCAACGCAGTGAATATTAACCTTATGTGTTTCATCTTAATGTGCGTTAAAAAATTCAACATTCACATGCAAAAATTAAACCAATTTTTACGATGCAAAGTTACCATTAATTTGAAATGGAATAGTGTCAGCTACGGACTTTTATTCAAAAATTATGAACAAGGAAAGGAATGAATGACTTCGGCGTTTCATGTGGGCTGACGCCCATTTCCATGTTTCACGCTGCGCTGTTTCATGGGCTAACGCCCGATTCTAAGTTTGAGGCTTGCAGGCTCGAAGGCTAACAGGCTTAAAGTCTAACAGGCTGACAGGCTCACAGTCTTGCGAACAGCTAGGCTGGTCTTCCGTTGAACTGGTCTTCTGCTAGACTTTTAGCCTTCTCTTCTTTTAGCCCATTTGTTTTGCATCTTGTCATCAACCAGAAACTTAGAAACCAAGAAACTTAGAAACTATCTTTTGCATCTTGTCAGAAACCACTACCTGATTGTTGCATATTCTTCCCTATATCGCATCGGTGTCATCTGTACCTCCTGCCTGAAATAACGGCAGAAAAACGAATCGTTTGGGAAGTTCAGCGCATCGGCTATCTGCTGAATGCTCATGTCGGTTGAATTCAGCAGAACTTTTGCTTCTATTATCACCCTTTCGCGTATGAGTTGCAACGGTGTCTTGCCAGATGCACGATGAATCATTTTTGAGAAATATTTTGGAGACACACAACATCTATCAGCATAAAACGAAACCGTTCTTTCCTTACCGGCAAAAAGCTGAAGGTCGTCCATAAACTGAATATAAAGTTCGTGTTCACGCCCATTATCGAAGCCTTCATCATTGCCGAACGAATTCTTTTTCATAACGCTAAGGAAAGCCCCAGTTGCTACCTGCAGATAACCTTTTACAATCTCGCCTCTGTAAGCCGAGTCTGTTGACATATAAAATTTGTGTACACTTTTGTATAGTTCAATATGCCGTTGCATCTCGTCGTCATCGAGGTGAATTAGCAATGGAACCGAACGGTGCATTATGTATGAACCGACATTAATGGCCGATGCCCCAAAATTGTCATCGCTACCGCTATCTTCGAACGCCATACCTATGACACGAATGTCGGCACTGCTCGAAATCATTTCCACTATCGAACCACCCTGCACCACCAGCACATCGTTGCGACCGACAAGAAATTCGTTGCTATTGATTATTGTCCTCACGCTACCTTCTTTGCACAATAACGCAGATGTGAATGCAAATTTAAGCGGAAAAGAAAAAGGAAGCGAATAGGTATTCGCGAAATCGAGCATATTATAGTCACTCTCAAGGTTGTCGCCAATGAATACTGACTCGCCATACGACATGCTCTCGTTGGCTCGGTAAAAAAACCTCAAAAGAATTTGATCAATAGGTGCTTGCATGTTAGTTGCCAATTTTTCACAAAGGTAAGATTTTTTCATCAAATATGAACACAAAAGCGAAAAATAGAACATTGATAACGAACAATAAGAAACAAGTAGGAAGACGACTTTGTATAATTTTGCACCCCGAAATTGACTTAGTATGGCCATGTGTCAACATTACATATTGGAAATCATGCAGAAGAAAATGCACAGCACACCAACTGCGCATAGTAATGTATTGATGTAAAAGGAGAAAGATTGCATGGCTAAAATCAACCTGTCAGAATTTATTGTAAGAAAACGACTTTGGTTTCTTGTTGCGGCGGTTACTATTGCTCTTGCCTGCATTTTTTTGATTCCGCACACCAATATAAATTCCGACATGACACGCTACTTGCCTGATGATTCGCAGATGAAGCAGGGGATTGACCAGATGACTGATGAGTTTGGTGAAGACGGCGTTGGCGCAGGCATAGTCAGAGTTATGTTTACATCGCTTCCCGACAGCCTAAGGTCTGCTACCAAAGATGAACTTTCAAACATTGATGGAGTTTCCAATATTTTGTATCAGGACGGCAGCGAAGACTACAACCGCGGAGAAAAAGTAATGTACGAACTTTTATGCAGCAGTCAGCGTAGCCAATACGACATAGCTCACGAGATTTCGGACAAATACGGAGACCGTGTTGTTGTTGAAACTAGCGAAAAGGACACAACCGCTCCTATCGGCGTAATGCTGATAGCCTTTGCTTTACTTCTAGCCGTGCTTGTCATAATGTGCGAATCGTGGCTCGAACCACCGATATTCCTTACAGCCATTGGCGTAGCCATAGCAATCAACATGGGAACAAACGCCTTGCTCGAAAGCGTGTCGGCTACCACAAACTCAATTGCATCGATTCTACAACTTGTCCTATCCATCGACTATTCCATAATTCTCATGAACCGCTACAGGCAGGAAAAACAGTCGGGAAATAGCGACAAATTCACAGCAATGACCAATGCCATCAAAAAGGCATCCTCATCAATAGTCAGCAGTGCCTTTACCACCATAGTAGGACTTATGGCGCTTGTGTTCATGAAGCTTAAAATCGGTGCCGACATGGGAATCGTTTTGGCCAAAGGCGTACTATGCAGCCTCGTGGCTATTTTCACCGTATTGCCATCGGTAATATTGGCCTTGGATAAAGCTATCGCAAAATCGACAAAAAAGGTTCTGAAATTCAGAACCGATCGCCTCGCCGGTTTCAGCATGAAATTCCGCATACCTCTGGCAATAGTTTTCGTTGCGATATTTGCAGGGTCGTACTACCTGCACAAAAAGACCGAGATTTCATTCTCGCCAGAACAAAAATCCGAGATTGCACAATACTTTCCACAGAAAAACATTATCGTACTATTGTACGAAAATTCCGACTCTGCTAGAATGATAGGGCTCGCCGACAGCCTGTCCACAAATCCAAAAGTCAAGTCCTTCATTTCATATCCATCGTTAATGCAAAAGCAACATACCGCATCAGATATTAAAGGCATGGTCGGCGATATATCGTCAATGGCAGTAGAGAATGGATACAACATGGCCGATCTTGACATAAATACGATTATTGATGCGATATACTACATAGGCACAAAGAATCCAAACGAAGAACGGATGAGCCTTCACGACTTTGCCTCGCTTGCCACAAAATTCAGCAACGACAGCACTCTTTCCGCAAACTTTGGAAAGCAACAGGACTCCAGCGAATTGCAATACCTTAACATCCTAGTTTCGCTTACAGACACATGCCTAATAAACAGCGAGTTGACAACTGATGAAATTTCTGACATTATTGGCATCGACAAGGAACTGATTTCACTTATTTGCCCCGAAAACCAAAAGACAAGCATTCGTGAAATTATCAAATCATCAAAGGAGCTGCTAAACACAAGTATGATTCACACACATGCGACAGTTAAAACTCCAGAACCTCAACATATTGAAAAACAAACCAATATTACAGCAGATAACGTTTCCATAGATACATCCAAAAATATTGTTCCAGACGAAAGCACAGTTATTCAAGACGATGAAGACTTGATTTACAAGGATTCGACAATATTCATGAGCCAGCATTCCGCAGCCAAAATTGCCGAGTTCATAGGAATGAAAGAAAAAAGCGCATCAATAATATTTAACCTATACGGGCGAAGCAAAGGACAAAAAACAAAAACCATGTCGCTGTTCGACTTTATACATTTCATCAACAGCGACCTCTCAAATAGGAAAATGTTCGCGTCGCAGATTGATGCAGAAAGTCGCAAATGGCTTAAGCACAAGGAAAATGTTATGTTAGCTGCACTTCAGACCAATAAAGATGACAATTCTGCAGATGAGACTATTGACGAATTTGAGGAAAAATCAACTGAAACAATACCTGATATTGTCGATACGCAAGATGAACCAGATTTTACTTTTGCGATGCCAAAAATTGACAAGGAAAACATTGAAAAGCTCAACAAGGCAGAAAAAATTATGGCAATTGCCACAGAAGGAAGGCTTTTTGATGCTGCCGAAATGTTCGCATTACTCGACTCTCTTGGCGCAGAAACACAAATGAGTGACATTGAATTGGCTTACCTGTACAATGGAATAACCCATTTCGATGATGACAGCGTAAAAATGTCGGCAGAAGAAATTATCGGGACGCTGAACGATTCAATAATTGAAAATCCTCGCTTTGCATCCATTGTCAATGTCGAAATGAAGTCAGGAATGGACAATATCAATTCCATGATAGATGACAATCTAAGCAAATTGCGTGGTCATAATTTTTCTCAGGCGATAATTTTCACTGACTTGCCAAAGGAATCTGATGAAACCAGCGACTTTGTTGAAAAGCTTACTGCAAAATGCGACACACAACTTAATGGCACACACTATCTTATCGGAGAATCTGTAATGATGAACGAAATGCGCAACCAATTCGACAGCGAAATGCTTCTTGTTACGCTAATAACCATATTGTCGATATTCCTCATTGTGGCAATTACCTTCCGATCAATAGCAGTGCCTGCCATACTTGTAATGACAGTAATGTCGGCTGTGTATATAAATGTTACAGTAAGTGGACTCAACGGCAACTTGCTTTACTTAGCTTATCTCATAATGCAGAGCATACTAATGGGCGCAACTATCGACTATGGCATACTTTTCACAAACAACTACCGCGAAGCCCGTGCATCAATGAGCAAGATAAATTCGATCCGCAAGGCATATATGTCGTCCACACACACCATTTTCACATCTGGAATGATAATGACGCTTGCACCTCTTGCGATGTCGCTCATGCTCGATGATCCTACCACGGTAATGATACTGCAATGCATAGCTGCAGGCGCATTCGCTGCCGTATTGCTGATTATTTTTGTCCTACCAGGACTGTTGGCAGCATTCGACAGATTTGTTGCAAGGAAAAAGGCAAAAGCAGAAAAATAATACCTATCAATTATTTTACCATCGCTTTTCCTATAAGACTATGAATGAAATTCATGGTAACATTAAGGGAGAATTATCAATTGTTAACCTTCAGCTCGGCGAAGCCAATTGTTCATTGTCAACCTTCAGCTCAGCGAAGCTAATTGTCAATTATTCATTATCAATTAACCCTATACTTGTATTCCCTCTCCTTCCATTCCGTCATCATTCCCGACTGGTCGAAGCATTTCTTTACAATCCAATTGCCGAATGGATCGTACTCGTATTCGTAACGAAGCATATAGTTTGCTGATGGATTGTTGTTTGCATCACGAGTGCTTGAAAGATTTTCTCCGTTGACTTCGATTTGCGAAATGTAGCTTGTGATTTTCACAACATTGCCCTGCTTATCGTATTTGAAGATGGCGGTGCGACCTTCCTGCCTGCGACAACCTCGGCATGGATAGTATTTTGCCGATGTTGGACGATGAATGCTTTCTTTGTATGTGCATACGAACCTTGCATCGGCACGGTCAATTGTGAAAGTGTGTTTGCGGTCGTTGATTGTTATTCTGCCAGTAGACTGATAAACAAAAGTTGTAGCTTGATGGCTTGCGCTGGTGTTATAGGCAAATGTAAAATCATTGCCTGGCTCTTTTGCTATGTTACCATCACTGTCAAAATAAATTGTATTGCTACGCAAACATTCGCCTTTTGTGTACCCCTCTGACGTATAGTTTATTTTGAACTTGCTTTCCGTGTAAGACTCGACATTGCCTTTTATGTTGCGACGGTTTCTTTCGTCTGTTTGTGCATACAATGTTGCCGGGAAAACAATCAGCATAAAAAACAATATGGCGACCTTTGTTCTCATATTGTTTCCCAGTCGTCGTGAGTGTTGTCGGAAATGCTGATGCTGCTTGGGATTTGCCTAAGAAGTTCGGTAGTGTGTTGTATTGTTTCTTGCAGAGCGGCTATGGTTTCCGTAATTTTGTCGTGCGGAATTGTAAGTGTAATTTGGCGGTTATTTTCAATCAGCAGCGACATTTTTGATTCATCGGCAAGGTGTTCAATATGGAATGGCAAGTTGCTTCCCTTCAGTTTGTTGCGCACTATTGCATCAATTGAAAGTATTGAAATGTCGATGTTTTTTGTCTGCTTACTGATTTCGACAAATATTTCGTTCCATTCCTGTTCCCACTGCGGATACAAATCGTTTATTTCGAAGAACATACGGGCGATTGCGTTTTCCTCGTTACGTGTAACATCAAAGAGATTATTGCCTAGGCAGAAGCCGATTTTCACACCGAGCCGGTATGCCTCAGATTTCTTGATTGTAATGTTCACATTGCTCATTATTACGGCAATATCACCGTCCTTTTCGAAAATGTTTTCGGCAGGAACACCAAGTTCCACAAGGTGTTCCACAAGCAGGTCGATGCTTATGTCCTTGCGCTTCCATATCGAGTGGTAAATCATTTCGGTGATTTTCTCGCTGATATAGTCGTCCTTGCCACGCTCAACTATTGGAGCGTAGTCGTATCCGTGTGCAATGCAGTCGCTAATGCGGTCGGAGAGGATGGCGGTGTATTCATGGGGAGTCATTGGGAAGATACGGATAATGCCCGATGTCTTAAGTACAACAGAACTATAAGTCGTTGAGCATGTTTTCTATTGTAGTTTTAACCAAAGGAATATCTTCCTTTACGGTAAGCAGAACGACTTCTGCATCAATCTCAAAATAGTGGTGAGCAATCTTATCTCGCATACGCATTATGCTTGACCATTGTAATTGCGGATAAAGCGGAAGTAATTCTCCATTTGAAACTTTATCTAGATTTTTTACAGCCTCACCAATTGCAATCAGATTCATGCACACAGCATCAAGTAGTAACATTCCGTTGGGAGAACACAAAAAGTCATCAATGTCATTTATGTTCGCAGTTCGTTCGCAAATGGTGTTTACGAGAGTTTTAATTTGTTGTAGTGTGTTGCATGTTAGTTCTTTATCAAGCATAGCAACCCTCCTTCATTATTCTACTGCGGAGGATGGCGTTCATGTTTTCTCTAACGCGAACAATTTCAACTTTACATCCAAGTAGTTTTTCCAA
>JAEEGF012339831.1_pt1 | contig 20227 bp, 12 predicted proteins | sample 9134171 | NCBI WGS metagenome assembly JAEEGF01 (sample SAMN16246542, study PRJNA631951) | gut metagenome | biome: gut microbiome; feature: rumen; material: AP-attached | host: Bos | place: Iran: Karaj | collected 2018-10
GCTCACGAGCAGCGCGATGGTCGAAAAGGCCTGAGGGGTCATCGATGACGTGGTGAAATCTTTTCCAAGTCCTACAAACTGTGCCGCACCATTCGCGACAGTCATCTCATAGTGGATCGCGCCGATGACCGAAAGCCTGAGCCAGGGCCAGGGCGTTCCGAGGCTTCCGGACAGTGTAATGACCCCTAAAAGGATCGCCACAGCGGGCAGCACGGAAAACGTCGCGCTTGAGGTGATCGTGCGTTTCAGGACTTTCACTTCCATGCCGATCGCCTTGCCTGCGCGGTAGGCGCGTACCATGAAAATGACGCATACCAGGGCCACAAAGAGGATGATCCCTCCCGCGACCAGATACATGAACAAACTGTTCAGCTCAGCGGTCATTCTGCTCCCTCCTTCAGGATCTCCCACAATTTTTCGGGCTCGCGGACGCGGAAGATCATGCCCGCCGATCCGCCTTGGAAAACCATGATCGAATACATGTACTCAATGTCGAAACCATTTTCCGCAATCACGCGGAGCACGCGGTCCAGACCGCCGGGTTCGTCCGGCACCTGAAGCTCGAGGACGATCGTCCGGGCAGCCAGGAATCCCTGGTCGCGGAGCACTTCAGCGGTCCGGTCCGGATCCTCGGTGATCAGCCGGAGCACGCCGTAGTCCGAAGTCTCGGCGATGTTCAGCGCGCGGAGGTTGATGCCCGCCTCCGAGAGGATCGACGTCGCCTCCCGTAAAGTTCCCGGGCGGTTCTCCAGAAATACGGAGATCTGTGTGACAAGACCATTGTTTCGGGCCCCTTCCGAGGGGGAATAATTCTTCTTTTCCATAACTGCCTCCTCAGATCTTTCTCTTGTCGATAACGCGGACGGCTTTGCCCTCCGATCGAGTGATGCTCTTGGGCGACACGAGCCGCACCCGGGCGTAGATCCCGAGCATGGCCTTCAAAGCGCCCGAAAGTTCCTTCTCCATTTCGGTGATCTCCGCAAGCGAATCGGTGAATCGCTCCGGCGGGATCTCCACCAGGATCTCCATCGTGTCGGAATTCTTGATGCGGTCCACGATGATCTGGTAATTGGCCTGATAGCCCTTCTGAAGAAGCACGGTCTCGACCTGCGACGGGAAGACGTTCACGCCCTTCACGATGAGCATGTCGTCCGAGCGGCCTCTGGGCTTCTCCATTTTGATAAATGTGCGTCCGCAGGAACATTTTCCGCGGCTCAGGCGGCAGATGTCACGCGTCCGGTAGCGGATCACGGGAAATGCTTCCTTGTCGAGCGAGGTGAAGACCAGTTCGCCGCTCGCGCCTTCGGGGAGCACCTCGCCGGTGTCCGGGTCGATGATCTCGGCAATGAAATGGTCTTCGTTGATATGCATGCCCTTCTGTTCGGAACATTCAAAGGCCACGCCCGGTCCCGAAAGTTCCGTAAGCCCGTAAATGTCGTAGGCTTTGAGGCCGAGGCTCTCCTGGATCGCGAGGCGCATTTCCTCGGACCAGGCCTCCGCGCCGAAGATTCCGGCCTTGAGTTTCAGCTTGTCCCTGAGCCCCAGCTCTCCTGCGCTCTCCCCGAGGTAAGCCGCGTAGGAAGGCGTGCAGCAAAGCACCGTCGCCTGAAGGTCCGTCATGAACTGAAGCTGGCGGTCGGTGTTTCCGGAAGACATCGGAAGCGTCATCGCGCCGATCTTGTGGGCGCCGTCATGAAGCCCCGCGCCGCCGGTGAACAGCCCGTAACCATAGGCGACCTGGACCACGTCGTCCTTCGTTGCGCCGGCGGCCACGAGCGCCCGCGCCGTGCAGTCCGACCAGAGTTCCAGATCGTGCTTCGTATAATAGGCAATCACGCGCTTTCCGGTCGTGCCGGAGGTGGAGTGGATCCGTACGACTTCGCTTTTCGGAACGCCCAGAAAACCGTCCGGGTAGGTGTCCCGGAGGTCGTATTTGTCGATGAAGGGGAGTTTCGGGAGGTCTTCGATGCCGCGGATGTCCTCCGGCGTCACCCCCTTCGCCTCCATTTTCTTCCGGTAGTAAGGGATCGAATCCCAGGCGTGCCGGACCTGCCGGACAAGCCGCTCGCTCTGAAGCGCCCGGAGCTCCTCCGCCGGCGCGCATTCGATCTCAGGCTGATAATACCGTTCCATGCAAATGTTCCTGCCTTTCTTCTGGTACTGTTCAGCTTTCCAGGTTTCCGGGAACGCTGCCCTGCTCTTTCTACGGGCCCGCCAGTCTCCCGGAAACGCGAAAAGGCCCCCGAGGGGCCTCTTCGTTCTACTCTGTTATCTTCCCGTCTCCGCTTCGACAAGCCGCTCTACGCTGTATTTTTTGCGCAATACAGGCTTCTCGATCTTACCGGTCGGATTCCGCGGAATCTTGTCAAAAATGATGACTCTCGGCCTCTTGTATCTGGGCATGCCGCGGTTGAAGTCGCGGACCTCCTCCTCCGTGAGGGTCATGCCTTCCTTGACCTCGATGATGGCCGCTGCGATCTCGCCGAGGCGCTCGTCCGGCACGCCGATGACCGCCACGTCCTTGATCTTGTCGTTGGCGCGCATGAAGTTTTCGATCTCCACCGGGTAGAGGTTCTCGCCGCCGGTGATAATGACGTCTTTCTTGCGGTCCACGAGCCAGATGAAGCCGTCCTCGTCGCAGCGCGCCATGTCGCCCGTCCGAAGCCATCCGTCTTCGCCGAGGATCTCCTTGGTCGCTTCCGGGTTCTTGTAGTAGCAGACCATCACGCCGCCGCCCTTGACCGCAAGTTCTCCGACTTCGCCCTTCGGTACGGTCTCGCCGGCTTCGTTCACGATCTTGGCTTCCCAGTGATAGCCCGGGATGCCGATCGCGCCGACCTTCTCGACATTTTCCACGCCGAGGTGCACGCAGCCGGGGCCGATGGACTCGGAAAGGCCATAGTTCGTGTCGTACTGATGTTTCGGGAAAATCTTGAGCCAGCGTTTGATGAGGCTCGGGGGCACGGGCTGCGCGCCGATGTGCATGAGCCGCCACTGGTCGAGGTATTTCCGTTCGAGCTGGATGCGTCCGTCGTCGATCGCGTCCAGGATGTCCTGTGCCCACGGCACCAGAAGCCATACGATCGTGCATTTTTCTTCCATGACGGTGCGGATGATCCACTCGGGCTTCACGCCGCGGAGAAGCACCGCGCGGCTCGCCGAAACCAGGGAGCCGAACCAGTGCATTTTCGCGCCCGTATGATAGAGGGGCGGGATGCAGAGGAAGACGTCGTCACGGTTCTGTGAATGATGATGCTGCTCGGTCAGCGCCGCGGTCATCAGCGCGCGGTGCTTGTGAAGGATCGCCTTCGGGAAGCCCGTCGTACCCGACGAGAAATAGATCGCGCCGTAATCGTCCTCGGTCATCTCGACCGGCGGCACGTTCGACGAATAGTAACGAAGAATGTCCAGTAAATTGTATGCGTAATCGGGGTTGTCCCTGCCCACGAACAGCATGCGGCGGACCTTCGGCATCTGGTCGCGGACCGCGTCGAGGCGCTCCACGAACTCCGGTCCGAAGAACAGCACTTCCACGTCCGCAAGGTCCAGACAATAACGGATCTCCTCCGAGGAATAACGGAAATTCAGCGGCACGGCGATCATGCCCGCCTTCAGGATGCCAAAATAGATCGGCAGCCACTCCAGGCAGTTCAGAAGGAGGATGCCCACCTTCGTGCCCTTCGGCAGATCTCTCGAGAGCAGCATGTTCGCGATCCGGTTCGCCCGCCGGTCAAAATCCTGCCAGCTCATGGCCCGGCGGTAAGGCGAGCCCTCCTGCTGGAAGTCGATCAGATTCGCCTCGCTCCAGCTGACCGCCTTGTCCCGCTCCTCCGAGGGGTTGATCTCCACCAGCGCCGTCTCGTCGCCGTAGAGCCTTGCGTTCCGTTCCAGAAAATCAGTGATGACCAGTTTCAAGGTCCTTTCCTTCAAAAACTATATGTGTTTATTTTACTCATTTAAGGGAAGATTGCAATTCAATTCTTCCGAAACAGGAGCGAGACCGCTTCTCTTTGCGCTGCTTCTGGCTCGCCCGCCCCGCCGCAGCCTTCTCAAGCAACCTCCCTACTCATATTTTGAGTAAATGTCACCGTTTCTCCACCTTTCTTACTCAAACTTTTTCAGTACCGTTGATCAACTAAACTCCATTTTCGGCCATACTTACTCAATACATCCGGACATTTCTGAGTAACTATTCTTGTTATCGACAATTCCTACTCAATTCATCCAAGATTCTTTGAGTAATTATTCTTGCTTTCGACCATACTTACTCAATCCATCCAAGAATTATTGAGTAACTATTCTTGTTGACGAGCATTCTTACTCACCCCATCCAAGATTCTTTGAGTAACTAATCTCATTTTCGACTATTCTTACTTATGTTTCTCATGGGCGATAAGTAGAATTGTTCCATTAGCGAGATTCTTTACTTATGTTTCTCACGGAGTGATAAGTAGAATTGATCTGCAAACAAAATTCTTTACTTATGTTTCTCACGGAGTGATAAGTAGGATTTATCCACAAATGAACTTCTTTACTTATGATTTACATGCGGCAATAAGTAGAAATGATTCGCAAAGAAGATCCCTTACTTATGTTTTCGCAGAGCAATAAGTAGAATTGCTCCTCCAGCATGTTTCTTTACTTATATTTCTTGCTTGCCGGTAAGTAAAATTCTCTCAAGCAGCGACTCAATTACTTATTCATCCCTTTGGGGATTATTATTAAACCCTCAACAGCCATCAGTTGATTGCAGATCGGCAGAAATGCTCTTCTGCAATCATTTTTTATAGATCCTTTTGATTGCAGTTTGGCTAAATAACGCTTTTCCAATCAACCTTTCTTCTTCCCGTTGATTGCGATTTTAAAATGCCGGGATCTGCAATCAACATTTTCAATCTGAGTTGATTGCATCCTAGGAAATTGCTGATCAGCAATCAATCACAAGATTCTTTCTTGATTGCTTTTGGGCAAATAGAAGCGTTTGCAATCAAGACCAGTAAAAAAACTTGATTGGTCTTCCCGAAAAGCAAGTATCTGCAATCAAGCGGCTCGAGATAACTTGATTGGTTTTTAGAGGAAAGGTGTATTTGCAATCAAAAAGACTTCCGGGCCATGGAAACACGGCTCGGACTCGATGCAACCCTGCGAAATTTGCAGTCCACAAATTTCTCACCGAATGTCCAAAACTCTGCTAAAATGTGTCTAAGAATGTGAGGGGTCACATGAGAGATACGGAAATCGTCCAACTGTTCTTCCAACGAGATGAGCGCGGTATCGCTGAATTCGAGCAGCAATACGGCGGAAGGCTCCTTCGCACGGCCGAAGCGCTCTCGCTTCCGCGGGAGGACGCGGAGGAAGTGCTGAACGACACCTGCCTGACGCTCTGGAAACACATCCCGCCCGACCGGCCGGACAATCTCGGAGCCTACGCGCGGAAGATCCTCAAAAACCTGACCCTGAACCGGCTCCGCGATCAAAACGCACTAAAGCGGCACGCGACCCTGGTGGAACTGGACGACGTGATCTCTCAGACGATACCCGACCCGCGCGCCAACACCGAAGAACAGGCGATCCTCGAAACGACCGATCTCCTGAACAGCTTCCTCCGGAAGCAAAGCCCCTCCAAACGGAACATTTTCATCATGCACTACCTGTACGGACAGAACATCCCCGAGATCCAGGAACACACCGGTTTCTCGGAAGCCAAGATTCGAAAGACGCTCCTCCGGATGAAGAACGAACTCAAGGACAGCCTCCAAAAAGGGTGAACGGAAAAGGACACATTCAAATGGACAAAAGAGACATTTTCGGCGAGGCCCTCGGCCGGATCGACCAGAAGTATACCGAAGCCGCTGCCCGGAAAATGAGCCGGAAGGAGCGTGTCGTCACGATCCCCGCGCGGCGCGTCGTTCTCCTGGCGGCCGCTGCCGTACTGATCCTCGCGCTCATCGCGGGCGGCGTTCTGGGGATCCTGCGCCTCAACCGGGAAGACCCGAAGAATCCGACACAGATCGCGGACCATACGACTGCGCCCGAGCCCTCCAACCCGACAGATCCAAAGCCTTCGGACGAGCCGTCCTCTTCTCCTTCGGAAAGCGAACCCTCGAACAGCCCCAAGAGGCCTCCGGTCTCCATGGCTTCCGCGCTCAAGCTGGCTCCGGACGTCCGGATCGGCATGACCAGCGCTTTCCTGCCCTTCGGCGATCGGGTCGCGTTGTACTCTTCCGTCTATATTCCGGACGACTACGATGCGGATTCCCTGCAAAATGAAGCCGTCCTCCACGAACACCTTGGCGAACTTTACTATTCCGGCGCCGGAAAATGGCACCTGGTGGACAATTCCCTCAATCTTCAGTATCTGATCCGCGAAGAGTCCGACGGCCGTCTGAGCCTCTGGCAGTTCAGCTGCTTCCAGACCTGGGGCGGAGACACGCTTCAGAAAGAGTTCCCTGGCTGCAGTTTCAGCGAATATGAATACAAGACGCTGCTGGCCACCTTCTATCACGTCACTTCCGCAGAAGACATCGTGAAGATCGAGATCCTTCCCGTGAGCGGCACCAACTATCCAAGCGACCCCTCGCTCCAGACGGGCTTCGAGCCGATCGTCATCGAGAGCGAGAACGACATCCAGACCGTCTATGACATTTTGCGGAAAATGGTCTGCTACGGAACCGGCTCGATGGCGGAGCACGTCAGGATGGTCGTATCTCCCGAGATCCAGAGCAAGCTGAGCGCAAACACTTCGCTTCAGGCTTTCTACGAGCGCGACATCCGGATCATGCTCCGGGACGGAAGCGTCATCGAAGGACTGAAATACTCCGCGGTCTGGGGCTCCTTCTACGAGCAGGGCGGCATCGCCTACACCGGTCTCACGGAAGATGACGTGACGATCATGAACGACTACGCAGACATCCAGACGAGCTGACCACCCGGCTGAAACACTGGAACCCTTGGCCGGCAAATGCGCCGGAGGAAGGAGATTATCTTGAAACACCGCATATTCTGCATTTTATTCATACTCATCCTCGCGGCCGGCGCCCTTTTTACGGCTGCCTGCGTGGAACCTCCCCAGGGGAGCGTGGATCCGAGCGACAAGACCTCCGCGTCTGATGAAACGACCACGGTCACGGAATCCCCGACGGAAGCGACCGCCGAGCCTTCGACGGAACCCTCCACCGAGCCGACGACGGAATCCTCTGCCGTGGAAGGCGAACCGGGCACGCCGGAGATCCCCTTGATCCAGATCTCTTACGCCTCCCGGCAGCTCAACGCCGCTGACAAAACGAAGTTCCTCGAGTCTTATCTACGGCTTCTGGCCTTTACCGAGGACGTCTCCGGGCTGGATTACCTTTCCGACGAAGTCAAAGCCAACTGGGACTATCTCCCCTATGCCACGGCTGATTTCACGGTCAGCGTCGTCTGGGAAGAAGAAAATGAATTCGTCGTCAGCTGTTACCGCCGTTCCGGCAAAGCCATCGGCGAAGGCCTCCGTTACGACCTCATCGTTTTCCAAAAGGACGGAGAACGCTGGATCGTGAGCCGCGACGTCCGAAGCGACCTCTGGATGATGGCAGACGTCCTGGATGACACCTACGAGATCGTTCAGAACGTGTTCCAAAAAGCCCGCGCCGCGCGCCCGGTCACGGAAGAAGAGGCCGAAGCCGCGAAAGAAGCCGCGCTCGAGCGGATCGTGAAAGAACAGGAAAGAGGCTGGTCCGAAGAAACGCTCCGGAAATACCGCGAAGCACAGACACTTGTCTATGATTCGGATTGGTCGGACGAGAATCTTCCCAAGGTCCTCGGCTGGACCTACGATTACCGGAATCCCGTAGTGCTCGTTTACGATTACACGTATTGGTCCGGATGGAAAACTGACGAGATGCTGTACGTCTCCCTGGAGAAAAACGCCTGGACCGCAAATTATATCGGCGGCGGCTTCCGTCCGAAACCGCCCGTGGAAATGCCCGTCAATCCTTCGAATCCTTAAGGAGGCCCGTCATGAAGAAAAGGCTTTTATCGATCATTTGCATACTGGCGATGACTCTTTCGCTTTTTGCCTGTAAGAACCCGCCCGGAGAGACCACTTCCTCGACAGCAGATCCCGAGGAAAGCACCGAAGCGACCCCGGCCGAGACCACCGAGCCGGTGACCGAGCCTTCTTCCGTTTCTTCGACGCCCTCCGGTGAGGACGATCAGGAACATCCGGTCACGATGCACTATCTCCGGAGATCCGCAGATCTCTCCGAAGAGAGAAAAGAAGCGCTGAAAAGCTATGCCCGGCTTCTCGTCTATGCCGAAGACGTCCAGGACCTTTCCAGCATTTCCAAAGAAGTTAAGAAGAACTGGGAGTACTGGGAAGACAGCAACACGAACATCAAGGTGCTGAACCTGATCTGGGAAGACGACTATCAGTTCGTGGTCTGTATAAGCAGATCTGTCAACAAAGGCTATGATTCGGTGCCGCGTCATCACATCATCCAGTTCACCAAAAGCGTGTACGGATGGTTCGTCAAGAAAGATCTGTTCAGCGACAACGAGTTCAACGACCTGGAACCGCAGGCGCAGCGCACCGAGTTGCTCGCGGAACTGATCCAGGACGCCAGAATAAAGACTCCTTTGACGGAAGACGCGTTGGAAGAAGCCAAGATCGCTGCGATCGAGCTGAACATGAGCGCGCTCACGCTTCGGATGTCGGACTATGAAAAGGGCATCTACCGGGAATACCTGGACGCGATCTATGATCCGGACTGGGAGGCGCAGTGGCTTCCGCGTCTGATGGCTTTGGATGAAAGCCTTCTGGACGGACAGCTCGTACTTCTCTGGGTCCAGTTCTCCGCGCTTCTGAACGGTGCGGATGCCAAAACTGTCCAGGGGATCGATTCTTCCGCCATTGAAGGGATGTACCGCCCGGAAACCTATGGCTGGACCTTCATTCTCCGGAAAAACGACGCGAATTGGACGGCCGAGATGACCGGCAACCGTATCGAACCGGATCCGCCGATGAGCACACTGGATCCGGACGCCCCGAAGAAAGAGATCACGCTCGGCCAGGAGATCCCCTACTCAGGCCCCGCCTGCGCGCTGACGGAAGCCCAGGCCGAAATTCTGCTCCGGTACTCCGGCCTTCTCGTCAATGAGTGGGATCCGTCGGAACTCACCGGCATCTCGGAAGAGGTCCGCGCGAACTGGGGATGGCGCTATGGGACAAAGCCTGAAGCCATTCCCGGGACCGTCCTCTGGAGCGACGATGATCTTTTCGTCATCCTGGCTGCCTATACCAGCATGATGGACGAGAACGACTACTGGTTCCACCTGATCCGCTTTGAGCGGAAGGACGGTGAATGGTTCGCAGAAAAGGATATTTACGCCCCTGCCGGGCTTATGACGGGATTCTTCGACGACATGACCGAAGTGCTGACCGATCTCTTCTATCGTGAAAGGGCGCTTCATCCGCTGACCGAAGACGACTGGACCGCTATCCGCGAAGCCATCATGGAACGCGCGATGATGCAGGCTCCGGTCCGGGCCATGACCCCGGAGGAACAAAACGCGTACCGGGAAAGCCTTGAGATCAGCTACAATGCCGAATGGGAAAGGCAGAACCTCCCGCTCGCGCTTTTCATCCGCGATTACATGAACACCCGCTACGTGCTGGCCTACCTGTCCGGATCTGGGCCCTCGGAGGACGGAACGGGCGTCAACAAAGCCTGGCAGATCCATTATTCCAAAGAAGAAGGCTGGTATGCCATCTGGGTCAATGAAGGCTGGGCGCCGGCTCCTGCCGATCCGGAGACACTTTCCTTCACGGACGACGATTATCCCAAGGTCGACGGCTCCACCTCCACGAAGCCCCTGGCGAAGGTCCTTCAGGAAGAGTTCACGGGCGCGGAAAATGTGGAGATCACCCATTCCAAGAGTCACCAGTCCTACCTGAACCTTGTCGACAAAAAGTGCGACATGATCCTCGCCGTAGAGCCCTCTCAGGATGAATATGCCTACGCCGCGGGGAAAGGCGTGACGCTGGAGGTCGAGAAAGTCACGAATGAAGGCTTTGTCTTCTTCGTGAACAAGCGGAATCCGGTCGAATCGCTGACCCTGCAGCAGATCCGCGACATTTACAGCGGTAAGATCACGAACTGGAAGGAAGTCGGCGGCCAGGACGCGGAAATCGTGGCCTTCCAGCGGAATCCGGACTCCGGCTCGCAGACCGGCATGCTGTCCCTCGTCATGGGCGACACGCCGATGATGGAGCCCGTGAAAGGCACGGTCGCGGATAGCATGCGTGAGATCGTGGACGTGATCTCCGCCTTCGACAGCGGCGAGTATGCCATCGGCTACTCCTATTACTACTACGCCAACACCATGTACCTCGGCGAAAACGTGAAAATGATCGCCGTGGAGGGCGTGAAGCCCAACAACACGACGATCCGTGAAGGCCGGTATCCGCTCCTCACCGCCTACTACGCGATCACCAGAAAGGGCGACGCTTCGGAGAACACACTGAATCTCATCCAGGGCATCCTTTCCGAGCGCGGCCAGAAGGCCGTCCAACGGGCCGGCTACGTACCGGTCATCGACGTGGGCGCCTACGATCCGGAGAACCCGGCTGCTTCGAACGAGAAGACCGTCAGTCTGAGCGACACCTACACGACGAATCCGGTGCGTGTCCTCGTGAAGACCGATACCTACGGAGGCTATGAATACCAGTATGCCGTCCTGACCGGATTGAGCAACGAAGCGGTGCTTCAGAAGATCAACGACATGCTCCATGAAGACGCCAAGGCCTCCCTGATTCAGGGCCTCCAGCACGTGAAGCAGGGAGAACAGCACATCCAGTCCGGCGTCGTCGTGACCGCCAATTTCAATAACGTGCTGTCGCTGTATTCCTTAAACATTTTCCATAAGCAGAACGTGTCCCACTTCAGCATAAAGATCGGAACAAATGTCCGTCTGGACACCGGGGAGCGGCTCACGCTTCAGGATCTGTTCAAGACCGATACGAAAGGCAAGGACATTTTCAACGCCGATTTCTACGGAGAAGTCATCTTTAAAGCAAAGACTTACGGATACGCTTCCATCTATAACTACGCGGAAGACTGGATCCTCTCTCTGATCCAGGACTATAACAACGGAGCGGACTTTAACTTCTATTTCACGCCCCGGGAAGTCTGCTTTCTGGATCTTCTGAATCAGACAAACAGCGATAGTTGGCTGGATCTCTGGTTCACGTACTGTATGGAAGAAGTCACGATCTATCACAAGTACGAAGAGCTTCAGGTCTCCTATGACGGGACCCTGCCCTCCTCTTCCGCTCTTCCCGCGCTGACCGATCACGGCATCTGTGCCATGGCTGATTGTGAGAAGACGGACGATTACTTCCTGGACATCGGGTTCTATCTTCCGATCGACACGGATTTTCCGGAGGCCTGCATCAAAAAGGCGCAGGAACTGTATGAGCAGTATCGGGAGGACGTCCGGAAGGAGCTGAAGGAGAAGGCCGCTCAGGGCATCTATGCCTTCTATAATCCTCTAGTGGAAGTGCAGGATCCCTCGTGGAGGGACGAGGAAGGCGTCTGCGCGCTGACGATCACCAATGATTATACAGAACTGTCCAGCCGTGAGGAGTTGAACAAACTGTATGAGGATACGCTGAAAGGCATCCGTGACCCGCACTTTGAGTACTGGGGCAGGAACCATTTCATCTATGCCGCCTGGCCGGAAGAAACCCACGTGAAAACCATAACCTACTACTTCGATGAGGCAGGAAATATCCTCCGAACGAAGGAAGGCGGTTACTGAGGCAGGTTTTTAAACACCCTTTTGGTGCTCTTTAACCAAAATCACGCATCGGTTGATTGCAGATCGGCAGAAATGCCCTTCTGCAATCAACTTTTTTTGGTCCCACACTGTCCCTTTTCCTGATAGAATGTGTCTATACAGGTGAGGACCTCAAAATGCGGGATGCCGAAATCGTCAAGCTTTTCATGAAACGTGACGAGCGCGCGATTGCCGAACTGGAAGGGCAATACGGGCGAAGGCTCTTTCGTGCTGCCGAAAGGCTGCTTTCCCGGGAGGACGCAGAAGAATGCGTGAATGACACCTGGCTTCAGGTCTGGAATCACATTCCGCCCGATGAGCCGGATCATCTTGGGGCCTATGCCGAGAAGATTCTCAAAAACCTCGCGCTGAACCGCCTTCGGGCCCAAAACTCCATGAAGCGGAAGGCCACGCTGATCGAACTGAGCGACTCGCTTTCCGAGTGCCTCCCGGATCCGTACAAGGATACTGAAAATGAGGCAATCGCGAACGTGACGGACGTTCTGAATGAATTTCTCCGGAAAGAGAGCCGGGCAAGGCGGAATATGTTCCTTCTCCGTTACCTCTACGGAAAGAGCGTCGAAGAGGTGGCAGAGACCATGGGACTCCCCTATGAACGCGTCAAGAAGACGCTCTGGCGTATGAAAGAACGCCTGAAAGAATCCATGAAATCATAAAAGCCGTCGGAAAGAGCTCGTGAAAAGCCTGGCCGGCATGAAAGATTCACACATGATTTGCACGAAAGCATCCGCTCGTAAAGGAAAATGAGATGAATAAACCTGATCTTTTAGAAGAAGCGCTCAACCGCATCGATCCGGAATTTGCGGAAGACGCTGCGCAAAAAATGAACCGGAGGGAACGGAAGTCCGCCAAGTCTCCCGCCTGGCAGCCCGGGCTTCTGATTGCCGCCGCGGCGCTCCTTCTTGCGCTCGTCGGAGGAGGCATATTTGCGATCGCCCGGATGGGCGGCAGGCCGGGCAATGAGCCCACGAAACCGACAGAGTTCGCGGATCAGAATGATCCGACAAATCCCTCGCAGTACAACCCGACAAACCCCTCGCAGCATGATCCGACAAATCCGGCCAGCCCCGATGAGCCCTCTTCTGATGCTCCGCGTGTGGATTTCATGTCCGAAATGACCTTCTCGACGGATCGAAAAAGCACCGACTACCTCAGCTCCTTCCTGCCCTTCGGCGACCGGGTCGCGCTCTACTCTTCGCTCTGGCTCCCCTCGGACACCGACGAAGCGGCCACCAAAGCCAACGAAGAAATCCTCCGTTCCCATCTCGGGGAGTTGTACTACACCGGTCTGATGAAATGGTACATGGTGGACGATTCCGTGAACCTAAAGAACCTCATCCGCGAAGAAGCGGACGGCCGTCTGAGCCTCTGGCAGTTCAGCTGTTTCCAGACCTGGGGCGGCGATATGCTTCAGGAGGAATTCCCGGGCAAAATTATCGGCGATTATGAATACAAGACCCTGCTGGCCACCTTCTACCACGTCACCTCCGCAGAGGACATCGAACGTGTCGAGATCCTGCCCACGACGGGCGTCCGTTCCACAGGCAACGGCACCCCGGCGGGCGGCGCGCAGCCGATCCTCATCGAAGACCCCCACGACATCCAGAGCATTTACGACATTCTCCGGAAAATGGTCTGCTCCGGAACGGGGTCTATGGTGGACAATGCCGCCGACGTCAATTCCGAGGATTTCTTCAATGCGGTAAATGCGCATCCCGCGCTCCGCTCCAGTCTGGAGCGCGACATCCGGATCGTCCTCAAGGACGGGAGCTCCATCCAGGGCCTCAAATACTCCGCCTTCCAGTGCGCCTTCTACGAGAACGGCGGCATTGCTTACGGAGGCCTGGACGAAGAAGACATCGTTGCCATGAATGATTTCGCAGACATCCGCTTGGAGGCCATGCCATGAAACATCGAACACTCCGCTCCAACCTGATACTCCTCGCGGTCCTTCTTCTCGCGCTTTCCGCACTCTTCATGTCTGCCTGCGGGAATGACCAAAGCAGTGCGACTCTGGACGGAACGACAGAAGCCTCACAGGAGGCCCCGACCGACGCCGCTGAAACGACAGAAGCGCCTTCGGAGACCGAACCGTCCTCTCCCACGGAGACCGATCCGGAGCCCTCTTCAAAAAACGAAGAATCCACCACCTATACCCCCAGGGATCCGGAAGAGGTCGAGATCGTCACCTTGAACCCGGAAGGCCTCTCAGCGGAGAAACTGGCGGTCCTTCAGCGCTACCTGACCGACCTTGCCGTCGTACAGGACACCTCCGCGTTGGATTACGTAGCAGACGAGATCAAAGCGAAGTGGGATTATCTCCCCTACGCCGAACTGAAATACACGTGTTATATCATCTGGGATGAGGAAAATGAATTCGTCCTGAGCTCGTACAGACGCTCCGGGAAAACCGTCGGAGACGGTCTCCGCTACGACCTCATCGTTTTCCGGAAAGAAGGCGGACAATGGATAGTCGCACAGGATGTTTACAGCGACCTTTGGATGATGAGCGACGTCTCCGATGAGACCATAAAAATCGTGTCCGAAGTCTTCCGGAAAGCCCGCGAGGCCCGTCCGATCACGGAAGAAGAGATCGAAGACGCCCGCGCCGCCGCGCTGAAAGCAGTCGTAGATTTTCAGTGGGGCTGGTCGGATTCCCAGAAAAGAACCTACGAAAGGAAACAAGAAGTTTTCTATTACCCGGATTGGAGCGATGAAAACCTTCCTCTGGTCCTTTCCTGGACTTACGATTACCGAGTCCCTGCGCTTCTGTTCATCGACCATGACACATACAGTTTCGAGCAGACGATCATCGTATACGTATCTCTCGAAAACGGCGAATGGGTAGGCCGTTTCCTCGGAACCCGCTATCAGCCGGATCCGCCGGCCCAGTATCCCGGCAAAAAGCCGAATTAAGGAGGCCTCACATGAAAAAGTTTTTCGCCCTGTTCCTCATATTTGCCCTGTGTCTCCCGCTTTTCGCCTGCCAGAACCCTCAATCAAGCGAGAGCCTGGAGACCACGCCCTCTGAGAGCGCCGAGGCCACGCCTGCGGAAACGACTGCTTCTGCCCCGACGGAGACGGAGGCGCCCACGACCGAAGCCCCTTCGGAACCCGAAGAGCCTGAGATCAAAGTCTCGATCGGCTGGCACAACAATACCGGGGATCTTTCCGAGGACCGAAAAGAGGCCGTGGAAGATTATGTGCGCGTCCTCTCCACTCAGACCGACGTCAGCACCTGTACGGAACTTTCCTATGAAGTCAAGGAGAACTGGGATCCCAGAGAAGTCAAAAGTGCCGCGTTTAACGCGCAGCGCCTGTTCTGGGCAGATGAAGAACAGTTCATCCTCTATGGCACGCGGAACGTCATCCTGACCCTGGGCGATTACCGGCAGAGCTGGGAACGGAAACATTTGATCCAGTTCGTCCAGACGGAAGGCCGCTGGATCGTCAAAAAGGATGTGTTCAGTGACAATGACTTCCGCGACTGCACGAAAGAGCGGGACGCCCTGATCCTCGAGGCCCTTGACGCACAGAGAAAGAATGCGCCTCTCACGGAAACCGTCCTGGAAGAAGCCCGCTCCGCCGCGATCGCGCAGAACATGAAATCGCTCGGTTCAAAACTGACGGCTTCCGCGGAACAGGACCTTTACCGGGATCATCTGGAAGCGGTCTATGATCCCGAATGGGAGGCGGAGGTTCTCCCGGAATACCTGGACCTTTCAACCGACTCTCTTCTTGAGAAACCCATGCTTCTTCTGTGGGTGCGTTATACAGGCGCGAAAGAGGGTCTTTCGGACGCTTCCATCCGGAATCTGTATGTCTATGATTCCTACGGAAAAGCATTTGTCCTGCGCGGCGGCAAAGAATGGAAGGCTTCCATCATTGCCAGTCCTTATCAGCTGGAGCCGGATCCGCCGAAGAGCACGCTGGATCCAAATACCGGGAAGAAAGCCGTTCGGATTACGAGACCGGAAGGCTGCGCTCCGCTGACGGATGAAATCCGGCAGGTCCTCGGCTGGTACGCGGATCTTCTGGTCAATGAGTGGGATCCGTCGGAAATTGACGGAATCTCTGAAGAAGTCCGGGCAAACTGGGGCTGGTGGTACGATACCGCGCCGACATTTACGGTCAATTCTGTGTTGTGGAGTTCAGAGGACCTTCTTGTCGTATACGGAGGCGTCTATAAGGCAGCAGAGGTGGACCGGAGCAGAGATCATCTGATCCGCTTCATGAAAAAAGACGGCCAGTGGATCGCGGATCGCGATGTTTTCGGAGGCGGCATGCTCCTCAACGACCTCATTCCGGACGAAGCGGGCGAGATTCTCCGGGATCTCTTCTACCGGGAGCGCGCAATTCGTCCATTCACCGACGAAGACCTGAAAGCCATCGAAGCATTTATCATCGATCAGGTCATGACGCATGTGAGCGAACGGCAGAACATGAACGAATACGAGCTTGGCATTTACCGGGAAGGATTGAGTGTGAAATATGATCCGGACTGGGAAAGCACGTATCTGTACGATCTCTTCTGCTTCTGGTCTTATGATTATATGGTCCCCAGGGCCCTGGTCTATCTGGAGAACCGGAACGAATCGGATTATCTCCACTGCTATAGCGCGTTCTATGACACGGAGAAGGGCTGGCAAGCCTATTTGCTTAACAATATCTATGATCCGCCCGCGCCGGAACCGCTCTCCTTCACGGAAGAAAACTGGCCGATCGTGACATGGTCCGCTTCCGCCGGAAGACTTGCCGCATCCATCCAATTCACGTACACCGGCAAGGCCGACACGAACTATACATTCACAAGGACCGAATGGTGCTCACAGGATCTGGTCCGAGGAAAATGTGACCTGCTTCTTTCAGGCGAACCCACCTCCGAGATGCTCTCCGACGCCGCCTATCAAGGCGTGTCGCTTCAGTTCGACCGGATCGGTTCCGATCCATTTGTCTTCTTCGTAAGCAAGGACAACCCGGTCGATTCCCTGACCGTCTCCCAAGTGCGGGACATCTACAGCGGGAAGATCACGAACTGGAAGGAAGTCGGCGGGAAGGATGCGGAGATCGCGGCCTTCCAGCAGCCTACGAACTCAGTCTCCCAGATCGGTATGAAGACTCTCGTCATGCAGGACGAGACGATGATGGAGCCCTTGACCAGGAACCTTCCCACCCGCGACTACTACCTGACCGACGTGATCATGCGTTTTGATGAGAGTGAAAATGCGCTTGGCTACGCCTATCAGAGCTACGCCAACGCCCTATATCTGAACGAACATGTGAAAGTACTCGCCGTAGACGGCGTCCTGCCGGAAGCGGAGGCTGTCCAAAGCGGCGACTACCCGCTCATCGGAGGCATTTACGCAATCACCCGAAAGGGCGACAAATCCGAAAACACACAAAAGCTCCTCCAGGGCCTTCTCTCTCCGAGCGGCCAGAACTGTGTGTCAGAGGCAGGCTTCGTGCCGGTCCTCCGCGTAGACGAATACACGCCCGAGAAACGTGCCGCATCCGGCGAACCGGTCCTCAGCCTCACGGACACCTACGAGACCAACCCGGTCCGGGTCCTGACAAAGACGGATAGCTACGAAGGCTTTGAGTACCAGTACGGGGTGCTGGTCGGCCTGTCTGACCAAAGCGTCACCGGGAAGATCAACCAGATCCTTCATGACGATGCCCTCGCCTGCCTCAAAAAGAGCATAGAAAAGATCTCGGGAGTTGGAGACGCAGCGCTCAAACAGACGATCACCACAGAATTCAACGCCGAAAACCTGCTCTCTGTCCGTACGTGGACCTATTTTTATCATTCGACGGGTCTCCATTATGGCATTGAGGGCTCCGAATCTACCATCTGCACCAATGTGCGGCTGGACACCGGCGAACGGCTCAGGCTTCAGGACCTCTTCAGAGACGATGCCGAAGGGAAGGACATTTTCAACATCGGGACCTATTGGGAGCTTCTTGCCAAAATGGTCACCGGGACGCCGAAGCACTACAGTTACAAGGACGTGGAGGACCGGCTGCTCCTCTTCATCCGGAGATTCGACGAAGGAGATGCCTTCGACTTCTATTTCACGCCCAAGTGTGTCAGTCTCCTCGGGGAGAAGGGGATACAGTCCGGGCTGCCCCTGAACATCTGGTTCTTGGAATGCATAGAGGCGGCTGCGCTCTATGGAAAATACGCGGACCTGGAGGTCGCCTATGACGGTACCTATGAACCCTGTGCCGGCATTCCGGTCCTGACCGACCGCGACGACCCGCTTCGAAACACGATCGAAAAGGCGGACGGATATTTCCTGGACATCGCACTCTATGAAGACTCCAACGCGCTTGAAGGCGACACGGTCCTGACCGAGGCCTGCCGGGAAGCCATGATGAAAGCCTATGAGGAATATGTTCAGGAGCTTCGCGAGAGACTGGAAAAGAAAGCCTCTGAAGGCATCTATCTCTTCTGCAATCCGACTGTTGAGATACACACCAACGAAGACGGAAAGGCCTATTTCCTTTCTTTCCAGAACAATTACGTGGAATTGAAATCGCGCGAGGAACTGGATGCACACTACGAATATGGTCTTAGGGAGATCCGAAGCTCCTACTGGGATCAACCGGCCGGAAGAAACCATTATATTGTTGGGATTGGAAGCTATACTCCGGAGATGTTCAATAATCTCCTGTTCACCAGCATGGCCGTTGCCTTCGACGAACAGGGAAATCTCGTCAGTAAAGAAGGACGAATGTTCCGGGAGGACGCCCCAGCCGAGTCGCAAAATTAAGCGGATCCGGCCAAAAAAACTGCCGTGCCCCTCTGGGGTACGGCAGTTTTTCATGGCCCAGCGATCGTCGTTCAGATCCTGCGGATCTTGTCCCAGGCGACTTCGGGGGCTTTGGGGAAGAGTTCCTTGAGTTCGTTGAAGTCGTAAATGATGGCGTCGGGGCGGTTCTCGTCGGTGATCTTCTCTTTGGCGAGCTTTTCGGGCGTCGTGTAGAGGATGAACATTCCGAAGCCGGCGATGCGGGTGCCTTCGACGTCACGGTTCAGGTTGTCGCCGATGTAGACGCAGCGTTCGGGCTTCACGCCGAGGATCTCGCAGGCCTTGAGGGAGATGGCGGGGTCGGGTTTACGGATGCCTTCCACGCAGGACAGAAGCACCGCGCCGAAATATTTGCCAAGGTCATCGCGCTCGAGCCAGTCGGGGATCTCGCGGCTGGTGACGAGGTTTGAGATGATGCCGAGCTTGTAGCCGTTCGCGTAGAGGTCCTTGATGGACTGGGCGCCGTTCGGGGCGACCACGCGGCGGCCGTCCTTGTTGCGGTACTCGATGGTGAGTTCGATCGCGTTCTTCATGATGAGGTCGTGCGGATATTCGGGGGTGAGCCACTTGGTCCAGAGCTCCCACTCCGGCGCTTCCTTCATCGTCTCGAAGCACCATTTCCGATAGCCCGCGTAACGGTAATCCAGGAACTTGCAGAATTCGTCGGGGTCGCCGGTCTCGCCGCAGAGTTCGGCGATGCGGCGGCGTGCGCGGGCCTCGAATTCCGGGTCGCGCTCGACGAGACGAAGCGTTCCGCCCAGATCATAAAAGATCGCGTCAAATCCTTTTTCCATGTCAGTCCTCCTGATGCCTTAGGGCTTTGTCAGTCATTCGTGCGCCGGGGAATGCTCCGGCGTATCAGTCTTTCTTCTCCGAACCGCCTCTCGGCGTTTATTGTTCTCCGTTCACTTTCCGGATAATGTCCGGGATCTCCCAGAGTTCGTCGATGATGTAATCCGCCGGGGGCACATTTTCCATGCCGACGTCGCGGTGGGCGATCGAGGGGTTCCGGATCTGGATCATGAGCCCGAGGTGCGCGGCCTGGGCGCCGCGGACGTCCCGGGAAATGGTATCGCCGACGTAGGCCATCTCGCTCGCCTGAAGCCCCAGCCGCTCGAGCGCGATCTCAAAGATCTCCGGTGAGGGTTTCCGGACGCCGACGTCCGAGGAGCAGATGATCACGTCCATGAACTTGTCGATGCCGTATTCCCGGACGATGTGCGGGACAAATGAGCTCGAGATGATGTTACTGATGATCCCGAGCTTCATCCCCTGCCCCGCGAGCGCTTCCATCGTCTCATAGAGCTTCGGCCGGCGCTTGTTCTCGACGCGTTCGTAGTCATAGAGGAAGCTCAGCTCCTCCGCGATCGGCGCAAGCTTTTCCTCGCCGATGTGATACTCCTTGAGATAATACTCGTTCCAGATCTTCGCGTTCGGCAGCTCCCGGAGCGTCCGCTCGCTCCAGTGCTTATAGTCTTCCGCGTTCTCGTGAAGCGTGAATGCCAGTTCGTCGTAGGGCGTCGTGATGTGAATGTCGTAGACTTCAAGCCGCCGTTCCAGGCGCTTTGCGAAGGAAC
>JAEEGF011184535.1_pt1 | contig 20226 bp, 15 predicted proteins | sample 9134171 | NCBI WGS metagenome assembly JAEEGF01 (sample SAMN16246542, study PRJNA631951) | gut metagenome | biome: gut microbiome; feature: rumen; material: AP-attached | host: Bos | place: Iran: Karaj | collected 2018-10
CGTAAAAGCTGTTTCCGATACTTCTCCTTAGTGCTCTTGCTTCGTCCGAGGAATCATATCTGTTATCATTTTCCTTAAAGGTAGTGATCTGTTCCTCAAATTTCATGACATTTTCGCTGCTAATGCCTGAATAGGAGAGGATAGTTGCCATAGCGTTGACAATGATTGTGACAACACCTTCACTTTCTCCGCCGTTGGCAGCATTTTCCTGATCCTGAAGTTTGGCTCTTATATATTTCATGGTGGAAATAAAACTTGCAGCTCTCTTTTTAAGAGTCCTTCGGTACTCGTTTAAAAGAACTACCTCATCAGAGATGATGTTGTAGATGGTAAAGGTAGTCATTATCATACCGACTGCGATGTTTATATTTAAAGGATAGAGCGACTTTTTAAGAGCAGCTTCATTTTCTTTTAAGCTGTTTACAAACTCAATTGACCACTGAGGGACTTTCTTAGATCTCTCAGGAGGAATGATCTCTTCAAGTTCGGGGAAGTCCTTGGCTACTTCGCCCACTTTGATACAGAGATTCTTGTAATCCGCCAGATCGGCCATGATCTGCTCATATTCCTTAAGAGCGTCATCAAACTGTTTGTCATAGGCAGCACAAACCAAAGCAGCAGTGTCGGTTGACTGGGCTGCAAGGATAGGTGCAATCTTGGGATTTGATCTTATAACCTTGGGAATATCATCAATAGATTCATAGGGATATGAATAGACCGCAGATTCCTCTAAAGCCTCTATCGTGTAGTTATAGGGCTTACCGGGGTGTTCGACTATACCGATAAAAGTGCCGACTGTGGCAGTGATGGAAGAGTAAGGATTGGAGATCTTAAGAGATCCCTTAACAAGGACTTCCACCGTCGATACAATATCTGTACCGGCTTTATGCAGGATCTGCCCTTTTTCAAGTTTTATAAGACCCATGGCGCCTCCGGGAAACAAACAGCAGTGTCCATATACATATATGTTATCACGTTAAAAACTTTACTTCAATTTAAATATATCAAAGGATTACAGGCTTAAGGCTGTATTCAGAACCTTCATATGCTTTTGAAATTGAATTATATATACTGCTTGCAGTGAGGGTCTCATCAAACAGCCTCTTTTGAAGAGGACTAAGGAGCTTTTTGGCTGTTTTGGGCCTGTCTATTATCGGAATGGCTGATGATTCATGGGCTCTTGCAAGGATGTCCGAAGAGTCTGCCCTTAGCCCGAGAACCCGTGCATAAGAGGTAAAAGAATCCTTTTTATACTCATGCATATTTTCCTTTGTGATGTTTAAAAGGATATGTAAAAGAGATCTGCTTATCCTTGTGTATACGAGGTTTTTGCTCTTTAAAACAGAGCAGAAATCGCTAAAGGACTCAAATCCATCGAGGTTGCCTTCGATAAGATTTGAGATATCCTTATTGACGTCAAGGTAATCCGTATAGCCCCCGGACTTCTCCAGGGTGAGTTTGTATTTGAGAAGATGGGAGAGATCGTTGGAGGACATAAAACTGCCCTGATAGGATGCAATCTCACTGATCGCTTCGTCCGGCATGAAACCGCCAAGGAGCTCTTTTGCATGCTTTTTGGTATAGATATCAGAAGCAGTAAAGATTCTGGCTCTTACACCTGATGCGGAAGGTACGCCTCCGAGATCGTCGCTGTGATAGGGCTGTCCGATACGCTCTATGGTGTAGGGCTTTATCCTGCTCTTTTGTTTCCTTAGTGCTTTCAGGTATTCAATTGCAAGAATACTGTTGGGAGAAGAAAAGATCTGTCGGTAAATATCTATATTGTTGTCTACCGAGGAGTTTTTTATTACTGCAGCTAACGCACTTGCGCTGGCTGCGGGATACGGCTTTCCTTCCTTCAGCTCTTTTTCCAGGATCTCTTTGTAAAGGCCGGGCTCAGAGTTTAAGATGCCGGCAATGGTATCAAGCTTATCAAGATCTGCGTGTTCACTGCCAAAACACAGATAATCAACGCATCCAAGACGATTCAGGATGGAAACAGCACCCTGAGCAAAGTACTCGGCGCTGCCTGTGCTGTAATAAATTGGGAGCTCGAGTACAAGATCGGCACCGCACTTAAGTGCCATCCTTGCTCTTGAAAACTTATCTGTTATGGCAGGGGCTCCGCGCTGAACAAAGTCTCCGCTCATGACTACAACGCATCTGTCTGCCCCAAGGCTTTCTTTGCATTTTTCGATGAGATATCGGTGACCTTCGTGAAATGGATTAAATTCTGCTATAATTCCGATAGTTTTCATAGGAAAATACCCGTTTTTCCAAATTTTGTACAAGTTTTACCTTGTTCTTAAATTATAATATAAGTATATTTATTATTGGAAGTTTTTTGACTTTAAATACAATGGGAAAAGAGGTTACTTTTATGAAAATACTTGTTATCAACTGTGGAAGTTCATCACTGAAGTTCCAGCTTATCGATTCAGAGACGGAGGCTGTTATCTGCAAGGGACTCTGCGAGAGGATCGGAATCGACGGAAGCCGTATTGTCTATACTCCTGCAGGTAAGGACAAGATCACCAAGGAAGAGCCTATGCCTGATCATAACAAGGCAATCGAGATGGTTATCGAAGCCCTTACAAATGCAGAGGACGGCGTTGTTAAGCTCGAGGAGATCGGAGCTGTCGGACATCGTATCGTACACGGCGGCGAGAAGTTCACCAAGTCAGTTGTTATCAATGACGAAGTTATAAAGGCAATCGAGGAGGTTTCAGATCTTGCACCTCTTCACAATCCTGCAAACCTTATCGGAATCAGAGCATGCCAGAAGGTTATGCCCGGAGTGCCTATGGTTGCAGTATTCGACACAGCATTCCATCAGACAATGCCACAGGAAGCTTACCTTTACGGCCTTCCATATTCATACTATGAGAAGTACGGTATCAGAAGATACGGCTTCCACGGAACAAGCCATTCTTATGTAAGCAAGCGTGCTGCGCAGATCCTTGGCAAGGACATCAAGGACCTTAAGATAATTGTTTGCCACCTTGGAAACGGAGCATCAATTTCAGCTGTTAAGGACGGCAAGTGCATTGACACTTCAATGGGTCTTACACCTCTTGAGGGCCTTATCATGGGAACAAGAACCGGTGACATCGATCCTTCAGTTGTTGAGTTTGTCATGAAGAAGGAAGGATCATCTGTTGCCGATGTTACAAACCTTCTCAACAAGAAGTCAGGTGTTTACGGCCTTTCCAATAATCTTTCATCCGACTTCAGAGATCTTGAAGATGCATATCTCAAGGGTGATGAAGGCGCTAAGAGAGCAGTTGATGCCTTCACATACAGAGTAGCCAAGTACATCGGATCTTACACAGCTGCTATGGGCGGCGTTGATGTTATCTGCTTTACAGCAGGTGTTGGTGAGAACAGCGGATTTACAAGAGGACTTATCTGCGAGAGACTTTCATTCCTCGGTGCAACCGTTGATGCTGAGGCCAACAAGGTTCGCGGCGAAGAGAAGACAATCTCAGCTGCTGACTCCAAGGTTCTTCTTATGGTAGTTCCTACCAATGAGGAGCTTGCTATTGCAAGAGACACTTACGAGCTCTGCAAATAATAAAGATCAGATCGCTTAGAAAACCGGGACTTGTTCCCGGTTTTTTTAATGCTCATGTTTGAGATAAACGATATCAATGATAAAATAAAATATAATTAAGATTGTGAGGTGAGTATATGCAGATTTCGGTTACAGGCTATGATGGGGCAACGTTTGCTGATTATATTAAGGGACTTAGCCCGGAGGAGCTATTTTCGCTTTTGATCACTGCATTATTGCTGATTCTTGTTACCGCCGCTTTATATATCCTTCTGACTTTTCTGATATTAAAAGCCAACAAGGTAATATTTAAACGGATTGAAAAGAAAAAGGGAAACAGCATCACACTTCAATTTTTGCAGAAAGCAGTGGCTTTAGCCATTATAGTTGTTTTTGTGGTCCTTCCCCTTGGCGGTAGAGAAATTGCAAGGTCGCTGCTTGGATCTACTGCGGTGCTTGCGGTCATAGTCGGTCTTGCTGCCAACGAGGTATTAAAGGACATGTTTGCAGGGCTTGAGATCAGCTTATACAAACCTTTCGATGTTGGATCAAGGATAATGCTTGAGGACGGAAGAGCCGGGATAGTAGAAAAGCTTACGCTTCGCCATGTTGTTCTTAAGCTTATTGATACGACGCGTATTATAATTCCTAACAGTAAAGCAAATCAGTTAATGATAGTAAACTACAGTTATGAAGATTATGTTCCAAGGTCTTTTGACGTAAGATTTGCTATTGGCTACGATGCAGACATTGATAAGGCAAAAGAGATAATAAGGAAGACTATTTGCGATTGTCCGCTAACTCTTAACAAAGACAGATATAAAGAGGATGATCCTAATTCCAGATCGGTATATCTTCTGGAGATCAAAGAAAGCGCCATCATTCTTGGGGCTACGGTTTATTATCCTCATGAGATCAGGACGGAAGTTGCCAAGGACGAGATAAACACACGCGTTTTTAAAGCACTTAAAGAAAATGGAATAGAGATTCCATATAATTATATGAATCTTATTGTAAGAAAGGATGAAAGATAGAAGGGTATGAAAAAGTACAACATTAAAAACGGGGTTTATGATCTGACTGTTTCAGATCATGGAGCAGAGATCACATCTCTTTTAAGGAACGGAAAGGAACTTATGTGGAATGCCGATCCTGAGTTTTGGGGCAGGACATCACCTGTGTTATTCCCGCAGGTAGGAGCCGTTTGGGAAAAGAAATATCGCTTCGGCGGAAAAACTTATGAAATGGGACAGCATGGTTTTGCCAGGGATATGGATTTTGATCTGGTTTCAGAGACCGGTGATGAGCTTGTATTTGAGCTTAAGGACAGTGAAGAGACCCGTGCAAAATACCCCTTTGCCTTTGTGTTAAGGATAGGGTATAAGCTTACGGATGAGGCACTGGAGGTGATCTGGGAGGTTGTAAATCCGGCTGAAAGTGAGATGTTCTTCTCAATCGGTGGTCATCCGGCCTTTAACTGCGACCTGAATAAGGATAAGCTTCTTTTTATGAATAAGGGAAACAGAGTGAAGGGGAATCTTACTTCTAATGTTGTTATGCTCGACGGAAGTGGGTGTCTGTCTGATAAGACAAAAGAGGTCGTGCTAGAGGATGGTATTCTTTCTCTTAAGCCTGAACTCTTTGATGAGGATGCACTGGTAATTGAGGACAGACAGGCTGATACGGTTGCAATCCTTGCTGCTGACGGTGCAGAGACAGTAACAGTTTCCTTTGATGCTCCGCTCTTTGGCGTCTGGTCACCGGATCATAAGAACGCACCCTTTGTGTGCATCGAGCCCTGGTATGGAAGATGCGACAGAGCAGGCTTTACCGGAGATCTTAGTGAAAGAGAGTATGGAAACAGGCTGGGAGCCGGAGAGAAGTTTAAGGTATCCTATACCATTTCCTGATGGATCACAAATTGTCCTCACCCCATTTCTTCATTTCAAGAAGAATCGGGATGAGGCTTTTTGCTTTATCGGTGAGATTATATTCTACTCTGACCGGCATTTCAGCGTATTGCTTTCTCTCAACCAGACCGTCAGCCTCAAGCTCTTTTAACGAATTGGCAAGCATGGTGTTGGTGATACCGTCAATGGCTCTTGTCAATTCTCCGTAGCGCACGACTTCCTTGTTGTCAATGACGCACAGGATCATTATCTTCCATTTACCACCTACAATATTCAGCACTTTCTTAAGGCCGCAGCCTTTTCCTGCAATTTCTTCACATAAAGGTTCTTTTTTCTCTGTTTTACTCATAGTATCTTTTTCCTTACCAGGTTAATATTAACTGCGTACTTGATATACTTTTTATACCAGATATAATATCCTTGTTGCTTATATAAATCAAGTAGAATGTAGGAGATTATTCAGGATGAAACGGGCGTATAATGGAAGTATATTCCCCGACTGGGTGGCACAGTTCGGTTTTGGATTCTACAGCCTGATGCTGACATCTACACTCATCGGACTTATCGTTATGGTACTGTATAAAGAAAGAACCTGGTGCTCATTCTGCCCAATGGGTACAATGACACAGGGGATATGTCAATTAAAGGCAAGGAAAGGAGATTGATCATGACTTTGGAGGAAAGAGCTGCAAAAGCAGTAGAAATGAAGACCTCAGGAATGTATAACTGCGCACAGTCGGTAACTGTTGCACTGGCAGATGAAACAGGACTCTCGGAGGATCAGCTTAAACAGATCTCTGCAGGATTCTGCGCAGGAATGGGCAACATGGAGGCAACATGTGGAGCTCTTATAGGCGCAGGTATGATCGCAGGATTAAAGACAGAGGGAAGAGGAACTCTTGGCGTTACAAGACAGATACAGGAAGAGTTTGGCAGAAGATGCGGATCTCTTAAGTGCAGAGAACTTAAGACAGCTAATGACGGCAGACCACTTTGCTCATGCGAGGAATGTGTCCGCAACGCTGTTATGATCTACGGAGAAGTGCTCGGGCTTAACTGATCCGTGGCGCCCCATCATAAACATAAAATACGGGAAGAAAGAAGACGGTTTTGCTTCTTTCTTCCCGTTTGTTTTATTACTCTCTCGTAGCGAGGCTTTCAACCTCGTCTCTTACCTTTTCCATGGTCTCTGCAAGAGTATCGGTTGAAGATGAGATGTCTTTTGCAGAAGTAGCCAGATTCTTGATCTTGTCGTTGACCTGGGTTACGATCTCGAGAAGATCGGTTGTTTCAGTGGTTATGGCCTCGAGAGCATTCTTGATGTTTTCATTGGCCTGACCGCTGTTCTGGGCAGTGGTTTTGGAATCTGCTGCAAGATCATTGATCTCGCCTGCAACAACTGCAAAGCCTTTTCCTGCATCACCTGCTCTTGCGGCTTCGATAGCGGCATTGAGAGCCAGAAGGTTGGTCTGGTTAGCAATCTCAACGACTTTCTTGTTATTGTTCTCAAGTTCGCCAAGATAAGATGTTATCTGTGACATGGAGTCGTTTACTTTGTTAACGAACTCATTTACATTGGACATATCCTCGGAAATAGCAGAACTCTCCGATGCATTGTTGTTATTTCCCGAGCTGATCTCGTGCATTGTGGAATTAACCGAGATGAAGTGCTCGTTTATTGTATTGATGGCATCGAGGATACTCTGTTTCTGTCTGTCAAGTTCAGCACGCTCATGTTCAACCATATCCTGAGCTTCTTTCTTTTCAATCTCAACAAGATCTTTAAGGTAGTGAACACAGTTGGTCTTGTGGTTGAAGCCGTTGAAAATGGCGGTGGCCATATCTTTACAGGTTGAGTAACCGCAGCAGGAGCAGTTGATCTTTCTTGATTCAGGTGTTGTCTTGTTCATTTCATTGAAAATAGCATTGAGCTGTCCTTCGGAAGGTACTTTATATGCACACTGCTTTGACCTGTCGGTGTACTTTCGCAGATAATCCTCGAGGCGGAGATTACTGAACTGTTTATTAAGCGCTGCAAGACGCTTTTCCGGTGGAAGCGGTCTTGACCATGGGCTCTTTTTTGTGTCTTTCTTAACACGTTCCTGGATCTCGTGGATGTTGTAGAGAGGATCGTCACCACCTGTGATCTTCGGATCGGTTCCTGTTCCGGAGATACATCCGCATCTGCAGTTAAGGGCATCGATAAACAGGAAAGGAGTCTGAGAACCCTTGATGCGATCCTTGTTTTTTTCAAGGAAATGGTACATATGCTTTTCGCCTTCAATCTGTCTTATGAAGGCATCGCTTCCAAGAAGCCAATATACATTATCCTTAAGTCCACCCGGCATTGGATAGATTGAACCAAGACCATATTCAATCTCGTCAGAAACAGGACTTCCGCTGATCCCGTGTTCTTTTACATACTTCATAAGGTGATAGAAGGTTACGTTATAGTCTACAAGACCCTTGTTATTCGGGTCATCAATTTCCATCTTTTTGGCAATACACGGGCTTATGAAGGCAAGCTTATCTGTTAAGCCCATTTCTTTTCTTGCGTAAACAGCTGCGCACATGAGAGGACTCTGGACAGGGAAGAGCTTTGGAAGAAGCTGAGGCAGATATCTTTCGATATAGCCTACAACAGCAGGACATGGCTGTGAAATGCCGCCCTTGAAGTTGTGCTTCTGGATATAGTTGATGTAAGCCCAGGTTGTGATATCGGCACCGAAAGAAACGCTAATAAGACGGTTTACACCCATCTTTTTAAGGCCACCGAGTACTGATTCATATTCACGCGGATAATCTGCAAGAAATGCAGGTGCGATGAGAAGGGATATCTTCACACCCTTCTTAAGATCAGCAAAGAATCTTTCTGTGTCGTCATTGTATTCTCTTGCATCATGTTCACATGCATCGAAACATGCACCGCAGGCAATGCATTTTGTACCGTCAACATGGATCTTGGAGACTCCGGACTCATCCGGATCGCCGGAAACACATGCTCCCATGCAACTGCAAGCACTTATACATTTGTTACAGCCAACACAATTGTCGTTAGTAAATACTAATGCTTCATACTCGTTTGCCATTTCCATTTCCTACCATAAATCTAAATAACGCATACAAATATATTGTAGTACGTTTATTGAAAAATAGGTTTAATGACGGCGGCATTTTATTAAAATTTAATGAATTTTATTTTCTTTTGATTATGTGTACGTTATTTAGAATATAATTGTATATGAGGAGTGTTGTTCTTACCAGATATCTAAATTATGACGGATATACATCAGGAGAGCATGTTTATGAAAAAATGGAAAACGATACAGATTGTTCTGTTTGTTGCCATATGTGTATGTCTTAATGTGGGGGGAAAGTTCTTTTCAGTTTGGCTTGAACTGCCGCTTTGGGGTGACTCATTAGGTACGGCGCTTTGTGCGTATGCTTTAGGACCTGTATGTGGGGCAATTGTGGGACTGACAGGAAATCTGGCATATTCTTTGGTCAATCCTCTGTCAACAGCATATTCTGTTACCAGCATTGCGCTGGGTCTTATAGTGGGCATGGCAGCCAAAAAGAACTGGTTCGATCAGTTCTATGGTTTTATGAAAGCTGCTACGTTTGTGGTCCTGACGGCTCTTGTTGTTTCTGTTCCCGTAAATCTTATATTTTCAGAAGGCCTTACAGGCAATAAATGGGGTGACGGAGTTATTTACTATCTGCTGGACAGGGAGTGGCCTCCGTTTATTTGTGCTGTACTGGGGCAGCTTGCACTGGAGTTTGTTGACAAGGTTATTACCATTGCTGCGGTTTATATTGTGATCCTGATAAGGCGACAGAAGCACAATCAGGAAGAGAGAGACGCTGTCATCAAGGGTACATCAGCCGGCGCAGTGCTGATCCTGTGTTTGTCTCTTGGATTTTCCACACCTGTAAGGGCAGATAATGGAGGTACATACGAGTCGACTGATTATAACGACTTTGTTCAAAGCGTGTACAGCAGCAATAACGGACTTCCCTGCGGTGAGGCAAACGATATTGCCCAGACCAATGACGGTGTACTTTGGATCGGAACCTATGCCGGACTTTACAGATATAACGGCCGCGAGTTTCGCTGGATAGATAACTATGAATCAGTAAAAAACGTTAACTGTCTCTATGTGGATGAAGAGGGCAGGTTGTGGATCGGGACCAACGACAACGGCCTTTCTATTGTGATCCGCGAGGAGGTAGTCAATGTACTTGATCAGTCCAGCGGTCTTCCTTCTAATTCAGTAAAAAGCATCGTCCGTGCAACTGACGGATATTACTACATCGGTACCAGCGGAAGCATGCAGGTACTTGTTATGAATAACGGTCTGAAAGCGGTAGATGATCTTTCGGATGTTAATTATTGTGAAAACAGCTCAGCAGATGATAACGGACATGTAGCTGCTGTCTCTTCCGACGGAACTCTTTTTCTTTTAAAGAATGGTAAGGTGATAAGTTCAACCAAGCTTCAGGATGGAGAGGATCAGTTCAAGAGCTGCACTTTTTCTCCCGACGGAACACTGATGGTAGGAACTACCACCAACAATATATATAACTACAGTATTGAGAACGAGAGCTTTAAAAAGGTAAGAGTCACTACCTGTCCGGATGTAGTCAGCATAAATGACATGACTTTCTTAAATGATGGAACGCTGTTTATTTCAACCGACAGCGGTGTTTCCTATGTGGACATTCACGGCTATCACATTCTCAATACGAATGACTTCAACAATTCCATTGATAATATGATATGTGATTATCAGGGCAACCTTTGGTTTACATCCTCAAGGCTTGGCCTTCTGCGTCTTGCTAAATCTCCGTTCAGGGACGTTTACGGTGCCATCGGAATGGAGAGAAGAGTTGTAAATGCCATTGTATCCTGGCAGCGCTGTTACTACATCGGAACTGACAATGGGCTCGATATAGTGGACAAGGGCTGTCATAACGAGATAGAAAATGAGCTCACAGAGGCCCTTGATGGAAAAAGGATCCGTTGTCTGTACGTGGATGACAAAAACCATCTATGGGTATGTACCTACGGAAACGGACTTATAGAGTATTCCCCGACCGGAGAAAAATGGGAATATAACGCTTCAAACGGAAGCTTTGGTAACCGTGCACGTATAGTCACAGGTCTTTCTGACGGGACCATAATAGCTGCGGGTGATACCGGAATAAGCTATATAAAAGATCATGAGATCATCAGAACTATCACCAATGAAGATGGTCTTATTAATTCTATGATCCTCACAATAACTGAGAGAAGCGATGGATCGATCCTGGCAGGAACGGACGGTGACGGTATCGCAGTACTCAGGGACGGAAAAGTTGAAAAGATGTTTACCCGTGATGATGGGCTTAGCAGCGGCGTTATCTTAAGGACTATTGCAGATCCCAAGTCTGACGGTGTGTTCATTGTAACCAGTAACAGCCTTTGCTACCTTGAACCTGAGGGCACGATCAGGGTATTGGATAAGTTCCCTTACTTTAACAACTATGACATCTGGGTTAAGGACGAGGATACACTCTTTGTTATGTCCAGCGCAGGAATCTATGTTGTTGAGAGAGATGAACTTGTGGAGGGCGGAGAGATCGCATGGGAGCTTCTTGATGCAAGAAGAGGACTCGGAACTTCGCTTACCGCCAATTCATGGAATTTCTATAACGGCAACGGAGAGCTGTTTTTGCCATGCGATACCGGTGTATATGTTATTGATGTAGATAAGTATAATACCGATGTAAGATCCTACAGAATGCAGCTGGCTTCCGTTAAGCTTGACGGAAATCCAGTTCCGATAGACCGCTACGGGGCAATAAAAGTAGGCCAGGGTGTAAGCCGTATTGAGCTGGATCCCGAGATCCTGAATTATACGATCCAGGATCCGAATGTAGGCTATTACCTGGAAGGATATGATACCCAGTGGACGATCGTTCCTCAGAACAGCCTGAATAATATCATCTATGTAAATCTTCCTTCGGGAAACTATACGTTCCATCTGGCCATTTTGGATAGCGCCGGAGAGAAGGTTTTAGAGGACCGCAAGTTTGAGATCATAAAGGCCGGAGAGTTTTATGAGCAGTCAGGCTTCCTTACCTATATGCTGCTTGTGCTTATTTCGCTTATCATATGGATCACCTGGTTTGTGGTTCAAAGACAGTTGAACCAACAGCAGATCAAGATCAACATGGCTAATGAAACCGTAATGGCCATAGCGAATTCCGTCGATGCCAAGGATGTACGAACCAGTCAGCACTCACTGAGAGTTGCCGATTATGCTGTGCTTATAGCAGAAGAGATGAACTGCTTCCCTTGGTGGCAGCGTGACAAGGCTTTGGCTAATCTTAGAAAAGCTGCTCAGATGCATGATATCGGTAAGATTGGTATTCCTGACAGTGTACTTAATAAAGTAGGCCGTCTTACAGATGAAGAATATGCGAAGATGAAATCCCATGTAGTAAGCGGAGCAGAGATCTTAAAGGACTTTACTCTTGTTGATCACGTTTTGGACGGAACAAGATATCATCATGAGAGGTATGATGGACGTGGCTATCCTGACGGGTTAAAGGGAGAGGAGATTCCTCTTTTTGCAAGAATAATCGGTGTGGCGGATGCCTTTGATGCCATGACTTCAAACCGTGTATACAGAAATCACATGGACAACGATTACGTCATGAACGAGATGAAGAGAGGAAGAGGCACACAGTTTGATCCGGATGCTCTGGATGCTTTTCTTCGACTTGTAGATAAAGGCGTCATTGACCTTGAAGGAATCTATAAGCAGAAACAATCTGAGGTTCAGAAAGTGGATGAGAAGTCACAGGAGGAACTCGAACGTCGACAGAAAGAGGATAAACAGATACAGGCCGCTGAGATGAAGAAGGAAGAGAAGGATGGCGAGGCGGAGAAAGGAGCTAAAGAATGAAGCGGATACATATAGTAACGCTGGCTACTTGCTTTGTTATGCTGGCTGCTTTCGTCGGTGCATTCAGACTCCTTAATCCGGCTGTCGGAAGACAGTCCCTGAAGGTAGGCTTTATCTACGATAACGATGAGAGTACACCTTATACCTACAATTTCTCATTGGCTAAGGATACCCTGGAAAAGGAATACGGCGAGCGGGTAGAGATCCTGACATGCAGCAATGTTATCGATGAGGAGATGGAAGAGCCTTTGAGAGAACTTGCTGGTGAGGGCTGCGATATCATCTTTTTCAACGGATACAGTGAAGTGGTAAAAGAGCTTGCTCCCGAATATCCGAATACTCAGTTCTGCCAGACATCCTATATGGATATGAGCGGCGTCAGCGTTCCCGAAAATTATCATACATTTAAGGGAGAAGCGTACCAGGGAAGATATGTCAGCGGAATAGCTGCGGGAATGAAGATAAAACAGATGATATCGGAAGGAACCATCAGAGAAGATGAGGCTCTTGTAGGCTTTGTTGCAGCTTACCCCACTTCAGAGGTCATTTCCGGATATACGGCTTTTCTTCTTGGAGTCAGGAGCATTGTTCCGACGGCTGTAATGGAGGTTTCCTATACCAATACCTGGAGCAGCTACGCACATGAAAAGAGTGCTGCTCAGAAGCTGATAAACGACGGATGCGTTGTCATATCCCAGCATACAGATACGATAGGTCCTGCAATTGCCTGTGAAGAGATATCCCAGAAAAAAGAGGTGTATTTTGTGGGTTACAATCAGAGTATGTCAGAGGTTGCTCCCGGTTCATCCCTGGTGACATCAAGAATTTGCTGGGAACCATACGTACTTGGAGCGGTGGATGCCGTTATGAACAACAAGCCCATAGAAAAAGTAGTCGAAGGGAACATACACGGTTCCGACATATCTGCTGGTTTTGAAAGGGGATGGGTTGAGATGATCGATCTAAACCTTCAAGTCTGTGCACCCGGGACTCAGGAAGCAATGAATGATGCGATACTAAAGTTCAGAAGAGGCCATAAAGAGTTTGTTTATCAGGGGAATTATACAGGAAAAGATCCTGATGACAAAAATGATACGATAGATCTTCATACTGCTTATATAGAAAATGAGAATACGTCGTATCCGTTGTTTCATTATATTCTGGATGATGTGATAACCATAGTTAAATAAAAAAGAGACACCGGGGACGTTACAGATTGACTCATTGTATACAATGAGTCAATCTGTAACGTCCCCGGTGTCTCTTAGTTTTTTACTTACCTAAAATCTCGTGAACAGCAGCTTTGATGTTCTCATCCTTGGCGTTTGCATCGAAGTACTCAAGGAAGTGCTCACCTGAGAATGCACCCTTTACAAGATCCTGATCAAGGCTCTTTAAGATAGCGGGAACATCCTGAACTACAGTAACCTTTCTTACTTCGTCAAGGATTTTTTTGTTGCGCTGTTCGGGAACAGCTCTTTCTCTTGGATATCCCTGTCCGCTTGGCTCAGAGAAGAGTTTCTCGAAGCTGTACTCAAGATTGAGCTCAGCGCCCCAGCCTGACTTAAGGGCAAAGTTCATGGCAATTGCATTGCCGTCGTTAACCTGTGCAAAGGTGTAAGCATCAAGAGGATCTGTTACATGTCCGCAGATGACTCCGGGGAAGCTGTTGCATGCAAGCATGGCTCCTTCACCTGTTCCGCAGCCTGTTACAACATAATCAGCAGCTCCGGAATTTAAAAGAACGCAGGCAAGGATACCATTCTGAACATAGGTAAGCTGTGCCTCATCTTCAGCGGAATACATTCCGTAGTTAAACACTTCAAAGCCGTGCTTATCAGCAACTTTCTTAAGTGCGCCATAGATCATGGCATTCTTGGCTGCCTGAGAATTCTCATTGATAAGAGCAATTTTCATCTTAATCCCTCCAATTAACAGTAGTTTAAATATATGTATATATGATAAGTATATTCTATTTTTCAAACATCGCCCTGTCTATGCTTTTGAGCTCAGTGTGTCATATTTTCAAGATTTTTGTCAAAATAGATTATGGTACTTTCAGTACCGGGGACTTTGTGCTATACTAACAAAAGTGTGTATGATTATTGAGGAGAGAAACTGTATGTGGGATACGAGGCATATGGCTTCTTTTGTTGCATTTATTTTTGATCATGAGGGGAAGTAAGGAATTTAGTTTTGAGCACGGCCAGAGTACAAAGTTATAGAAATTCGGATAAGAGTTACAGCAGAAACGTGAGCGCAAGAAAGCCACGAAGAAGGAAGAGACGTCGCTACGATATGAAGAAGATCGCAGCACTTGCAGCAGCTACAGTAGTTGTTATTGTAGGCGGATATGCAGTATATAATCACCTTCCTTTTGTAAAAGTAAATAAAGCGATAGCTGCAGGCAATAAATACACCAAGGACGCCGATTATGAGGCAGCTATCGATTCATATTCAGAGGCGATCAAGATTGACAAGCATTCTGTCACAGCCTACAGCAATATGGCGGGAGCGTTCCTTAGTATAGATGATTCAGAATCAGCCAAGCAGATACTTTATGATGGCTGGCAGAATACAGAGAATGAAGGGCTTCTGGACAATTATCACACAGTTATCTTAAATGAGGCTGTTAACTCAATGAACACCAAGTCAGCTGATATGGAGACGGTTCTTTCCATTGAGTCGGTTCTTAAGGATGACAACACCAACAAGGATGCTGTAGAGCTTTTGGATGCAGCTTACTCAAGGATCTTTGAGGATGCATACAGCTACAATACAGATGCGCTTTTCAGATCGGATGCTTCTACATATTCAAGCGAGGCAGGAAGTAATACATTTACTTTTGCAGGATATGAAACTTTTGAAAAAGAGCTGCTTGCTATTTATGCGCAGAACCCGACAGATGAGCTTAAAGAGGTGATCCTTAAGTATGCAACTCCCGGGATAAGCTCTTTTACCATGAATTACTCAGACGTGGAGGCTTACCTTACGCTTATCGGCGAGGTTGAAGCACAGGTCGGAACAGACGAGAATCTTGAGTCCTTCAAGGCATGCCTTACAAATGCTCAGGAGGTTCAGGGGATCTTTGCTGATATCTTTACGCAGCTTGATGTCGGAAATGTAGATGAGCTCAGAAATTTTGTCGTTTCAGATGAGTATCTCTCTCTCAGAGATATCTTTTTACATGATGAGGAGACACCTCAGGAGAACACAACCTATGTGCCCATCAGCCGCGAGGCAATGGTGCTTAACAAGAGCGAGGGCAAGTGGTCTTACAGATTCCTTGACTTTGAGGAGAATCCTGAGACAGCTGGTGTTATAACACTTTGGGCTAACTTTTTTGAAGACGACGGTGTTCAGAGAAATGCCATTTCTTATGAGCCCGGAGCAATAGACGGACAGCTTTATCCTCATACCAAGTATGATGTAACTTACCTTAAGAGCTATATTACTTCAGGCAAGTCGACCAAGACCATCAAGATGAACTACAGACTTGAGACCACCATCACTGCAGAGGATGGCAGTACCATCAATTCCATCATCGGTGACTGGGGTGGAGAAAATGAATGGGAGATGGATATCGATACCATCGAATCCAGGATCAGAGCATAATATATGAATAATATTGATAGTGAGCCAAAGTGTGTGATCATATCGGCGGGAAGCTTTCCGGAGGTACAGATAGACCTTCGGGAGGGCGATCTTTGTATCGCGGCGGATGCCGGATTTGGTTACGCGCAAAGGCTCGGTATTCTGCCGGACCTCATTGTGGGAGATTTTGATTCAGCAAAAGACGCCCCACCTGAGGTCCTTAGTGGTATCAGGGAAATTGCAGAGAGTGATCCGGAGCGTGTTGTGCAGCTTGAAGTCATGAAGGATGACACTGACACACTTCGTGCTGTGAGGATAGGACTTTCAAGGGGGTATCGGAAATTCTATCTCTATGGCGCTTTGGGTGGAAAACGCTTTGATCACAGCTTTGCCAATATTCAGACCCTGGAGTTTATCAAGCATCAGGGCGGCAGCGGCTATATAATGGACAAGGATTCCATGCTTTTTATAGCTGAGAATGAGACGATCAGGTTTCACAGGGGAAACACGGGAACACTTTCGATATTTTCTTTGTCGGAGGTATCTCGGGGAGTGAGCCTTAAAGGTCTTATGTACGGCATGGAAGACGGAACGCTGACAAATGATTTTCCGCTTGGAGTCAGCAATGAATTTATCATTGATGAGGAGGCGGAAATCACAGTTAAAGAGGGGACTTTACTGGTGAGCGTTTACTGGGGTTAAATTTTGTGAGAGAGGAATGAAAAGAGTATGTTGTGGTTTAAGAGGCTACAGGAGGATGCCAGGGGGATTCTCAAAGAGCATCCTGCTTCAATTGTTACTGTTCTTATTTTTGCTGTATGTTCTGCACTTCTTGAGGATATCTTAAATCTTAAGTCTGGAAGCAGTGCATGGAGGGTCATTGACTTTATACAGATTTTGGCCCTGGGACTGACTTTTGGCTTTGTTCTTTGTGAATCCAATTATAATTACAAAAAACACATCGGTAAGCTTTCAGGTCTTTTTGAGATCAGGAAATCTTATGCTTACATCATTGTGATGGTGATTTCTCTTGTACTTAGCCTGATCCATGCATGTAAAGAGGCGGTCTTTACTTATGATGAAGTTTCAGCCATCAATGAGAGAGGCTTTAACTTTGATATTTTCTATCGCTTTTTCTGGGTGTATCTTGCAGTATGCATGATCGGCGCATGGTATTTCATGTACAAAAGGTCCGGAGAGTCTTTCGAAGTATACAGTGTCAAGGCATTTCTGGGGAGCCTTAAGGCTTTTGCAGTATACTTTGTTGTCGCAATCGGCGTCCTTTGCATATTATCGGTGTTTGATGCCCTTATTGTAAGATTCGATTATGTCATGACAGCAGAGCTCATAATTGCCGCACTTGTGGGATATCCGGCGCTCCTTGTCGGCCTTTCCAAGATGGGAGATGGCATGGCGAAGTTTTCCAGGATCATGGTCGGATATGTTTTCACGGGACTTCTTGCAGTTGCTGCTTTTATCGTGTACGTCTATATCCTGAAAATCCTGTTTACCTGGACCTTCCCGTCCAATGAAGCTTACACAATCATGACTTCACTGTTTGCAACAGGAATTGTTGTGTGGACAATGGCTCAGGGCTGTACAGAAGGGAAAATTTTGAAGGTGCTCCGATTTGCGCCTCTTGCCTTTGCGCCTTTTATCATCGTTCAGATCATGTGCCTTGCCATGAGAATTGGTCAGTACGGCATTACAACCAAGAGATATCTCGGTATCATGTTTATTATTTTCGAGGTGAGCTACCTTATCTTTTATGTTTACAGGCTTAGAAAGCAGGAGGGGATTGGTGGATTTCTTTTCCCCATAGCGCTTGTATTGGTGGTTGTCTATTATCTTGTGCCGGGCATCAATGTTTATGCGGCTATTACTGGGTCACAGAAGGGCGTGGTGCTGAGCTATATTGAGGGAGCTGTAAGTGGCAAGGATGCAACTTCTCAGGAGAAAGCCAAGGCAAGATCTTCCTACAGGCAGATTGTAAATAGCGGAAATGCTGAGGGAGCACGTTTTGTAAGAGAGCTAAAGGAGAGATATCCTGATTTTGATTTCGAAGAAGACCTTGATCAAAACGAGCATGATTACTATGCGAAGGATTTCGAAGACGACAAGGAAATTTACGCCTATAACGACGTGGATATCATCGATGTTTCCAGATATGAGCATGTGGCCGTCATAAGTACTCATGTAGACGACGATGACGGAGAAGTCGATGTAACAAGGTTTGAGCTTGAGCCTGCAAATGACAAGACACTTGAGGCTGTCGGATATGTGGATCTGTCATTTGTGGTAAAAGAGCTTGAGAAAGCATATGACAATGATGGAATAGAGTACGATTATACTCATGCCATAAGTACACCTGTTGTCACACCGGACGGAGGACTTTTGTATCTGACAAGGGTATATCTTCGTATCGGAGGAGACGGAGATGTCGAGTATCTGGACATTGACGGGTATTACGTATATCACTAATTATAAAAGTATTGTTAAATGCTTGTCACAGGTGTGCTCAATGAGATATACTATGCAAGGAAAAATAAGTTTTAATCTATTGTATAAATGGAGGATATAAATATGAGAGGTTCCAAACCTACAGTTCTTTTAGTTCTTGACGGATATGGTCTTAATGACAATCCTGAGTATAATGCCATTGCTATGGCAAACACACCAGTGATGGACGGTCTTATGAAGGATTATCCCTTCGTAAAGGGCTATGCATCAGGTCTTGCTGTTGGTCTTCCTGACGGACAGATGGGTAACTCCGAAGTTGGTCACATGAATATGGGTGCCGGCAGAATCGTATACCAGGAGCTCACAAGGATCACCAAGTCTATTGAGGACGGAGATTTCTTTACAAACGAAGGTCTTATGCAGGCAATTTACAACTGCAAGGAGAAGAATTCAGCTCTTCACATGTACGGTCTTGTATCAGACGGTGGTGTTCACAGCCACATTACACATATCTACGGCCTTTTAGAGCTTGCCAAGAAGAATGGCCTTGATAAGGTTTATGTACACTGCTTCCTTGATGGAAGAGATACTCCACCTGAGAGCGGAATTGATTTCGTACAGCAGCTTGAGGACAAGATGAAGGAGCTCGGTGTTGGTGCCATCGCTTCAATCTCAGGCCGTTACTACGCAATGGACAGAGATAACAACTACGACCGTGTAGAGATTGCATACAACGCACTTACAAAGGGTGAAGGCAACAAGGCTGACTCTGCTCATGAGTGCATGGTTAATTCATACAAGAACGGCAAGACAGATGAGTTCGTTATTCCTACAGTTATCATGAAGAACGGCGCACCTGTAGCTACTATCAAGGATGGAGATTCAATCATTTTCTACAACTTCCGTCCTGACAGAGCAAGAGAGATCACACACTGCTTCTGTGACGATGAGTTTGATAAGTTTAACAGAGGACCTCGTAAGGACGTAACTTATGTTTGCTTTACAGATTATGATCCTCTTATCCCTAACAAGGAAGTCGCTTTCAAGAAGGTCCAGCTCACAAACACATTTGGTGAGTGGCTTGCAAACAAAGGTCTTAAGCAGGCTCGTATCGCTGAGACAGAGAAGTATGCTCACGTAACATTCTTCTTCAACGGTGGTGTTGAGCAGCCTAACGAGGGCGAGGACAGAGTACTTGTTAACAGCCCTAAGGATGTTCCTACATATGACCTCAAGCCTCAGATGAGCGCTCCTGAAGTTTGCGACAAGATCCTTGATGCAATCAATTCTCAGAAGTATGACGTGGTTGTAGCTAACTTCGCAAACCCTGACATGGTAGGTCATACAGGAGTTATTCCTGCAGCAGTTAAGGCTATCGAAGTTGTTGATGAGTGTGTTGGCAAGATTGTTGATGCCATTAAGGCAACAAACGGAACACTCTTCATCTGCGCTGATCACGGTAATGCAGATATGATGGTTGATTATGAGACAGGAGAGCCTTGGACAGCTCACACAACCAATCCTGTTCCTTTCATCCTTGTTAACTATGATCCTGCATACACACTTGCAGAGGGTGGATGCCTTGCAGACATCGTTCCTACACTTATCGAGTGCATGGGTGAGGAGAAGCCTGCAGAGATGACAGGTAAGTCCCTGCTTATTAAGAAGTGATTTAAGAAAGAATTGACTGAACGTTGCTAATATGTTATAGTAACTGTTGCGTGTTTTTAAATGATAGTATTACCTTTGGAGGTTT
>JAEEGF010669293.1_pt1 | contig 20215 bp, 19 predicted proteins | sample 9134171 | NCBI WGS metagenome assembly JAEEGF01 (sample SAMN16246542, study PRJNA631951) | gut metagenome | biome: gut microbiome; feature: rumen; material: AP-attached | host: Bos | place: Iran: Karaj | collected 2018-10
TAAGCGACGGGAATACGACGGTTACAGGCAAATGGATAAAAAAGAACACCAATGAATAATAATACTATGAAAAAGTTAATGATTACAACTTTAATGCTTCTGTCTGTATTGCAGATGGTCGCACAGAATGTGAACACTAAGGATTCGCATGAATATCTTCCTCTGATAGAAGAAAACAAGCAGTGGAACGTTTGTTCCAACGTTGCTAACGTGTACGAATATACAACAGCTTACAAATGGTTCGGAGAAGACACTGTGATTAATGACCTGACATATAAGATAATATATGCAAGCGAAACGAACGATCCCTATCAATGGCAGATTGACTGCTTTATGAGGGAAGATACAGCAACTCAGAAAGTTTACCAAAGATACTACCCTGATATCCACGGAGAACGGATTGCATACGATTTTAACCTGAATGAAGGCGATACTATTTGTTGCGATTCCGAGCCCCATGAGGATTATAACTGTCTTGTTGTCCAAAGTGTAAATGACATAATTCTTGGAGATGGAATAACAAGGAAGAAAATAGAACTGGGCTACAGCTACGACGATTTCGTCTTCGTCGAGGAGACATGGATAGAAGGTATCGGATGCAACATGGGCATCACAAGAGGTATGACATGGATGTTTACTGGTTCTATAGATTGGCTTATGTGCATGACGGTAAATGATGAACTTATATATCGTGATAATGCTCCGCAAAACTGCTGGAGGAGTGGACATTTGGGAATTGACGACATTGACAAGGAAGACTTTTTGATATATCCTAATCCTGCCAGGGAATACACATATATTGATTTCGGCGGCAGCATGTCGGGAGAGATGGAAATTTACGGCATTGCCGGAATGCTGGTGGCGAAACGTGAATATAACGGAGAAGCATTGAGGCTTGATCTTACTGATTTACAGCCGGGTGTGTATTTCGTAAGGTTAGGCAACGCCACTATGAAATTCGTGAAAATGTAATCATTTACAATAGGCAGATGTGGGTGCGACATTCACATCTGCTGACGATTAAAATTTACTAACATAAAATACAATGAAAATGAAAAAATTACTTTTATTCTTGGTGATAGTTTTACTGTCAGCCAGCGGATTTGCTCAGCCATACAGGTCTTATTTCGGCAATGAATACACTAAATGGTCAGTCCTTTCTGAAGTTTGTGATGCTATTTATACCATAGAGTGTGCGTCACGTCCTGATGCAACCATAGTGATAGATGGTGTGACTTATTACAAACTTGCGTTAATTGAGATGTGGCCGGACACTTGGTCAATAAATGTCAATGACAGCTATTTTGATCGATACTTCCTTGCGAGCAATCATTATCTTAGAGAAGATCAGACCACTGGAAGACTGTATCTCAGAACTTCATCGGATACGGAAGAGGTTATAGTTTCGGACATGAGCCTCGAAGTGGGAGATTCCATACGGCTTTATGATGACATGTCACACCGTATGTGGTGGTGTATAGTTTACAATAATGATATTCCGTATGCCGTGGTAGACAGCGTGTATTATGCCGATGGGTTGAAACATATACATACATCCGCAAAGTTTGAGGCCGTTGGTGGCGGATATCCGAATCTTGAATTTATTGAGGGACTTGGATCAAACCTAACACCAACTCTGAATTATTATTGTTACACTGAGTCGGTGATGTGGGGAATGTATAATAATATACTCTGCTATGAAAATGAAACGTATTGGCAACATTATCTACTTGATGATTTTGATACATGCTACGTGGAGCTCACTGGAATAAACGATATAAAGCAAGCTGAAATCAAGGTTTATCCGTCACCGGCCGAAAAATACATATATGTGGATTCCGATAGCTGGAATAAGTCTGATATCATAATAACCAATATCTTAGGACAAGTCGTGAAAGATATCTCATTTGAAGGCACACGCACATCGATTGACGTCGCTGATCTTAAATCCGGTATTTATTTTGTGAAATCAGGAGATTCAGTGGTTAAATTTGTGAAGTTGTAATCCTCTGTCTTACCCTGTTGTATTTTCATATTTTGTTTAACGGACTTCGCATCGTCTGAAAGTACGCGAAAAATAAAAGTCCCCATAAACTTATTAAACTATGAAAAAGTATGTTTGTTTATTTATCTTAGCAATGACATTGTTATGCAGTTGTAGAATAAGGATTGGCAATGCGGGTGTGTGGTTCAATGTAGTGAAATTTAAAGCTGATTATTCTAATAATGCAATTGCATTTGATTACGCCAATAATACAATTAACGACGTTATCAACGATACTATGTATGTGATTCCTCCTAGCTGGATAGATAATCCTCCTATAAAACTGACCGGAGAATACTATATTTTCGCTGAGATGAGATACCATGTTGTAGTCCTTTCCATCAGCCGCGAAGAAGCTGCAAAGGGAAAGTTCACAAGCGATAGCATAAAAAGCTTAATAATTGACGACAATCCTATAGAGGAATGGTGGTTCAGGGATGAGCAAGGCAATCGTAAGTTTGGAATAGACTGCTATGATTCCGAATGCTGTCCTTACGATACTGCAGCCCTCAATGCGGTTATAAAAGGAGGAAAGCTCAAGCGTTATTTCGACAGAATGCTATAAATTAATGATAATTGCAAATCCGCCCGAGACGGTGCGTCTGCACCGCAAGAACCCGACCATTGCCAACGTATTCTCGCAGATGGGCATCGTTGAGGAGTTGGGTAGCGGCATCAAGAAAAAGGCCTCATCCGCCGCGTCGGCCCGGACAAGGGAGTCCACTGGGAACTGCTTCAGCAATCGTAAGCACAGCTTTTTAGAACAAATCTTCCATATTCATTCGGAAAAACTCCGCAAAAGGAATACCATCGGTGCCGATGACAAGAGCCGCTGTAGTCCATAATCCTCAAAATTATTCGACAAAATGTTCAAATCTTCGTTACGAAATGTTCAAAAGTCTATTACAAAATGTTCAAATCTTCGTCACGAAATGTTCAAATCTCGGCTACAAAAGTAAGGAAAATTTTTGATTGACAATACGATAAGGAAGAAAAAAACTTCCACTGTTACTTCCAAAATCTGGCAGTAATATCTTCCATCTTGTTTTCTTCAATTTTAAAAAGTCGCTGATTGGTAGTCCTGGATTTCAGGCCACCGCAAGCAGGCACATAACGTCCCAACTTGACATAGTCGAAAGACTCCAGATTGGAAGGCAATTGTTCTCTGCCGGAATACCATGCCATTTTCAGTGAAGTGTTTTCACGAATATACTTTGCAAAACTCTCCACCTCATTGCGCTGGCCATCACCGCCCATCAGACATACGCAAGTAATCATTTGCCGGTACTTATCGAGCAAATTCCGCAAAACATCTTCTGTAAGCTCTTGTCCGATGTCCTGCCACAAATGTGGGCTGTGACAACCATCACACCGATTGGGACAATTGGTCAGATTGATGGCTAAAGCAGTCTCATCCGGAATCTCCTGAAATACTATGTCATAATTATAGAATTTCATTTTTGACATTTCCATAATAACGTCTGTGAGCTTCCTGTTGCCTTGCCTCAGAAAAATTGCTCACACGCTTCATATAACCAATGATGCGGGTAAGATAATCGACGTTTTTGCTATGACAATTAGGACATTCATGAAGATAGCGTTTGTCAATATGGCCACAGCCGTTACAAATCGTGTTCGGAATATTGAAAGTGAAATAGTTGCAACCCTCTATGGCAGCCACGCGAAGCAATTGACGATATTGCGGTTGAGTAAGATGTTCCTCCAAATTGAGATGCAACGCAGAACCGCCTGTAAGATGGGAAATATACCGTTTTCCATGTAACCTGAACTTGTCTAACACATTCAGACTGTCATCTTCCACAATATAGAAATAGCTGTTATAACAGTCACGTGGCACCCAATAGCCGTCCTCCCTATCCCATTTGGAATGTTTCACACCTACATTCTCCGCAGGAATCATCTCACAGTTAAACATCAAATCCTTGGAACGATACTGTCTGTTATACTCCTCTATCAATCCCAAAACATCTTCCACAAACTTCTGATATTCAGGATTGTCGTTAATCGGAATTTTCATAAATTCAGCAGCTTCCACCAAGCCGTTGATACCTATTGTCAAATATTGTCGTGACAATGCAATATATCCGGCATCAAAGAGTGGAAGCATCCCTTTATTCAACAGATATTTGAGGTTTTCATTGTAAGCAATCTGCACTTTGTGCGTCAAATCGATAATCTCTTTTAAGAAAGAGAGGTATGGGATATTATTCTTATGAGCATATTGGACACATCGGTTGAGATTGATTGTCAACACACTTTTGGAACCAGTGGACACACCACCTGCGCCAAGAGTATAACTGAATCCATTATCTTGAATTTCGTTGCGCAGACGGCAGCAACTGCTCAATGAATCAGCATTGTCACTGACATAAGTAAAGAAAGAATGCCCTTCAGCATACATCTCTGCGGTAAAATCAGCATATTCCTTGTCCAATATATCGTCATCCTTAGAAAGCAACGCCATGGTCTCGACCGGGAAAGTGAGAACGGTTTTTGTTCTTTCCTGATTAAACCAACGCATAAAACGTTTCTGCAACCAACTCAGCGATTCCCAATCCGGGCGACTGCCATCAGGGAATACGAATTCTCCGAACAGACTATTGAAATAATATGAATCATAATAAGATATATTCCAAAATACTGACTGGAAATTGCGAGCGCCGGAAGGCTGGTTGATGGAATAAACCACTTGCTGGAAACAGTCGGTAATCACCTTGTCGATGGTACGCTGCTTCAAAGACAGGTCAACTATTTTGTCAGCATGCAGATAATAGTCCTGTCCATATTCCAGACCAATAAAATAATTCATGTACATCAGAAACTCCGGAGTGGCACACGCACCACTAAGCATACTGGAAACCATAAAAACCATATTTATGAATCCACCACAGAAGGCCTTGAGATTCTTCGGCTGTGTGGAATTACCTCCGATAGTGGTGGTTCCATTGAGAAGCCAAGGATACATCGTGATGCTTGCACAATAGTTAGCCATGCTGGTTTCATCATTTTTGTATATGAAATGATTGTTCAAATAGTACAAATACTTGTCCGACAATTCCTTACCATACATTTCCTTAATGCGGTCACAAAGCATTCTACGATTGAGACGTATAAAGTTTGACTTAGGCAGTTCGCCGATGAGAGTGGCAATATTCTTCTTTTCCACATTGGCGTTCGCATCATATTTACTGCCTGTCGCCGCATTTTTTGCATTGCAGTAATTAATGAGGAATTCCACTTTGTCTTTAACCTCACGATCCTCATAATGCCGCTGACGATAAAGGATGTATGCTTTAGCCACGTCATAGTAACGTTCTGCCATCAAAGACCTTTCCACCTGATTTTGGATTTCCTCCACAGAAATGCCATCATAAATATTGAGTCTGCCGAGTATGTTAATGGTCGCCTCCTGGGTAAGGAAAACATTAACTGACAAAAAAGCCTTGGCAATAGCGTTTTTAATTTTATCTACTGAAAACGGCTCTCTTTTGCCGTTTCGTTTAATAATATAGACGTCATCAATCATAAGTTTTGTTTAATTTAGGTTTTTATAAAAATTAAAGCAACTTATGGGAACAGATATAGAAATCCAAAACGGATACATTCTATGCTTTTTCCCGAAAGCCACGAATTTTGGATGTAGGCAGGTCTTCTGGCTTGTTCCATTTTTGGCGTCTTCCCAAAAAATTCAGTGACATGTTGCCAAAAATAATGGTGTAGAACTTTACAGCTACGGGAATAGCTCCTGATTTACACAGGATTCCCTATTAATCACGTGGAACCTAAATCCATTACAAAAGTATAAAATAATCAGGTTGCATGTTTTGACATCACCTTTATTTTATAAACAAAACATGTTGATAATTCTCTATTCGCAACACTGAACGCATGTTGCGTATGATAAAATTTTTTTTGTATGCGCTATTTGCTTCCGGCCAAACATCACATGCTCATGTTTGGCATTGAGCCACTGCCTTCATCGCCACCCTGCTTTGCACGCTGCTCCAGCTCCATCTTGCCGAAACGGAAGGTCAAGCCGACGGAAACGCTACGACTGTTGAATTTCGAATTGGAAGTGGAAACCACATACGGACTGTTGTTCGACTGCCCCCAACTGTTCCAATTGAAGATGTCGTTGGCGTTGACGAAGACCGACATCTTGCGATCGAAGAAATCAGCGCGGAGGCCGGCGTTGATGCCGTAGCGGGCGTGACGCTCGCTAAACAGCGATTGCGTTGGGGAGCTGTAATAGCCCGAGGCCGTCACCTCAAGCTTGTTCCATAGTTTCGCCCACATGTTCAGGCGGAAGCTGTACGACCACATTTCAAACTCGTATGGATTGCCATCGTATTCCGAAGAAATATAGGAATCGTAGAGGTTGGCGTAGAATCGCATGTTGAAGAATCCATTCGGACGATACATTATATTGGCTTCCAATCCAGTATTGTGGCTCTTGCCCACATTGACAGGATAGCTGTATGGTACCGGACGACCATAAAGCCAATACATGCTACTATCGGAAGCAATCTGTATTTCGTTGACTTCATTTGTCTTACCACGATAATAGGCCGACAAGCCCACCGAACCGAAGCTGTTCCAATACTTAGTCCAGCCTGCTTCAATGGAATTGGTGAAAATGCGGTCCAAGTCGGGATTGCCTGAACTGTAACTGTCCTCGTGATACATCGGGAAAGCACTCAACTCCTCGGCATCGGGCGCAGCAATGCGGCGTGTGTAGCTCAACTTGAAGTTGTGCATCGACTTTGTCCTGTACGACAAGTGGATGGACGGCCTGACGCTGAAGAAATGCTTTTTGAAGTTGTATTGCGACGAATCTGGATAGACACCGCCTACCAGTTCACTTACGAGACGGATACCCGGCTTCACCGTGAAACCGCCGAACTTCTGCTGCAAGGTTATGAACGCTTCGTTGTTCAGATAGCTGAAGTTGGCTCTGTAGGTGCGGTAAACGTCGTTGTTCCAGATGTATGGTCCAATGGCGTCAGGATTGGCTACCGTATCGGTTATAAGATACTGTTTCTCAGGATCGAAACCAGCCGTGTAACCCACTGAAATCTCGCCGTTCTCGGAATAGGGACGGTTGTATATGACTTCGCCCTCCACGCCAAAAGAGTTGTATATAGACTCCTGACGCATGATTTTGCGATACGAGTATGGAGAAGTGAATTCACGCGTGATCTCGCCACCGTTGCCGCCACCCCAGCCCATGCCGTTCACGCTGACGGAAAGGTTGTGGCCCTTGTTGTCGAAATTGTGCATGTAATACAAGCCGCCGTTGACAAAAAAGTTGCGGTTCCAAGCGTCACTGTTTTCATTGAAAGCCGTTGTCAAAGTGTCGGGCACAAACTCATCACGGAACATAGACTCTGTGTTGGTGTTATTTCCCCAACTTGGCCAGCCACTGAACCAAATATTCAGGCTGTTGGCGGTATCAATCTCATAGTCAAGACTGAAATAACCGCCTGTGTTGAAACTCTTGTTGTTATAATTCGAACTGTCGATTTCGTGACTGGACAACTGATGCGATTCGGTGAACAGCGACTGATCGACATAGCTGTTGCCCTTCCAAGTGGAATAGCCACCGTTGATGTAGGCATTGACGGTGAGTTTGTCGTTCGACCAAACGTATGACATCCAAGGACTTACCGACGGTCTCGTGGAGCCGTTCACACCGAAACTGAAGAACTCGTTCTTCTGGATTTTGGTGTTGGTGACTATGTTGATGATGCCGTCGGCCTTCGAGCCATAGCGCGCCGAGGGGTTGGTGATGACCTCCACACGGTCGAGGCTGTTGGCGGGTACAGTCTGGATGTAGGTCTTCAGATTCTCGGCGGTCATGTGTGAAGGCTTGTCGTTGATCCACACCTCCACGCTCGAAGTGCCGCGCAGAGTGATGTTGCCCTCCACATCCACCTCCACACCAGGCGCATTTTGCAAGGCATCAGACAGCGTTCCCGTTTGGATGCTGTTGTCTTCTGCCACATTATACATGGTTTTTTCGCCCTCCACAGCAAACAGCGGACGCTTTTCGGCAATAACAACCTCACCAAGTCTGGTTGTGCCTTCAGTAAGTTTCAGCTGGCCAAGGTCTTGGTTGCCATTCACGGTCAAGTACTGCTCAAAAGTCTGGAAACCGATGGCAGATACCTGAAGACGATAGTCGCCGTTGGGAGCCAAAAGTTCAAAACGACCCTTATCATCGGAAGCCGTCCCGCTAACAAAGACACTGTCCGTCTGACGGAAAAGCCCAACATTAACAAAAGGAATGCCTTTGCCGTTGGCCTCCTCTATGATTGTTCCTGTGATTTTGTTTTGTGACAAGGCTGGCACGATGAGACATATAAAGAGTGCCGAAAATAGTATAATGCGTTTGCTCATAATCATACGTTTTACAAAAGACAGATAGTTTCGGGTTAATTGCTTGTATAACGTTGAACCATTCTTAATATTGCTGTCAAATTGGTTTTTGTTAATTTCCTGCATGATGTTTTTTTTATTCTTTCATTTACCTTAGACAACAGAAAGCGAGATAGTATTACACGAAAAAAAGATTTTATTCTAAGTTTTTATATAACTCGATGATTTTGACGCGGTACAGATATTCATAACGGGCTTGCAGCAAGTCGGATTCAGCCTTGTGTAAGCGGATCTTGCTCTCATTCAGTTCCAGTAGGGTCTTTTTTCCCATTTCGAAGCCACCTTTGGCGTATTCGTAGGCAACTCGCGATGCGTCCAAACTGTTTTTCATGGCTTCCATCTTCTGCTTGGAGGCCTTGGCGTTGCCGTAGGCTTGTCGAATCTCCTTCCGCAGGGATTTCTCCACATTTTCGAGGTTAAGTTGCTGCTCATCTATAGAGAGTTCTGTCATTTTCACCCGATATTTGGTTTTCATTCCGTTGAAAATCGGAATGTTTAGCGAGACACCAAGCTGCGCCCTGCTGTTGCGTTTCAGTTGTTCGCTGGCTGGAGTGTTTGGGTAATTGTCTGAAAAATAGTGATATAGTCCATTTGAATAGCCAGCGTAGAAATCCAAAGAGGGATACCAAGCCGATTTGGTGGCCTTTAGGTCGTAATGGCTTTTTTGCAGGCGCAGGCGGGCGGCTTCCATCGAAGGTTGGTTTAACAGGGCTTGCGTGATGGTGTTTTGCGGCGTATCGAGTTCTTGATTTTCTCCCGCAAAAAAGGCTTCGGGGTCACTTACTTCAAAATCTTCACCGTCCTCTATTTCAAGAGCTTGCATCAAAGTGAGCAGACTCAAGGCCAAGTCGGTTTCGGCTTGGGTGAGGTTGGCTTGGTCGGTGGCAAGTTGGGCTTGGCTTTCATAGACATCCGCCTCAGCGATGCGCCCATTTTCAAAGAGTTGCTGTGTCTTTTCCAGTTGCTCGTTCGAAAGTTCAACTTGCCTACGCGCAATTTCAACCTGTTCCTTGCCGTAAAGCACCTGCATATAAAAACCTATCACGTTGAGTTTCAGGTTGAGCTGGGCAGCCTTCCGGTCCATCTCGGTGGCTTGCAGGTTCAAGGCATCGGCTTTGGCGGTGTTGTAAAGGTTCAAACCCTGAAACAGCGGCAGGGAGAGATTGGCCCCAAACGAAGCCGAAGAAGAATTGTCGGACACATAAATGCCTGTGTATGAAGGCGATTGGCCGAAGCCAAGATACTCGCCCGCATTGGCATTCAAAGTGGGAAGCCAGGCGTTTTGGCTCATTTTATATTGGTATTCGGCTTGCTGGCGCGCCAATTGGCTTTTTTGCAGGTCGAGGTTGTGCTCAAGGGCGTAATTGATGCATTCATCAAGCGTCCACACCTTTTGGGCTTGCAGACCGAGAGCGGTCGCGACCAACAGTGTTATCAGAAGTGCTCGTTTCATTTTTCTTCGGTTTTTTCGATTCCACGGATTTTGTCGCCGGCCTGCAAACCTTCTGTAATCACGATGTTGACACCATCGGAAAGGCCGACCTTAACAGCTTGTCGCTCAAATTCTTGCGGAGCGTCTTCTTTAATGCAGCGATACACGAAGGCACCTGAGCCTGTCGAAGTGCCGTCTTCATAACTGATGCAACTTTCTGGAACCACCACGGCTCCGGCGGCGCGGTCGAGGATGATTTCGGCGTTGGCGGAATAGCCTGCCCTCACGAAGACATCTTCTGGCAGGATGGCACGTGCCTTCATCTCGAAGAAGACGGCTCCGCTCTCCTGTGTGCCTTTGGGCGCGATGTACTCCAGCACAGCGTCAAAATGGCGGTCATTCATGGCACCGATAGTCAAGGTGATGGGCATTCCCTCGTGAATTTTGCCTACCTCGGTCTCGTCAAGTTTGCCTCTGAAAATCATGTCCTGCATATTGGCGATGGTCGCGATGGTGGTGCCGTCGTTGAAGGTGTTGGAGTTGATGACCGAGTTGCCGACCTTGACGGGGATATCGAGAATCATGCCAGAAATGGTCGCCTTGATTTTCGTGTTACTGTAGCCCGCCGTGCTTTTCGAGATGCCTTCCTTGATGATATTAAGTTGGTCTTGGGCGTTACTGTAGCTCTCCTTGGCTTGCTGGTATTCAAGTTGCGACTTCTCAAATTCCTCAGTAGAAATCAAGCCTTTAGCCTTCAAGTTCTCTTGACGCTGATAGGTCTTTTCCACATTGTCGAGGTTCATTTTGGCCACGCGTACCTGCGACTCGGCAGCGGAAAGGTTGCTCACGTCGGGGATGACCTTCACCACAGCAATGACCTCACCCTGTTTTACTGATTGTCCAGGCTCTTTCAGGATTTCAGAGATGATGCCTGACACTTGGGGTTTCATGGCCACCTCATCGCGCGGGTCGATTTGCCCTGTCACGACTGTGGTTTTTTGAATCGTGTCGATTTTGGCTTCTTCGATGACATAAACGACCTCCTGAGGCCTCGATTTCTTGTAGAGATAGACGAAAGTCCAAATGACTCCTACGCCTAACAAGGTGAAAAACAGAATTTTAAAGAATTTCTTCATCGTAATTATTTTATTTATTTTGTTACTATATTATTGGGCAGCTGCCACGATGTGACAGCCCTACTCTTCTCTGATTGCGTCAATTGCTTTGATTTGAATGGCTCTCCAGGCAGGCAAGACACCAGCGACAAGGCCGGAAATAATGACTATGATTGTGGCAGCCACAGCCGCCTTGAAACTCATGTTTGGGTCTTGGAACATCATATTGTCGCTCGGCATATTTGAGGTGACCATCGCCACCACGGCCATGATGCCCACACCGATGCAAAGTCCCACCAAGCCTGCTAAAGTGGTAAGCAACAGGCTCTCAGACAGCACCTGACTGATGATATTCTTGGGCTTAGCCCCAATGGCGCGTCGTACGCCAATCTCGCGGGTACGCTCCTTAACTGTCACAAGCATAATGTTGCTCACGCCGATAATACCCGACATCAGAGTGCCCAAGCCCACAATCCAAATCAGGATGTGAATACCGAAGAACAATCCCTTGAAAGCCTTGAAGATTTCCGAAAGATCGAAGGATTGGATGGCTTCATTGTCGGTGGGCGAAATATCGTGCCGCTGCTTGATGAGTTGCTTCATGTCATCCCCAATGCTTGAAATGGGCGTGTCATCGTCAGCCACAAAAGCAAAGAAACCGATTTTATCGCCCAAAGCGAAGACCTGTTGCATGGTGGTGAACGGCAAAATAACCGACTCATCAATGCTGCCGTTGATGTTGACGTTATCGGTGTATGAACGCGCTACGCCCACCACTTGGAAGTAGATTCCGTTGACTTTCACCATCTTTCCAATCGGATTCTCACCTTTCTCAAACATGGTTGTATATACTTTTCTGCCCAAAAGACACACTTTGCGGTTGGTAGCGATGTCAGTGGCATTAATGAAACGGCCCTTTATGATTTTAGACTTCTCAATCTCGTTGTACTCAGGCAACACGCCCTTCACTGTGAAACTTCCACCACGACTGCCATAGATCACGTTCTTGTCCTCGCTCGACCACACGCTGGCCTCGGGAGAAATAGCTTTGATGCAAGGGAAAGCCTCCCTTATAGCCTCAAGGTCAGCCATTTGCATTGTCCATGAGCGGCCTTTTTGGTAACCTTTGTAAGGTTCGCTGGTTTGACTTGCAAAGAAGAATCCAGTATTGGGCGTCACGCCTTCCACCTGCTTCATCAGGCCGTTCTCGAAGCCGTTGCCTGTTGAGATGAGGACTACCAGAAGGAAAATGCCCCAAAACACACCGAAGGCCGTTAACAGACTGCGGGTCTTGTTGCGGGCGATAGTTTGCCAAATCTCGTGTATGCCGTCGAAGTCTAACATGGTTTCAGGGTTTTATCTGTAATTCATTGCTTCAATAGGTTTGATTTTCACTGCGTTGCGGGCGGGGAAGAAACCTGCCAGCACACCACATACGATGAGCAAGGCCGTGGCCATCAGAACAATGCGGATGTCGATGGTGGGGACGATGTTCAATGTGACGGATTTGCCTTCCTGTATCTTTTCCAAAATGCCACCGCCGATTTCGGCCACAACCATGCCAAGCCACATCCCGATGTAGCCGAAGATGGTGGTGATGATCAAGGACTCGGTGACAATGGAGGCCAAAATCGAGCGCGACTTGGCACCAAGGGCCTTGCGGATGCCGATTTCATTGGTGCGTTCCTTCACGGTGATGCGCATAATGTTGCTCACACCCACGATACCCGAAATGAGCATGGCGAAACCGATAATCCAAATGAAAAGCTGCAAAGTCTTGAAAATCTTCATAGTTTGCAGATATTCCTCCTGTCGGCTGCGGATGTAAACGGCGGAGGTGTCGTCGGGGTCAAACTCATGGAAATGCGCCAGTTGGGTCCTCAGATATTCGGTGAACACCTCGTTATCCTCCTTGGTTTCCAAGCCTATGACGGAGAAGTGCAGCATCCAGTATTGGCTTTGCCTCGTGATAGTTTTCAAAGTGGAGAAAGGCACATAGCCGTTACCGTTGGAATCACCCATTTTTTTACTGACACCGACGATTCTGTATGCCACGCCACTGACGAAGACAAATTGGCCGAGTGGGGAAAACCCCTCGTCAAAGAGTTTGTCGCGCACTGACTCGTCGATGACAATGACTTTTTCGCTGTTTTTCTCATCCAATTCGTTGATGAAGCGCCCTTCCAGCATTTTGACATTGTTGATGTCCCTGAAAACTGGTCTTACACCACTCACAAAAATACTGCTCGACTTGTCATTGAAAGTAGCAAAACCGTCACGATAGATGCGTGGCGACACTTTACCGACATTCTTGACTTCGGTTTCCAAGAAACGTATATCCTTGTCATTGAACATAATAGAACGGTTAACTCCATGTCCCTTGAAAGGCTTGGAAGTCTCGCCACTATAAATCATATAGACATTGGTGGACTGGTCGCTGAAATCGCTGCTGACAGCATTCACGAGACCGTTGCCGGCAGCAAGGAGCACGATAAGGATAAAGATACCCCATGAGATAGCGAATCCCGTGAGGAAGGTGCGCAACTTGTTGCGGCTCAATGCCATGAATATTTCCTGCCAGAAGTCCATTATTTGATTTCGCTGTTAAGGTCTATCGCATCAGGATTGTTGATTTCGATATCTTCGATGACACCGTCTTTCAGGTGGATGATCTTGTCGGTGCGGATGGCAATGCCTCTTTCGTGGGTTACGATGACCATAGTGATGCCCGTCTGATGTACATCGCGGAGAATTTGCATCACCTCGGCAGAGGTTTTGCTGTCCAAGGCACCGGTAGGCTCGTCGGCGAGAATGACTTTTGGTTGAGTCACCAAGGCACGAGCCATGGAGACACGCTGTTTTTGGCCACCAGAAAGTTCGTTTGGATAGTGGTCTGCCCACTCCTTCAGCCCAAAACGCTCCAAGTATTCCATGGCGAGCTGGTTGCGCTTCTTGCGGCTCACATTCTGATAATAGAGCGGTAAGGCCACGTTCTCCATCGCAGTCTTGAAGGGTATCAGGTTGAATGACTGGAAGATGAAACCGATGGTGCGATTGCGCATGTCAGCGGCTTGGTTTTCCGAAAGGTCCTTCACCAGCCGGCCGTTGAGGTAATAGTCACCCGAATCGTAGTTGTCGAGGATGCCGAGGATGTTGAGCAAGGTCGATTTCCCCGAACCCGAGGCGCCCATGATGCTGACCATCTCGCCTTCTTCCACGTGGAGGTCTATGCCCTTCAGCACATGCAAGGGCTGTGCTCCGAAGTAGGTCTTGTTTATTTTTTCCAATCGAATCATCGCCATTATATATTAATTAGGTCTCTTCACTATTGCCATATGTAAGACGCAGATAGTCCACATTTGTTACATTTTGGCGAAAAAAATTGTATTTTCTCGCTTTTGCATGACAATCTGTATGTTGTATTACTTGGCATAGTGTGTTAGTTTATTAGAACACTGCAAAAGTACTACTTTTTTTGATACTGTCAAGAAAAAATTGTATTAATTTTGAAAAATATAGTATTTGACTTTTAATCAGATGATTGCAAAAAGAGTTAGCCTCGCTTTTGATTCCCAACTATTATCATTCCAAATCCTCCAACGGATTGTACTTGTTCTTAATAGCAATAAAAGTCATTTTCCTATCCGTCGGCTCGATGGCAATGCCTTGCGGCTCGAGGATGATTCTCAAATCATCAATGGTATAATCACTTCTATATTTCGTGTAATCGATATCCTTCACAAATAGGTTTTTGTATAAGCTGTTACTCGCACAAACATTCTCCTCATAGACAGGCAGTTCGATATTCTGGCGAATTAGCCCTATCAACAAATGATAACTTAACAAGCCTCCCGGTTGACCAAAAACGAGCTTCGACGTGTCGGTGATGTGCATCCTATATGCCGGCATTACCGCAGTGTCTATCTCAATCAAGCCCTCTTCTTGCAGGGCATAGAGGAGCCCATGATAGTTATAAGGCTCTCTCTTAAATGACAAATTGAAATCACAACAAGGGTATGAATTATAGTCTGGCAGAGCCATGATTAGCGTATCATAATTGGGATTGATACCTTGGTCTGTCACATCATAATACATGGCTTGATTTGCGAAGACTGCTACGTTTCCAAAATAAGTGCCTGTCGCACCATATCGGAATTGTTTCGACGTGTTCAACGTATTATCCTTAACCAATACCGTGCGCATCTCAAGGCGGAAATCCTCATTTTCTATTACTTTCACCTCGTTATTTATGGCATTAACACCAAGGAAGAAGGGAATTGCCAATAGTGAATTGTTGGCCGCATGAAGCACCATCGACCAAAAAAGGCTGTAGTTGATTACAAGGTATGAAGCGACTAAGCTAAAACCGAAATGATGCAATATAGCAATAAACATAATGAACACTTGCCCCTCGCCATTGTAATTACCCGCATGTAATGTCGCAAAAAGCAATGATGAAAGCAGCATCAGAGAGAACAACTTCTTTTCTCTGTCGTCACTGAAAAAGACGAGTATAGCAACTCCGCAAACTAAGGTCATTAACGACAACCACCATCCAACAGAAAACGTAAATAGCACCATCAATAATATTGATGTTATTCCGGTCCACATTTTCCCGTTGCCCCATGACCTGAAAACGAACTCCTCAATAATGGGACCCAACAATCCGATATACAGAACAACAGGTAAAATGCCATACCGATACACCTTTCTATATATAGCATTCATCATCGGAGCATCAAAGCCCTCCAAACCCTCACCAATAATTATCATAATAATCAAGGTAACCACTACAATCCCGATACCCCACCACAAAGCCCACCTGAAGAGTTTCGGATTTTTCGTTTTCTGTTCTATAATTTCTTCCATAGAATCACATTATTATCGCATAAACTAACGCAAGTTAACGAGTTATTTATTGTTTAATCAAGCGTTTGCAAAAATCCTCCAGCTCATCTTTAGTCGACCATTTTTTCATGATGTAGAACGAACCGTTTTCAATGCCACACATAACCTGCCACTCTTGGATTACGACGCCATCCATGACAAGTGCCGCTTTATGGCCTGCCACATCAGCGGTAAACTGATGCCATAACTGGCTCGCCTCGGGCGTCAAACTGACAACAATCGGTGTTTCAGCTTGTTTACGATATTTACTGCAAAGCACTCTTTGCACCATGGGTTTGCCTCCCATGATGGACGAACTAATGGCTGGTCCCTCGGAGGTGCTTCTTCTCAACGCATAGACTCTCACTAAATTCCCCACATTCGTATCAGATTTCCAAGCATGTTCCCCCTCTTTAGCCAATCCCATTTCCATTTTTGGTTCCTCGCCTTTCATAACTACGAGAGAATCGTCAACTTGCCAATACTTCATCAAGCCGGGAACACTTCTTTCGGCAATGTTCGTGTCCGCATAGACTTCCCAAATCTCCAGTCTCCCCTCGGTGGCCAGATTGTTGTCGGGACGGGAATAGGCAACAGGTCTTATCACTTGATAGGTCAAGAACACACCTGCGGAAAGTACCAGCACCAACACACCCAAAAAATACCAGAAGGTTAGGTTTTTCTTATTTGTTGGTTTACCTTCGATGGCATCGATTTGTCGGATGACATTGTTGCAATGGCCCACATAGTTGCGGTAACACAATATGGCAAATAGCAACAGCAACAGGCCCGTAAAACCTATCGACCACATGGTCCCGAACAAACCTGCGCCATACATGCCGTTCAGATATGTCGTGGCGTCTTGATTGTCTATTTTTTTAAACGTGAAGAAAGCGACGAACAGGAAGACGACGACCAGCAGCGAAACTATAAAGATGGAATAGCCAGTCTTCAGCTGCTGCATGTTTTTGGAAAGCGTCAACAAATCGGAGTTCTCCATCACATGCTGTCGCGTGTTGCGGGTCAGCCAAAGCTCAATCGCCGTCATAAGTCCCACCAACAGAAGCAAACAGATACCAAAAGTCCAATAGCCAGAATACGCATAAACCGCAAATCCCAAAAGTGCGAGAATAGGACCTAGAATCAGTGACGATTTCCTGTTTTTCACGAAAAAGTCCGTGTTGGTTTGTATGACAGACTTCACCAACTTGTCGTTGAGAATTTCCTGTTGGTCGAACTGTTCTTTCAGCGTCTCATATTGCGCCTTCAACTGTTCCAGTTCATTCAGATTGTTATTATCTTGGTTTTCCATGATGATTCCTTTCAATTGTTTTTTGACATTTTCACCAGTTTTTCCTTGATGCGCGACAGCCTGACACCCACATTGTTGGGCGTAATGCCGATGATGGCCCCGATTTCGTCGTAGCTGACGCCGTCGAGCCAAAGCAGGATTAGGCTTCGGTCGATGAGGTCGAGGCGCGAGATGCGGTCGTAAAGTTCACGGATCTGATGTGTTGACGGGTCGTCAGCCTCGTAAGGGTCGATGTCCACCGTCAGTGGCACTGTCTCGATGCGGTGACGTTCCTTCTTGTCCTGGTTGATGGCCGTGTTTAGAGCCACACGGTAAATCCAAGTCTGCTCGGTACTACGCCCCTCGTAATTGTCGAAGCCGTTCCAAAGCCTGATCAAGATTTCCTGAAACAGGTCGTCAATTTCGGCCTTGTTGTGCGAGAACATGTAGCACACCGTATAAATTGTCCGCTTGTGCTGCCGCACCAAAAGTTCAAACTTATGTTCCTTGTCGTTGTTCATAATGTGTTTTTCGTTGCAACGTTCATTAGGTTAGACCGCAAAGTTCAGAAAAACTTACAACAGAACTCGAGAAAAATATCATCATCCAAGTTTTTCTTTTACAAACGCTTCAAAATAAAGCACTTGATCACTACGTGATGCATTGAAAAGCAAATGCTCAAAATCGCGACGCTTCAAATTGAGGTCAATGCGTGACAAAAGACTGTCAAGTGCTTGGCGGAGTTCGTCAGAATTTCCGATGCCGCTGCGCAATTTGAGGAAACCGTAATCAGGATCGGTGCGCTGCCAAAGGAAAATGGTGTCGTAGAAGTCGCGACCTTTGGCTCGTGTCAAAAGAGCAGAAAGTTTCATAGAAAGCAGCACACTCTGGCTCGGCACAGGCAAGGCGAAAAAAAAACCACAACGGTTCACCATTGCCATCTCGGGCTGATAATCTACGCCTTGGTCTTGCGCATCCACCTTCATCAGGAAACTCTCTTCGCGATGACCGCTCAAGCCCAACTCGAACAGCAATTCCGGAAAAAATATATTGCGTCGGAAAGCCGTCAACTTTTCGTTGGCCTTGTCGCGTGGCTCTGCCTGCAAGCCATTCATTCTCAGATAGTCAATCAGCCTGTCAGTCATTTCGATGAACTGGTTTTCATTGAAATCTTTGCAATCGAAATCAAGGTCTTCGGAAAAGCGGTCGATACCGTAAACCAAGCGCAGATTTGTGCCGCCGATAAAAGCCAATTGCGGAACGTAAGGCGAGCGCGAAAGGTGTTCCAATGAAAGCAGTTCGACATACTCTTTCAAAATGTGCTTGTGAAATGCGACATTTTTCGCGATTTGAGGCGGATAAAAGCCCAAAATAGTGGAAAGTTCAATCATGGCGGTATGTGTCTATCATTAGTTCTACTCTATTTTGAAGTGCCGCACTGCCAGCTCTTTCGGAAAACTCATGCAAACGGTTGACATTCAACTCTTCCTGCATCCACCAGTCGTCGAGACGCAGGTCAAGTAGGGCCTCTGTGGTATTGTATTGAGGATAAAGGTAAAGCAAGTCAAGCAAAGCCTTTTCGGGCAAGGCCAAATGGTAACTGTAGCCCTGCGGCAAAACGACAGGCACATACCCGAAAAACAGTTGCGGTTTGACGGTTTGGTAACTGTACTCTCCAAAAGCATTCGTATAATATGCTGTCCTATTGGAGGTTACGCATGTAATTTGAGTCACAGCCTCAGGAATGATACCGTAATAAGCCAAAGCGGAATGAAGGCTAAGATAGGAAGGCGCGTACATCTTTTGGGCAACATAGCGCGAAAACTCCGGCACACGCATAAGGTCGGCAAAAGCATACCAATCCTGCCGCAAGCGCACCAAATAGCCCTTTCCTACCCAACGGGCAAGGTTGCCATGGTTGAAGCGCGGACAAACCGCCCTCACCTGATATACATTGAAGCAGCCCACTTCATGCCATTTCTCACGGAATTGCAAATAGGTCATTTAAATTTCATTCAAGAAACACAGCAAAATTACTATTTTTCTTGAATATATTTACAATTATTCAGTTTTATTTTCCCAAAAGATTCAATTAGTCTATAAATCAAAGCATTGAGATTCCATAGATAAACATTTTGTTGCCCAATGACAATAGTGTCTTAAAAAAAAAGTTGTGTACAGGCAACACTATTTCCTCTGCACCGCCTCACTCTCACCCTCCATCAGTGGCTCTCGCTCCTCGATTTACGCCATATTTTTCCCTTATAATCCTAAATTTACGCCATATTTAGACATACAAGTCCAAAATTTACGCCGAACTCAGATAGTTATGGAAAGTCTGCCGACCTTGTTATGACAAAAAAAACCAAATCTCCCCCTTGTTGCCGATAGAGCAGCCAAGGCTCTCAATGACTTTAGTGACCTAATTCATTTAAGTTTAATCTGATATAGCTTATCATCAACCTTTTCAATGGCATAACCAGTCTCCAGGCGTATCTGTGCGTTTTGATCATCTTCCGAATAGGGAAGGATGAAACAAGACCAATCAGACGTTATCATAATGCCGTTGTCGGTTTCTATGGTGCCGAAATCTCCACTAAGGCGCATCGTCTGATAAATCGTGCCGATGCTGTCGTACTTTACAAGATGCTCGTTGGGGTTAAAGGTGAAATTGATTCCATTATTGGGAATCATCAGCCATTTTGAAGTTGTAAAACGGTCTTTTATTGCTGCATCTATTAGTATTTGGGCTTCAAGCCGATTCCCTTCACTCTGAAGGAACTTCGTGGCTTGATAGGTTTCAGCCAAATTGATAACATCCTCCTCATCAACGCTCTCTGGCAGGTTAATGCGTGACATCAACAAATCCTGCATCGTCATCCCTATGCGGATGCTGTCTCTCCAATTCGGCATCATGTCATCAAGGACAAAACCGTATGCTGGTCCTGTCAAGTAAGCAAACGAATTGCAGTAGCCGTCAGCATCCA
>JAEEGF011279037.1_pt1 | contig 20213 bp, 5 predicted proteins | sample 9134171 | NCBI WGS metagenome assembly JAEEGF01 (sample SAMN16246542, study PRJNA631951) | gut metagenome | biome: gut microbiome; feature: rumen; material: AP-attached | host: Bos | place: Iran: Karaj | collected 2018-10
GCGACATGATCACCAAGATGGAACTCTTTGGCAACGACCCCAAGAGCCTCTACATGCTCAATCAAGAGCTGGCCGGCCGTACCTACAGCGCCCCCAGTTTGGTGTTAGACTAACGGCTGTTTAGCCACACATTACAGGTGCTGCCAAGATTCACTTGGCGGCACCTGCTTTTTAATACGCCTCTACGTCAGCAGCAACTTATCTTGTTGACCAACATTCGAAATAAGCTATATTCATGATGGCAGTCTGAGACATAGTGTACAGAGGGTAAAAAATGGATGCAGAAAAAATATTTTCTTCATGTCGGGAAAAAGTAGTATCTTTGCATATAGAAAAAGTTGTTGATTAACAGGCAGCGGGCAGTAACCCGTTAAATAGAAAATAGAGAAACCATGTTGAAAAGGATTAAAAGATTAAAAAAGAAAATGAAGGCTTTGCGTGACTATCTCAAGTATGACGGAAAGATTACGCATTTGACCATGTCACAAATAAATTATGGGGGTGTGCTTAAGGGAAAGAGGATTGTGGTTACAGGTGGCGGGAGCGGTATTGGCCTTGCCATGGCTCGGAAGTTTGTTAGCGAAGGAGCCGATGTTGTGATTACAGGACGCAATAAAGAAAAGTTAGAGCAGGCAAAGACAAGTATCAACGATACCCACTTACATATCTTGCAATGGGATGTAAGCGACATGTCGGTATTATCGGAAAAGATAAAAGAGTGTGCCGACATGATGGGAGGCATAGACATCTTTGTGAACAACGCCGCCTTTGTTGAGCGTAAACAGACGGGAGAGGCATTCTATGACAAAACAATGGAAACCAACTTAAAAGCAGTTTACTTTATCTGCAAGGAAGTTGTGAACCATATGATTGCAAGCAATGGAGAGAAAGGGGGAAAGATTATTAACATATCGTCGCTGAATGGACACATGAGTTCGACTCACCCCTATTTTATATCGAAATGGGGAGTTAATGCACTGACGAAAGGATATGCCAAGGAATATGCAGGGAACAACATCATTGTCAACGCGATAGCACCAGGAATTTGCGCAAGTTCGATAAACTACCAAGATGTAAACGAGAACGCTTATTCGGACGGTACCCTGATAAATAGAATTGTGTTGCCAGAGGACATCGCTGAGGTGGCCTGCTTCCTTTGTTCAGATGCCGCCAATTGTATTGTAGGGCAGATTATCACCGTAGACGGAGGCTTCACCCTGTAACCTTTTGAATATTCCGCAAAAAATAATTCTCCATGTCGAGAAAAAGTAGTATCTTTGCAGATTGAACAATGTATAACATTAACCCTAAAAATCAAATAATAACATGAGTAAAAAATTTATCTGCCCCGTGTGCGGCTATGTTTATGAAGGCGACACCATGCCCGAGAAATGCCCCATCTGCGGCAAACAAATGCAAGAAGTGAAAGAGGACATCAAGACTTGGGCTGCCGAGCATATCGTAGGCGTGGCCAAGGACGCCCCCGAAGACATCAAGGCCGACCTGCGCATGAACTTTGAAGGCGAGTGCAAGGAAGTGGGCATGTACCTGGCCATGGCCCGTGTGGCTCACCGCGAGGGCTACCCCGAAATAGGTCTCTACTGGGAGAAAGCCGCTTTCGAAGAGGCTGAGCACGCTGCCAAGTTTGCCGAGCTGCTGGGCGAAGTGCTGACCGACAGCACCGCACAGAACCTCAAGATGCGCGTGGATGCCGAGTACGGTGCCACCGCCGGCAAGACCGACCTCGCCAAGCGCGCCAAAGCCCTCAACCTCGACGCCATCCACGACACCGTCCATGAGATGGCTCGCGACGAAGCCCGCCACGGCAAGGCTCTCGAAGGCCTCCTGAACCGCTACTTCAACAAATAATCGTGGCCTTCCAAACAAAAGCAGGGTATCCTATCGGGTACCCTGCCTTTGTTTTTATCTGATTGCTATTTCTTGATATAGGACAAAAAGTCAAGGTCAATACTCAATGCCAGGAAAGGTTTCAGCAGCCAAGACTTGGCCGTGACATCGTCGATGGTCTCCGACTTAAGAACCGACCCCTCTTCATAGCCTGACACCAGCACATTGTATTCCGCGATATTAACGCCCACAGTGAAATAGAAGAAGTCAACAAAACGGAACGACGGCCCCACATAGAAGTTCTTGAACAGGTTGCTGCCGCCAAAGCCGACATAGATGCCCACGTCGTAGGCAAAGTCCTGGTCAAACTTGCGGAGCTCGGGCGTCTTGAGGTTGGTCTCCCCTATCTTGACCGACTTGTGGTCTTTGTTGAAATACTGCGTCAAATCCCACAGCATGACCGAAGCACCCGTGACAAAGTCGAACTCGATGTTGCCGGCATTGCGGTTGCGCAGCACCTTGTTGTAGGTGCCAGCCTCTTCGGCGGGCTGCAGGCGCACCTCCCAGTTGGGCGTACGGTAGAAACGCATGGCTATGCCCTGTATGGCGCGCACCTTCTTCTTGCGGTTGGTGGCCTCGGCCACGCGGGCTTCGGCATCCTTGGCACGCTGCGTAAGATATTTGTTGGCCTCCTCCTTGCGCACGTTCTCCAACTCGGCGGCACGCACCAGATTGTTGAGCGAATCGACCAGATGGCGGTAGCGGTCGCGCTCGGCCTCTATCTTGTTTTGGTCCACGCCCGACTTGGTGAAGATTTCCTTGTAGAACTTCTCCTTCTCGGCCATGAGGGCTTCGCGCTCTTGCATGTTTTTGAGCATAGTGCTGTCCACTACCCGCTTAACAACAGTGTCGGTTTTGTGGATAACCAGAGTGTCCGTGCGGAAGAGCACCACGGTGTCGCGCAGGTGCACAGTGTCCTGCCCACTGACGGCAGTGGCCATCAGCAAACTCAGCAGCAGAGGGATAAAGTATTTGGTTTTCATCATGGCTGGTATTATCGATGCGTTATGCATTCAGCATTGACACAAGCTCGTCCAGTGCAAGGGTCTGCTGTGTGCCGGTGGCCATGTCTTTCACTGTGAGGTTCTGTGCGGCAATTTCGTTCTCGCCTGCAAATATCACATAAGGCACATGGCAGCGGTTGGCATAGTCCATCTGTTTCTTCATCTTGGCGTTGTCCGGGTAGACAAGGGTGCTGATTCCTGCAGCACGCAGTTGCGCAGCACAACGGATGCAGTATGGGATGCTTTCGGCTCCGAAATTGATAAAGAGCACCTGGGCGGGCTGTCCTAAGTCGGCAGGGAACTTGTCAAGCTCGGTGAGTACATCGTAGATGCGGTCGGCACCAAACGAGATACCCACGCCCGACACGTCAGGCATGCCGAATATGCCTGTGAGGTTGTCGTAGCGACCGCCTCCGCAGATACTGCCGATGGATACATTGTGCGCTTTCACCTCAAAGATGGCTCCCGTGTAGTAGTTGAGGCCGCGGGCCAAGGTCAGGTCTAACTCCACCTCGCAGTGTGGCTTCACCTGTTCAATGTAGCCAAAGAGTTCCTTCAACTCCTCAACTCCTTTGGTGCCTGTCTCGTTTCCGGAGAAAAGGACAGCGAGCTGGGCCAGTTTGTCGGTGGCGTCACCTGAGAGGTTGAAAACAGGGTCGAGCGCGGCAATCTGGTTGTCGTCAAGACCTCTTTCCTTTAGTTCTGCGCGAACATTGTCAAGCCCAATCTTATCCAGTTTATCGATTGCCACAGTGATATCCACCAATTTGTCGGGTGCACCGATATGGTCGGCAATACCGGCCAGGACCTTACGGTTGTTAATCTTCAGTGTCACGTCGACGCCCAGTTTCTGGAACACGGCATCAATCATCTGCACCAGTTCCAGCTCGTTGAGCAGCGAGGTACTGCCTATCATGTCGGCGTCGCACTGGTAGAACTCGCGATAACGGCCTTTCTGCGGACGGTCGGCGCGCCATACGGGCTGCAGCTGATAGCGGCGGAAGGGCAGTGTAATCTGGTCGCGGTGCTGCACTACGAAACGGGCAAAGGGGACGGTGAGGTCATAGCGCAAGCCGCGCTCGCATATGCGGGGTGCCACCTTGCGGTAGTCCTGTGAGAAATCAACCCCGTCCATGAAGTCACCGGAATTCAGCACCTTGAACAGGAGCTTATCACCCTCTTCTCCATACTTTCCCATAAGCGTGGACAGATTCTCCAAAGAGGGTGTTTCTATGGGTTCGAAAGCGAAGGTCTTGAAGACCTCGCGGATAGTGTCGAAAATATAGTTGCGACGTGCCATTTCAGCAGGGAGGAAGTCGCGAGTGCCCTTGGGGATGCTACACTTCATCGTAAACAGTATTAAGATTATCATGTAATAACAGAAAGAGAGTGTTTTTATTGTGCCAAGGATAAAAAAATATAGGGGGCGGCGCTGCGCGCCGCCCCCTATGAAAAACTGTAGTTTCTATAGTTTCACTTGAATCTATCTAACTATCAGCTTGCGGACCATGTTGACATCGTCGGCCGTGATGCGCACAAAGTAGGCACCCTGTGCCAGCTTGTCAACTTCCATGGTCTTCTCGCAGTCGGCGCTGCACTCGAGGGTCTCGGTGGCCACGGTGCGGCCGTTCATGTCGACCACTGCGATACGAACCGTGCCATTCACACCGCTCACGTTAATGGTGGTGCTGCTGGTGGCGGGGTTCGGGAATATGGTGCAGGAGATACCTTCCACATCATCGATTCCAACATTGCCGGTGGTGAAGGTTGCCACAACACTCCAATCACTGTACACGTTCTGGTCACAGAGACCGCGTACATACACATCGTACTGGGTGGCGTAGTCAAGGCCGGTGAGCGAGTAGGTGGTGGCCTCTGTAGTGACTACCTGGCCGTTGCCGTGGCTGAAGCCATGGGTACCATACTCAATCTCGAAGCTGTTATTGCCTTCGCCGGGAGTCCAGCTGAGGTTCACGTTATTGACATTGACGTCAGCGGTGACGTTAGTCGGTGCGTGGCAGGTGACGCCGCTTTCCTGTGTGGTGGCGGAAGCGCCCACCCAGTTCTCACTGGTCCAGTCGGTGCCGCAAACGGCTTTGACATAGAAGTCGTAGGTAACTCCGTCGGACAGTCCGGTGACAACATAGCTATTGGTGGTGCTGTTCACCTGCGTGCCCTGACCCTGAGTAAAGCCGGTGGGGCCGTACTCAATGTTCCAGCTCTGCGCCATCGGATTGACATCCCAGTTCAATGTCACGCTGTTGGTGGTAACGTTGCTGGTTGCCAAGCCTGTGACATCGGGGCAGACAGCTGTTGAGAACTGCACGGTGTCGCTCCAGTCGCCCTCGAGCAGGCTGGTGCCGCAAAGGGCACGGATAGAAGCGTTGTAGGTGATACCTGCAGTGAGTCCGTTAACAGTGGCGGGGCGAGTGGTGACACGGTAGGTGTTGTCAAACGAGCCATACCACACGTGGATATCCCAAGCCGTCTCGATGCCGTTGACCGTCCAGTCGAATTCGGCTGTGGCGTTGGTGACGGCAGTGGAGTGGAGGTTGCTGGGAGCCAGGCAAGGCATACTGTCGGTAATAACACCGCCGATTGTCCATTCGGAATAGCCGAGGCTGTCGGCGTTGCAGTCCTGACGCACGCGGAACGTGTAGTTGGTGGCAGGCTGCAGGCCATTGAAGGTGTAGGTGGTGCCTGTGACAGTGATGTCGGGTGTGGGCCATGTGGCAGCAGCACTCTCCTTGATATTGACCTCATAGGTGTTGCCTGTGCCGCTCCAGGTGATGGTGGCGGACTCGAAGTCGTTGGTGGTGTTCATAATCACCGGTTGCGGGCAAGCCACAGCATTGCAGGAGTAGAAACGAATGTCACCCGAAGAGTTCAGCGTGTTTCCACCACTAATGGTGGTGTAGTCATAGGGATTGTCGTCTTGATAAGAATAACGGGTCTTGACAACGGAAGTGCTGTGTGCATTGAAGCTGGCACCACTTGACCAGGAGCCGTTCTCACGATGGACAGCGAACAGGATGTTGCTGTGGCCGTCCCAGGCAAAGGCCGTGTCGAAGGGATGCATCTGCCAGTCGGTGGACGTATAGCTGAAGTCGGCGCTGTCTATCACCTTTACAAACTGGTGGGTGGAGTCAGGAAGAATATAGCCAGCCGAGAGGTCGCTCTCGGGTACATTGGCCATATAGACTGTCATATTGGTGAAATAGGAGCTGGCTGAAGTGTTGGCGGGGTGGAAAGCAAATGCCGTGATGTCGCCTCCCAGTCCGGCCAAATGAGCCGAGTCGATGATGGTCTGCACGTAGCTGTATTCAAATGTGCTGTATCCGATGGGGGCATAGGAAGAGGTGGTAGTGCTCATCGAACCGTCGAAGTTCTCGGCAGCGGTCAAACCGTCGCAGAATGCAGTCTGGAAGTTGTACTTGACCCAGATTCCAGTGTCTCCTGCACCGCAGATGCTGCGCATATAGACATCATAGGAGACCAACGGAGAGAGACCCGTGATGTTGGCACTGTTGGTATTGGCGGTAAGCATCGTGCCAGTGCCCTGTGTGAAGCCAACAGTGTCGTACTCTATCTCGTAGTATAATGCACCGTTGTCGTTCCATACGAGTGACAACTGGGTGCTGGACTGAGCCACTGCAGGGTTCAAGCGAGCACCAATCACACGACAATGGGTGGGGATGCAATCTACATGGACGGCAAAGCCGTCATAGGTTACACTACCGTCGGTTTGGAACACCAGGGTGATGGGACCCGAGGTAGAGGTGACGGGACCGAAGTTGGTGGTTGTGGAGATACCGTAGTCATTCCACAGATTTGCTCCACCGGTGCCAGCACCGTCGTAAACAGTCAGATAGTCGAATGTACTTTCTGTGTAGGAAACACCGCTGACGGAAACCAGTGCACTGCTGTCAGCCGGCATAATGATGAGCGTGGTAGTCTGGTAGCTTGAGTAAACGCCATTGGGACCGCCGTCGTCATATACCACACCGCCGCACATGTAAATCGTGTCGGTAGTGTTGGGCACCATTGTGTAGGAATTGGGCACAACCAGTATGGGACCTTCCCATGCCGAGGTGTCGCCGCCTCCGCATATAGCGCGCACCCACATATAGTAGTCCATGCCGCTTGTGAGGCCGCCGATGGTGGCAAAGGTGGAGTCAATGACCAGGGTGTCTGCCGTCGGGGTAGCGGTGGCCACAGTGTCAACGGCTATCTCCCACTCGGTGGAGGTGCCGCGCTCTGTCCAGCCAATGGTGACTGAGGTGGCAGTGTTGGAAAGCATGGCGAGGTTGCCCACATGCCAACAACTGGGGATGGTGTCAATCGTGAAGTCATCGAGATAGGCATACCAGTAGCCGTTGCCCGTTGTCGCGCCAGCCTTGACGGCAATATAGTTGCCGTGGCCGGTGTAGCTGTCTAACGGAACCTCATAGAGTGTCCAGACATCGCTGGGGGCAACAACAGTGTCCACCGGCTGGAAGCTCGAAGTCACTGCGGGGTCGCTCATCACACCGACAACAAACATAGGTGCGTCGGCATACGAACTGTTGTTGGCTGCCCAGAAGCTCACCTGCAGGTTGTTAACGTCAAGGACATTGGTGTCGATGGCGGGCAGGGTGATAATGGGGTCGAAGTTATAGTAAGAGTCCCAAGACCAATACAAGTCATAGTTACCCGAATGGCTGCCATAGCCATTCACATAGGGGTAATAGCTTGAGCTATTGGACGAGTAGGAGCGTGTCCAGCAGGGGATGAACTCGGTACTGTAATCCGTACCCATGCCGGCAGGTACATTCTCAAAGTCCTCGAAGTAAGGAAGTGTGTCGAGCAAGAGGCAGGAAGTGCGTATTAACAACACGTTGGACCAACTGGAAGTATCGCCCGACATGCAAATGCCGCGAACATAGACATCATACGGTGTGTTGGAGGTCAGGCCGGTGATAGTCACTGTGTCATCGGTGGTGGTAATCACCGTGCCAGCACCATGTGCAAAGCCAGCAGGACCGTACTCCATTTCATAAGACATGCTGCCGTTGTCGTTCCACACGACGGTAGCGCTGTCGGTGGTGACATAGTCGAGTCTCACGCCCGATACACGGTCGCAGGGACGGATATAGTCAACCGTCAAGTCATCAATATTAACATAAGTACTCGACTGGGCAGGAGCCATAATAGCAATGCGTCTTCCGTTGCCAGCGTAGTTGCTAAGTCTGATGTTCACAGGCGTCCAGGTATTAAGCTGGGTTACATAGATGGTGGACACTGTAGAGAATGTGCTCACATCCCCGGGGTCAGTCATCACACCCACAGAAATTGCGTTGTCTGCCGAAGAGGTAGTAAACGCCCAGAAGGAAACCTCCAAACTGTCAATAGCAGCAGCAAAGGGAGGCAGTACAAAATAGCAATAGTTCTCGCCATACGAATACATATACACAGACATGGCACCTGAGTGGACATTAGAGTTTTGGGCTAAAGGATAGTCGTCATATTCGTAGTTGGTACCCTTGTTCCAGCAGTTCGGAGCTGCAGTGCCCGATGTGGGGAAGGTCTCGAAACCATAGCTGAACGGCAGCGTGTCGGGCTGACAAGGTGTGCGAGCCGTCACCTCTGCGCTAATATTCGTATCCGAGCAGAGAGCCGTAATACGGAAGTAATAGCGGGTGTCGGGAGTGAGCGAAGTGAAGCTGTAAGAGGTTGTAGAGGCCGTAGGCTCGGCAGTCCATGCCGTGTCACCCTCGGCGCGGTACTCCACACCCCAGGAAGTCTCCTGATAGCCGGGAGCCCATGACACATCAACCTGGGTGGCTGCAACGCTGTCCACCATTACAGTAGGACGGGCGCAGGTAGCCTCCTGCACACAGCCGGCCACATGCAGGCGCATGTCGCTACGTACCGAAGCCAGATAGCCACCGCCGACGTTGGTGGGATCGTAGGCACTGTTGTCGTTGTAGATATGGCGTCCAAGACCCGAAGCATTGTGGGCAGCAAATGTATAATCTAATGAGTTATAAGCACCTGAATTGTCCAACACGGCCACAACCAAGTTGGAACCGTCATACTGGAACGGGTTGCTGAACTCAAAGTGGTTCCAGCCATTGGTGCATGCCATCGAGCCCGTATAAACCATCTGGAAAGTGTTCGAGTCAAACGGCACATAACCGTCAGTCAAAGTATTGACATTGGTATTGGCCAGATAGATGGTGCAATTGGTCTTCGAAGCATTGGACGAGCTATAGGCATAGTTGAAGTCAATACCGCTGATAACCGTGCTGCCGCTCATCTCGCTGTTGAGAACAAGCTGTTGCGTATAGGAGTAGTTATAGTAGTTGTTGATAGGCAGCTGAAAAGTGGTGGCGCTGCCGGTGCCGGTGATGGTCAGCGTGTCGTGAATGCTGGTGTCAAACACCAAGCAGGGCATGTGGGTAGTGGTGAAATACACACTGTCCCAGGTGCCATAGTCATCGCCCTCGCAGGTAGCACGCACACGAAGTTTGTAGTTCGTGTTGGCTGTAAGGCCGACAAGTGTGACGTTGGCTGCCGTGGGGGTGGCGGAAGTCACCATGTTGTCGGTAGTCACCTCGATGCATTCCACTTCATAGCCCGTCAGGGTGCCGAAGTTGGTGCCTGCCACATTCCACAGAGCATGGACAGAGCTGGCACCCACGTTGTCGGTTCTCACATTGTTGACTGTAGCACAGGCGGGACCAGGTTCGCAGGAGGTATGCAACTCAAAACCGGTGTAGCCGTAGTTGTAGCTGCCGCCGGTAAAGCGCACCGTGATGGGGCCTGCATAGGAACGGGTAAACGGTATCGTCTCGCTATAGTTGCTCGAGCTCGACTGCCACAGGAGTGTGCCGTCGGTGCCGACACCTTCATAAATGCGCAGACGGGCATAGTAGGCATACAGGTCGGTGGAACCCCAGAAGGTGATAATTGAATCCTCACCCGAAGGATAAACCACAACCGTAAAATCGGAATAGAGTGAATATTCGTCGTCCTCTCCGCCGTCATCATAAATCACAGCACCGCAGGTACGCAGTGTGTCGGAGCCGTTGACGCCCATGTTATAGTGACCGGGCACAAAGGTGATGGGGCCTGCCCAAGGGCTGTAGTCGCCGCCGCAGTCGGCACGTACATAGGCATAATAAGTCGTGCCGCCCGTGAGGCCGGTGAGGACAATCGAAGTGTCATATGCCGAAACAGGAGTGCGCATCGTGGTGTTGGGATTGAACGAAACCGAATCGTACAATACCTCCCAGCCCGAAGCGTCGCCGTTCTCATGCCAGCCGAGGGCCACCCATGTAGAACTGGTGCTGTCCACTCTCAGGTTTGTAGGAGCTATACAGTTAGGAATTTCCTCAACCGTGAAGTCATCCATCATCAGTGTGTAGCTGGCGCTGCTGGTGACACGCATGGCAATGCGGTTGCCCGTGCCGTTATAGTCGGAGAAATACACCGTGTAGGGGTAATATGAGCGAGCCCAGTTGCCGCTCGTGCCAGGGGTAAGCGCCACCGTATCGACGGGCACAAATGTAGTGTCCTCCATCACGCCAACCTCCAGAGTGAAGTTTGCGGTCATCAAAGAGGCATAGAAAGAAATCTGCAGGGTGTTGATGTTGTCCATCTCGGGCAGGGCCGCAATCTCAGTCTGGCCGGTGGAACTCTCAAACTCAAAATAGACATTGCTGTTGCGGGCATTGGGGGCATAGGCGTATGCGGCTGGGAACGAGCCGGCATCGCTGCTGCCGCTCTGAACCTGCAGCCAGCAGTTAGGCAGTGCGCCAGTGGCAAGGTCTTCAAAGCCGGTGGAATAAGGCACCGAAGTGCTGCCCATACAAGCCGAGCGGAAAACGCCTGCATTGGACCACGCGCTGTAGCTCGAGCTGCCGCAGTTGGCGCGGACATATACATAGTAGGGTGTGTTGCCGTCAAGGCCGGTAACCGTGTAGGTGGTATCATAGACTGCAATGCCCGACACCATAGAAAAGTCGGTCACCACCGTGTCGGAAATCAACACTTCCCAGTCGGTGGCGCTGCCATTCTCGTGCCAGGTAATGGTAGCCTGGTCGCTGACAATGCCGCTGATAGCGATATCGCCAGGGGTGGCGCAATAATCACTGTAGGAGCTGATGCCCAGCTTGATGGTGGGCAGGAACGAAGTAGAGTTGCAGTCATTGGGAGGGGTGGTCAACGAATAGGGGTTGTTGTCGTTGTAGCGATAAATCGAGCGTGTGCCCGTCATCGTGGCTCCCTGATATTCGGGATAGCCGCTGGCCCATGACCCGGTGCCGTCAATTACGGCGATGACCAAATCGGCCGTGTCGGCATAGACAAATGCACTGTCGAGCGGAATCGTCACCCAACCAGCGGAGAAACTGACGCTGCCGGAGAACACCTGCTGGAAATGCGAGGCCGCCACAGCGTCGGCACCCGACGAGAATGAGCTGTGGTTCACCTCGGCCATGTAGATGGTCAGGGGTCGGGTGGCACTTCCGTTATCCACCTTGAAAGCAATTGTGTCGATAGTACCGTCGAGACCCACTTCATTGGCATGATAAATCATCTGCGCGAAGGAGTAGCTGTAGAACGCGTAGGTCGGCACGTAGCTGTTTGTCTCCGTGCCAGATGCCACCACTAAGTTGTAGTGCGTCTGTGCAACGGACACTGCTGGCATCAGCATGAATGCCAACAGAATAGAGATTAGAAACTTCTTCATTGATAATGAAATTGATTAATAACTGTATTTAAAAAGATTTGCAAAAGTACACAATTTTATACACTTTCAAGAAAATGCACCCGTCATTTAATCATTATTAACAAAGAAAGAAGATAATACAATCATGAAACATCAACCCCCAATCGGCCATTAGAAATGTTTCTGATGGCCGATAGGGGATAAAATGCACTGATGTCAAGTGGTCAACATTGCGTTCACCCGGCAATTCTCATCTTTCCACCACCAGTTTCTTTGTGGCGGTGCCTTGCTTCTTAACCTCGCTACAAATATATAAAAAAAAATTAACCCCACAAAAAAACACCGGACGGCACTCGAAACCAGCTGCAAAGATACAAACAGACTTTCCGACCTGAACGCCAGACTACCTCAGCCTCCCTTCACTTGCGTATCATTACCGATATTTACCTCAAATGCACTCCCCGTTCTGCCAGCAAGGTTTCCCCCTTCTCAGGCAGTGATGCTGATGCAGCACACTGCATACCGCATAGACACAACCCCGGAAAACCGTTCCCAAGATAAAATTAAAATAATCTATTATATTTATATCCAATGCTTTGAAAACACATTCCCGAAGAGAGACACAGCCGCAAGGCATAGGCAGCGCCGTTCTTTCACCGCTTGTTTTAGGGTCGGTTTACGGTCGTTTTCCGCTTTTAAAGCGAAGAACGAGTGGAAAACGATCGAATAACGATCGAATAAATGACGACGGAAGGAGGTTCTTGCAACGGAAAAAAGTATGGGGCGGCGCTGCGCGCCGCCCCATACGGAGGGTTATAGATCAGATAGGGTCTATAGATGCTATAGATTCTATAGTTTCTATAGTTTCTATCTTACTATCAGCTTGCGTACCATGTTGGTGTTCTCGGCCGTGATGCGCACGAAGTAGGCACCCTGGGCCAGTTTGTCAACCTCCATGGTCTTCTCGCAGTCTGCACTGCACTCAAGTGTCTCGGTGGCTACGGTGCGGCCGTTCATGTCGACCACTGCGATACGGACCATTCCGTTCACACCAGTCACATTGATGGTGGTGCTGCTGGTGGCCGGGTTCGGGAAGATGCGGCAGTTGATGCCGTCGACTTCCTCGATGCCCTCGCATCCGAGGGTGCGGAAGCTGGCCGTGACGTAGGCACTGTAGTTGTTATCCTCGCACACGGTGCGCACTTTGACGGTGTAGTTCTTGCAGTTGACAAGACCTGTCAGGCTGAGGTGAGTCTCGCTGGTGACATTGTCTCTGACGGTGCTGCCAGTTTCGTCGGTCAGTTCCACCTGCCAGCCTTCACCCGATGCACCGGGCTGCCAGTTGATGTCGGCACTGGTCTCGGTCACGTTGGTGACGGTCAGGTTCTGCACCGGGTCGCAGTCCTCGGAGGGACGCTCGCCTGTGGTGAAGGTGGCTACCGTGCTCCACGGGCTGAAGATGTTCTGCTGGCAGACGGCGCGCACATACACGTCATACTGGGTCTCATAGTCGAGGTTGGCAATGACGGCGGGCGAACCGGTGGCGGTAGTAGTCGAGCCTGCGCCATGGCTGAAGCCGCGCGGACCGTACTCAAGCTCGAAGCTGATGTTGCCCGTGCCGGCTGTCCAGTTGACGGTGACGCTGTTGTCGGCAACCGCCGTGCTCACGCCTGTGGGAGCGTCGCAGGGAATGGTGCCTTCTTGGGTTGTGGCACTGGTGCCCACCCAGTTCTCACTGGTCCAGTTGTCGCCGCAGACGGCCTTCACATAGAAGTCGTAGGTGATGCCGTCGGACAGGCCTGTCACCACATAGCTGTTAGTGTTGCTGACAGCCTGTGTACCCTGACCCTGGGTGAAGCCGGTGGGACCGTACTCGATGTTCCATCTCAAGGCCATCGGGTTGCTGCTCCAGTTGAGGGTTACGCTGTTGGTGGTGACATTGCTGGTGGAGAGACCCGTGATATCCGGGCAGACGGCTGTGGTGAACTGCACCGTGTCGCTCCAGTCGCCCTCGAGCAGGGTGATACCACAGACCGCGCGGATGGCAGCGTTGTAGGTAAGACCGGCGGTGAAGCCTCCCACGGTGGCGGGACGGGTAATCACGCGGTAGATGCTGTCGAACGAGCCGTACCAGACGTGGATGTCCCACACGTTCTCGTTGCCGTTGACGTTCCAGTCAAAGGTGGCTGTGGCGTTGGTGACGGCAGTGGCGTGCAGGCTGTCGGGAGTGAGGCAGGGCAGGCTGTCGGTGAGGACACCGCTGATAGTCCACTCGCTATAGTCGAGGCTGTCGGCTGTGCAATCCTGACGCACGCGGAAGGTGTAGTTGGTGGCGGGCATGAGGCCGTTGAAGGTGTAGCTGTTGCCGGTGACTGCAATGTCGGTGGCGGGCCAGTCGGTGGCTGTGCTCTCCTTGATGTTGACCTCGTAGTTGGTGCCTTCGCCAGTCCAAGTAACGGTGGCGGAGTGGTAGTCCTTGGTCACAGAGGTGACAACAGGCTGACGGCAGCCGCTTGCGCCGCATGAGATGAGGCGCAGGTCGCCAATCTGACTGGAGGTATTGTCGGCTGAAGCGTTATTGATGTTGTACGGGTTGTTGTCGTTGTAGGCGTATACCAGCTTGGAGCCTGTTGCATTATGTGCCTCGTATGTGGCAGAGCAGGAGTAGGAGCCATGGGAACGATTAACGGCAAAGAGGACGTTGCTGTGGCCGTCCCAAGTGAAAGAGGTGTCGAGCGTAATGGTCTGCCAGTCGTCGGTTGTGTAGTTGCAGTTGCCGTTGGCCATTACCTGTACAAACTGGTGGTTGGAGTCAGGATAGATGAAGCTGCCGGTGAACACACTTTCGCTGACGTTGGCCATGTAGATGTCCATGCCTGTGTAATAGGAGCCATAGCTGCTGGCAGAGTTGCTGGGTTTGAACTGGAATGCCACGATGTCTCCGGTAAGTGATGCCAGTTGTGCGGAGTCGATAATAGTCTGCGTGTAGCTGTAGTTGTAGCAGCTGTAGCCGATGGGGCCGTAGTTGGTGGTGGTAGTGCCTGATGTGCTCGTCCAGTTCTCGACAATGCCGGCGTTGTCGCAGATAGCGGTTTGGAAGGTTGTGCGTGTCCAGCTGCCGGTGTCGGCTCCGGAGTTGCAGATGCTGCGGACGCAGACATCGTAGTTGGTACTTGCTGTGAGGCCGGTGATGATGGCACTGTTGGTGTAGGTGGTGAGGAAACTGCCTGAGGGGGTAAATCCGGGCGAGCCGTATGCCACCTCGTAGTAGTCGGCGCCATTGGTGTCCCAGGTGATATTCAGACGGCTGTCGCTTTCAGGATAGGCAGGATCCAAGCGGAGGTTGAAGACGCGGCAGGTAGTGGACACACAGCTCACGAACAGTTCATAGCCGGAATAGACGATAGAGCCGTCGGAATGGAAGTAGACGGTGATGGGGCCGTTGGTAGAGAGGAACGGTCCGATATTCAAAGTGCTGCCGCTGCCGGTGGTGGTATAGTTATAGAAGAAGGATGTGCCGGTAGTGCCCACGCCGTCGTAGATGCCCAGATAGTCGCAGCATCCTTCGCCTGAGAAAGTGCCCTGAATCTGGACCAAACTGTTGGGCGAGTCGGGATAGATGACCAGGGTGCTGGTCTGGCTGTTGGTGTACTGGCCAGTGGCACCGCCGTCGTCGTAGATGGCACCGCCGCACATGTGTACGGTGTCGTTCTGGTTGGCACGCATGTTCCATGTTCCAGTGATTGCAGTCAAGGGGCCTACCCACATGGATGAGTCGGCTCCGTTGTCGCAGTTGGTACGGATGTAGATATAGTATGTGCCTCCGGAGGGAAGACCGCTAAAGGTGACAGGACTGGAGGTGACAACTGTGTCGACCGTGGGGCTGCCGCTTGTGGTGCCAATGCTGAGTTCATAACCGGTGGGGGTACCTACACCGTCCCAAGCAACCGTGACGCTGGTGCTGGTGTTGCTCGTGATGCGGAAGTTGTCGGGCGACGGGCAGGTGTTGCGATAGATCTGCACATTGTCAATGGCTGCAGGGGGATTGGAGCCGCCACTGCCATCGTTGCTCCAGGCGAACACGAGATTGTAAGTGCCTGCACTGGTCAACGTGAATGTGCTGTTGAGGTTGGTCCATGTACTATGCTGGTTGAGCGTGTAGGGAGCCGTTGTCACCTGGCTGAGATCTATCCAGCCGGTGGGCGGCAGCTCGCTGCCGAAGCTATAGCTGTTGGTGCCACCGTTTGGCGACTGGCCTGCAATGATTTCGTCGCTGGCAGGAGCCAGGAAGACACGGATGAAGTCGTAGTACTGGCTTTCGCCCTGGCAGCGCCAGTCGAAGCTGTAGGCGTACTGACCCGCAGGCATGTTGAAAGTGCGATAGGCATAGGTGAAGGTGACTGCGGTGTTATTGTAGCTGTTGCTCACACCGTTGTTGTCGGAGATATACAGACCCATATTGTCGGCAGTGCCGTTGTATGCAGCGGTGCCCACATACCACTTGTTGACATCGGTGCCGTTCTCAAGGTTCCATGCCTGGCCTTCGGGGCCGGTGAAGTCGCAGATGTAGGGGAAACTGTTGACTGGCGAACTTGCCAGTGTGCGGAACGAGCCAGATGTCCAGAAGCTGGTGTCGCCAGGCCCGCAGATGGTACGGACAAAGATATCATACACCGCTCCGCTGTCGAGACCAGTGAGCAGCAGTGAGTCAGCAAGCGATACGGAAATGCCCGTAAGGGTGTCCACATTGCAGCCGGCACGTCCAAAACGAATCTCAAACTCGCTGTTGGCACTGTCGGCGGGAGCCCAGCGTACCAAAGCATCGGAGGTAGAGACCGTGGCAGCACGGATACCGCGGGGACGCACACAGTTGGGTGCCAGCACCAGCTGCACCTCGTCGAGATAGAGGTCTAAATCGTTGCCCGGGCAGTACTGGTTCAGCGTGATATACATGCCGGTGTCGTAATAGCCGGTCAGCGGCACCTCGAAGTCATGCCACATATAGTCTTCGTTGACGGTGACAGTGTCTATGGGGGTGAATCCCGTCATGCCTTGGCCGGTGCACACACCCACCACGACGCCACCGGAGCCATATTCACTCAGGAGACTGAAGTTGAGCTGCAGTGTGCGGATGGGCAATACGGTGGTGTCAACCGGCGGCAATTGCAGAATGGTATAGGTGCTGCCGGGGTTATACATATACAGGTAGAGACTATTCCCCGAATTGTAACGGTCTTGCCAATCGACAACTTCGGGATAATAGGAATCGTAGGTGGAGTAGCCATACCAGCATTGCGGTGCATGGTCGCTGCCGGAGGTCGAGAGAGAGTTGAAGTTGTCGCCGAAAGGCACTGCGCTAATCATACCGCACTGGGTGCGTGTGGTCACGCTGCCGTTCAGCGAAGTGTCGCCATCATCACACAGCGCACGCACATAGACAGTGTAGTTTGTGCTGGCCGAGAGGCCGCCAAACACATAGAAAGTGTCGTACACTACATCTGTCGTCGAGTCACAGGATACTATCCAGGAGCTCTCTTCTCCACCGGGCTGCCAGTAGACGTAGATACTGTCAAGTGTTGTGTGGTCAACATGCACTATCGGCGAAGGACAGGTGTTCTGCACCATCGACACATTGTCGATGGCAGTAGCAGGATTGGAACCGACGCTGCCGTCGTTAGCCCAGGCAAACACCAGATTGTACACACCCGGTGTGTTCAGTCTGAAGGTGCCTGTCACCGTGCGCCATGTGGAGCTCTGTGCCAGAGTGGCGGGCGAACCGAATTGCTCTGTCAGTTCAATCCAGCCAGGGGGGCAGCTCCATGTGGAGAAGTTGTAGGTGCCGCCTGCGGGGTTGTCGTTCTCGGTCCACTGGTAGGCGTAGGGAGCAAGAAACACACGTGTGAAGTCGTAGTAATGGCTTTCACCTTGGCTACGCCAGTCGTAGCTGTAGGCAAACTCGCCTGAATCGACAAAGTTGATGGTGCGTATAGCGTAGGCATAGGAAATGGTGGAGTTGGTATAGTTGTTGTTCTGGCCTCCGTCGTCGGAAATGTAGAGGCTCTTGGAACCGCCGTTGTTCACTGCGGAATCGACATACCACACATTGGTCATCGATCCGTTCAGCAGAGACCAGCCGTTGTTACCCTCGCCTTCGAAGTTGCAGGAGTAGGGCAGCTCGGCGGGAGCGGCTGCAAGTGTCCGGCCTGTGATTGAGCGGTATGAGCTGTACTCGTCGCCACCGCAGCTGGCAGCTACATAGATGTAGTAAATCATGCTGCTGTCAAGTCCTGTCAGGACAACGGTGGTGTCGTTGGCGACGACAGAGGTGACAAGCGGGTCGCCGGGGATGAAGTCGACGGTGTCGTATTCCACAATCCACTGCGTTGCCTCGCCGGCCTCTTCCCAATGGAGGGTGATGGTATTGAGTGTGGCATCGGTCTGTGCCAGATTATTTACATGCGGGCATGCAGGAAGCACTTCGAGTGTGAAGTCGTCCACATAGGCATACCAGGAGGAGCTTGAGCGGTTGGCGCGCAGTGCCACATAGGTTCCATTGCCAGTGTAGGCATCGAGGGGTACCTCAAACTCTGCCCAGTTGGTGTTGCCGCCCACATTGATGGTGTCGATACCTACAAAGGTGGTGATGTCGTTGGGGTCAGTCAGCGCACCCACGATGAAGGTGGGGTTGTAGGTGGTGGAACTCGACTTGGCCCAGAATGTCAGTTGCAAGCCGTTCACCTGAAACACGTTGCTGTCAACAGGAGGCAGCACAACGACCTGGTAGTCACCGTAAGTTCCCGTGGTAGTGCTGTTGTACCAGTAGAGACCTTTGGTACCACCGACGGTGTGGTTATAGGTGGAGCTGCTGCTCACGTAGGGGTAACCGCCGTATGAAGTGCCGTTGTTAATGTGGTGCCAGCAGGGGATGAAAGCACTGGTTGTGGAGCTGGAACCCGTGGACTCGTTCTCAAAGTCCTGAGTGTAGGGCAGTGCAATGAGTGGTGAGCAGGGAGTGGTCACTATCAGTGTCGTCTCCATGGCGGTGTCGCCACACTGTGCTGTTACGCGGAACTGATATTGTGTGTTGGCGTTTAGTCCACTGTAGGTATAGTTTGTCAATGAGGTGCCGGAAAGGTCGGTGACCCAGGCACCACTGTTGCCTTGACGATGGGATACATCCCATGAGCCTTCCAAATATCCGGGAGCCCATTGTAATTCCACCTCATAAGGCTCAACGCGGACAGCCCTTACCAGCGGAGAGGCACAGGTGGCCTGTGTCATGCATTCGCCGGCATAGAAATGGATGGCTGCACGATAGGAATAGTTGGAGCCGCTACTGCCGCTGTTGAAGTCGGTCAATGTGTAGGGGTTACTATCTTTGTAGCGGTAGCGAGCCTTGTTGGATGCAGATTCGTAGTAGCCGGTCAGTCCTGTAGAGCTGGATTGCGAAACTCCTGAGGGCTGGTTCATGAATGTGGTGAGGATAATGCTGCTCGTGCCGTCCCAAGCAAAGGGGGTCTCAAACTCGTAGTGCTGCCAGCCTGTAGTGCCCACAGGGTGTGGAGCGGGTCCATAGACCTGCTGGAAGGCGTTGGGGTCTTCGAGCGTGGCGTTGCTGATGCTGGTGGTGGAGGTGTTGCCAAGGAAGATGGTAAACTCCTTGCTGTAGGATGAGGCGGCGGTGAAGCCCAGGTCTATGCCCGTGATGCTTCCGGCAGTGAGTCCGGCAGCAGTCAGTTCAGATGCCGTGTAGATGGCCTGGTAGGCAGTGTTGCCATAGGAACTATAGGCCAAGCATCCGGATACACCACTGGTCGAGTTGCTATAGATTATGGTGTCGGCCGTGGAGGGGTCAATCTCGAAGCACGCAAGGGCGCGGGTGGAGAAGACTACGCTGTCCCACACGCCGTCGTCGCTGCCACAAAGGGCACGGACCTTCACTTTGTAGGAAGTGGCGGGGGTAAGGTTGGTTAGCACGGCAAAATTGTCGGTGACATTCAGGCTGAGAGGTGTCGAAGTGGAGTTGATGCTGTCGTATTGCACTTCAAAACCGTTAGGTATGGACAGACCTCCCAGTGTCTGCCAGCTGAGGATGGCCGAAGCGGGACTGATTTCATCAGCCGTCAGTCTCACAACATCGGGGCAGATGGGAATCTCCCGGAGTGTGATATCATCCACATAGGCATACCACGACGAACTGGCACGGTTGGCACGCAGGGCTACGTAAGAGCCAGTGCCGGTATAGCTGTCCAGGTCGACAATGTACTCTTGCCAGTTGGTGTTGCCACCCACATTGACGGTCTCCACTGCGGTGAAGGTGGTGATGTCTTCGGGGTCGGTCATCACACCCACAACAAAGTCGATATTGTATGAGGTCGACGACGACCTTGCCCAGAAGCGGAGCTGCAGGGTGTTGATGGGATTGTTGACAACATTCACACTTGGCAGAACGACGCACTGATAATCGCCATAGGAACCGGTGGTCGTGGAGTTATACCAATACAAGCCCTTGCTGCCGCTGGGGGTGTGGTTGTAAGTGGAGCTGCTACTGACGAAGGGATAGCCGAAGTAGCTGGTGCAGTTGTTCA
>JAEEGF011468670.1_pt1 | contig 20212 bp, 15 predicted proteins | sample 9134171 | NCBI WGS metagenome assembly JAEEGF01 (sample SAMN16246542, study PRJNA631951) | gut metagenome | biome: gut microbiome; feature: rumen; material: AP-attached | host: Bos | place: Iran: Karaj | collected 2018-10
ACAATTGCGGGGAGATAGCCAAGGCTGATGAAAGCACCTGGGGCAAGCACGAAGAGCAACATGCCATAATTGTCGGAATAGAGGGTGAAATCGAAGATCTTTCCAGTACCGAGCAACTCACGGACAGCGCCGAGAAGGGTGAGGGCCAGGGTGAAACCGATGCCCATACCCAGACCGTCGAAGATGCTCGACAACGGGTCGTTCTTGCAAGCAAAGGCCTCAGCGCGACCAAGGATGATACAGTTCACCACAATCAGCGGGATGAAGATGCCGAGAGAGGCGTCGATGGTGGGAAGATAGGCCTTGATGAGCATCTGGAGGATGGTCACAAACGATGCGATGACAGCCACAAAGACTGGAATGCGCACCTTGTCGGGGGTGATGCTCTTGATGCACGAAATCACGAAGTTGCTGCATAGAAGCACAAATGTGGTGGCCAAGCCCATTGACATGCCGTTGATGGCACTTGAGGTGGTGGCCAGCGTAGGACACATACCAAGGAGAAGTACAAAGGTGGGGTTCTCTGTGGTAATGCCGTTCTTGATGATATTGAGATAATTCTTCATAAAGCCCTTAGTTCTTTTTTGTTGCACCTGATTGAGCGTCGGCTCCCTGGCTGGCATATACCTCGTAGGCGTTGTTCACCGCCTTGAGGAATGCGCGAGAGGTGATGGTGGCTGCCGTGATGGCGTCAATCTGTCCTCCATCCTTGCTCACTGTAAGTTTACCCTTAGAAGGCTGTTGGCCGATGATGTTGCCTTTCTGTCCATCTTGGAACCAGTCAACGGCGCGGGCGCCAAGACCTGGGGTCTCTGCATGCTCCAGAATAGTGTACCCTTTGATGGTGCCTTCCTTATCGAGACCGACAAGAATCTTCACGTCGCCAGAGAAACCTTGAGAGGCGCTCTCCACAGCCACACCGATTGGTTCACCACTGGCATTGGTCACACGGTGGATGATGTATTCGCGGTCCTTGCCATCGACAGAGGAATTCACCTTGTCATCGGCTGTAACCTTGATATCGTCAGCACCCATTACGGCCTTGATGCCATCAGCAAGTGCCTTGTCCTTCTGTTCCTGTATTGGACCCTCTGTCACTGAGTTGACAGCGGCGAGAAGCCCACCTGTGATCACTGACACGAGTGTGAGGACCACAACCATATTCAGTAATGATGATTCCAGTTTCTTCATTTCACTACCTCCCCGTATCGTTTAGGTTTGCAATAATTATTGATGAGCGGTGTGAACGCGTTCATGATGAGAATAGCGAACGACATACCCTCAGGATAAGCGCCGAAATAGCGGATAACTACAGTGAGAACACCTATCGACACACCATAGATGAGTTGTCCCTTCTTGGTCATAGGCGAGGTCACGTAGTCGGTTGCCATGAAGATGGCACCGAGCATCAAACCACCACTGAGCAACACATCCGCAGGACTAGCATAGATGGGGTTGGCGAGATGCATCAGACCACTGAACACAAACACGGTGAGAAGAATGCTCACAGGAATGTGCCAAGTGATAATCTTGCGGACAATCATGTAGATACCGCCAATGATAAGCGCAAGGGCGCAAACTTCACCCAAACTGCCTGCACCAAAGCTACCGGAGTTACCGAGAGCAAGGCTCAATGAGTCGGGCAGTTTGCTGAGGACACTGGCATCGCCACTTTTGATGGCTTCCTTCATGATGGCCAGCGGGGTGGCTCCTGTTTGGGCGTCAATGTAACCGTTGATGCCTATCTGGCCAGGAACTGGCCATGTGGTCATCTGTACGGGGAATGACACCAAGAGGAAGGCACGTCCTACCAAAGCGGGGTTGAAGGGGTTGCAGCCCAATCCACCGAAAGTCATCTTGCCGATGCCTATAGCCACTAACGCACCGATGATGATAATCCATATCGGAAGGTTGGAGGGCAGGTTGAAGCCCAGCAACAAACCTGTCAGGATAGCAGAGCCATCTAACACAGTGCTGCGCTCACGCTTCATGATGAACTTCGTGATGGCCCATTCGAAGAACACACAAGCCAAAACGCTTGTGCAGCACACGATGGCGGAGCCTAAGCCGAAATAGATGAACGACACGATGAGAGCGGGAAGAAGAGCGATAATCACTCCGTACATGTTCTTCTCAACACTGTCGGTGCCATGCGCATGCGGTGATAATGATACTATTAGTTTGTTTGCCATGATGTCTCTTATTTTTTAGCACTACGGGATCTGATGATACCCATAACGGTGGTCTTTCCAATACGTATGTTGTCGAGCAGCGGACGATGGGCCGGACAGGTGAACTGACAGGAACCACATTCGATACATGAGGTGATCATCTCTTTCTCAAGACGATCCCATTCGCCCTTGTCCGACAGCTTGGCCAGCAGATAGGGCTCCAGACCCATAGGACATGCGCTTACGCACTTAGCGCAGCGGATGCATGGCTGGGCTTCTTTGCGCTTGGCGTCGTCGCCACTGAGCACCGTCACGGAGTTGGTACCCTTGCACACTGGAACTTCGACCGAGGTCAGGGCTTTGCCCATCATCGGACCGCCAGCGAGGAGTTTGTTGTCACCTTCAGGCATACCGCCGCACGCGTCAATCAACTGAATCATCGGTGTGCCCATGCGGACGAGGAAGTTGCCGGGATGAGCAATCTTCTTGCCTGTTACTGTGACGTAACGCTCGAACAAAGGTTTGTTCTTCATCACTGCCTCATAAACAGCGAATGCAGTTCCAACGTTCTGAACTACAGCGCCCACGTTCACAGGGATGGCGGGAGGTGCGGGAACCTGACGGCGGATGACGGCGTCAACCAACTGCTTCTCACCTCCTTGCGGATAACGCTTCTGAAGTGGTACAACCTCGATTTCAGGACGACTAGCGAGTTTCTGTTTGAAAAGCTCGATAGCCTTCGGCTTGTTGCACTCAATACCGATATAGCCTTTGTTCACCTTTACGGCCTTCATCAACAGGTCAATACCCACGATAATCTCGTCGGCTTTCTCCATCATCAGACGGTAGTCGCTCGTGATATAAGGCTCGCACTCAACAGCGTTGATAATCACGCAAGTGGCTGTTGCTGTTGGGGGAGGGGTGAGCTTGATGAAGGTGGGGAATCCGGCGCCACCCATACCTGTGACACCTGCCACTTTCACACGGTTGATAATCTCCTCTGGAGTAAGTTCTGGATGGTCAGCGAGTGTTTCCAACTTGTCGCTGCGGTCGATGCTCTCTTCCCATTCATCACCTACTACATTAATATATATAGCTGGCTTGCGATAGCCTGTGGCATCAACCACAGTGTCAATCTTTGCCACCTTGCCCGATACAGAAGAATAGATTGGGGCTGAAACAAAACCACCAGCCTCTGCAAGCAGAGTTCCTACCTTCACCTCCTGGCCTCGTTCTACCACAGTCTTGGCTGGAGCACCAATGTGCTGCGACAGAGGGAACACAGCCTGCTTTGGAAGTTCGGCGGGAACTGTAGCCACTTCATGCGACAATTTGTTCTCTTCAGGGTGTACACCACCGATTCTGAATGTTCTCATACTGTTATTCCTCCTTTGCTTTAGGTTTGGTTTCTTCTGTTACGTTTGGTGTGGCTGTGTTCTCGGCTTCAGCCTTGGCCTTGGCCTCTGCTTCAGCCTTTGCCTTTGCTTCTGCTGCGGCCTTGCGCTCGGCTTCGGCTTTCATCACTTCCTTGATGCTCTTGGGGAAGTTGGCATCGTAGATACACTCACGGGGACACACCTTCATACAAGCGCGGCAAGCCTTACATTTCTCGTCGTCAATGTACGACACATTGCCCTGGATGGCGATGGCGTCGAACTTGCACTCCTTCACACATTTGCCACAGGCAATACACGACACCTTGCAGGCTTTCATGGCTGCAGGACCCTTGTCTTGGTTCACGCAACCAACCCACACGCGGCGGTTGTTCTTGCCTTTCAGGCGAAGCTCGATGATGTTGCGAGGACAGGCTTTCACACAGGCACCGCAAGCCACACACTTCTCCTCGTCAACCTCGGGAATTCCCGTTTCGGGGTTGATGTGGATGGCATCGAACTTACAAGCGGCCACACAGTCGCCACATCCAAGACAACCATTACCACAGCCTGTCTCACCTGCACCGCATGCATGAACCACACGGCAGGTCTTCAGACCGTCATACTCTGCAATTCGGGGGCGGTTCTCGCACGACCCGTTGCAACGAACCACTGCCACCTTGGGGTCGGAGGCAGCGGCTTCCATACCGAGGATGGATGCCACCTGGCTCATCACCGCTGAACCACCCACTGGACAGTTGAGCCCCTCAAGTGAACCGCTGTCGGCGGCCTTCACACATGCAGAGGCCATACCACCACAGCCAGGGAAACCGCAACCACCACAGTTGGCTCCAGGCAGCACTTCGTTGACAAGCGCGATACGAGGATCCTCCTTCACTGCAAACTTCTTGGATACGAAGAACAGCACAATGGCTGCTATCAGACCTACCGCACCCAATACAATCACAGCTGTAAGAATTACGTTCATAAATCTGGATTATTAAATGTTTTAATAGTGTTAGTCTTTTTATAGTCTTTTTTACTTCTTCCTAGTTTACCTAGTCTGCCTAGTTTTTCTAGTTTTGCCCGGTCTTTGCGATGTAGAACATGAAATGACGATTGATTCTCTTCTTGTTCATACCAAGTATGACATAATAAACACCAAGAAGCAATAAGACGCTGGCAATGGCAGGAAGTTCGCCCATTTTCAAGAACTGCAAGGCCACGATTAACCACAGTACCATAATGATTGAAGGTATAACAAAAGCAATAATCACAGCCGTGCGGCCCATCGACAACCCGGCATAAACCATAACTTCTTCTCCCACCTTGTAATCCGAGGCTTTGGAAGTCAACACATCCACAGTCTTTTCCTTGCTCTCGGCAGAGGAGCACATCGACTTCACCTTGCATCCGCTGCATGCACTATGTTGCACGATTTTCACGCTCACAATGCCGTCCTCAATGCGCTCCACTATGCCTTGATGGCTTATCAAATCTTCCATTTTGCAAAGTGCACATTACAAAAACCGTACAAATTTAACAAGATTTCTCCACACTACGAAAGGATTGTTTCTAAAAAAGCAAGTTGAGGGGATTTTTTTTGTTATTTCAGCGAAAAGTTGTAACTTTGCACCGTCGTTACGAGTTAGCGACATATTCAAATCATTACTCATTAAATTTTACATTACAACTAAATGGCAACTAAAATTAGATTGCAGCGTCACGGTCGCAAGGGATATGCCTTCTATGCTATCGTAGTCGCACACGACAAGGCACCACGTGATGGTCGCTTTATTGAGAAGATTGGTACTTACAACCCCAACACCAATCCTTCAACAGTAGATTTGAACTTTGATCGCGCCTACTATTGGGTTGGTGTGGGCGCACAGCCTACTGACACCGTTCGCAACATCCTCTCTCATGAGGGTGTCTACCTCAAGAAGCATCTTGAAGGCGGTGTGAAGAAGGGCGCCTTCGACGAGGCTACTGCTGAAGCTAAGTTCGAAGCTTGGAAAGCTGAGCGCAAGAGCAAGCTGACTAAGTTGATGCAGGACAACAAGGCCGAGGCCAAGAAGGCTTATGAGGCTCGTCAGGCTGCTGAGAAGAAGGTTAATGAGGCTATCGCACAGAAGGTGGCCGAGAAGAAGGCTGAAGCCGCTAAGGCTAAAGCTGAGGCCGAGGCTGCTGCAAATGCAGAAGCCGCTGCCGAAACTGCTGAGGCTCCCGCCGAGGCATAAAGCCTTTATTTTTTCAGAAAACTTAAAGGGGATGCGCATCGCGCATCCCCTTTTTCGTATTTGTCGTCATAGGCTTTATCTACACTATGAACCCTCTATTTTTTTGAAACTAGAAAGCCACTTGGATTTGTGCCTGCAATGTGCCGTAAGTGTCACCTTGCTTTGGACTGCAAAGCGTGTATTGCAACTGGGCGCGGCATGTGCGGTAGAACCAGTGCTGAACACCTAGAGTGGCGTTGGTCTGCTGCATCTTAGCATCGGTGTTGTAGTCGAAGTAATCGACAGAACCAACCACATCCAAAGCTTGACAAACAGGTACACTGGCTGTGACGTATGCGCCAAAACTGTTCACATCTCCGTCTTTGCCGCCTAAAACCTCGCCGCGGACGCTTGAGCAACGGTTCTTCCAGTAGTCAACGCCTTTCACATGACTTTTCCATTCTGCACCGCCAGACCAACGGTTACGGGTGTAGTTCTGACCCACGGCAATACCAGGATTGTATTTGGAGGTGGCAATGGCGTGTCCACGACCTAATTGACCTGTGGCAACGATGCGCCAGTTCTCTGTCGGACGATAGTCGAGGCGTGCGATGAAGTCTTTCTCGTTGTTGCGGTCCTTGCAGTTGATGCCCTGACCCTGCATGACTTCCAATTCGTAATATAGATGGTCGTTGAACAGGTAACCGTAAATCTCCAGTCCGAGGTCACGACCGTAGTTCACACCATAAAGAGGGTCGGAACCGCAACCTGACAGATAAGTGGCACCTTGTGATAAAACGTTGATCAACTCCACTTTGGTGGGCGACAATGGGTTCTCCAGAGTGAGCGCATTCTTGAATTGGCCGAGACGGACGGTCAAGGCACGGTTGTTGGTCACGCGGTAGTCGGTGTAGAACTCCTGTACCACAGACGAGAAGTCGTGCATGAAGAGGAACGACCAACGGTCGGTGATTCTTGCCTTTGCCCAGATCAGTGTGCGTTTCAAGTCAAAGGTGTTGGTGTGCTTACCATCCTGATGCGTCCAGGTGTAACCTGCCTGAGCATAGCCATTAACCTCAATTCTCGAAGACAGCGCCTTAAGCCAGTCTTTTTCTGTCTTATCGCTCGTTTGCTGAGCTGATGCATGCTGATGGCCCAATGCAAGAGCGGCCGTTAACAATAACGTCTTGAATACTTGTGTTTGTGTTGCCATAAAATATAATGTTGTTATCAAAAAATGTATTCAGCGTGCAAAATAACACAAAAAAAAGCAAACCGCCAATATTTTGTCTCACTATCTTGGACTTCCCGTGTGGATTTGTCTCTGATAAAACGAATAACAGGTGCCTTATTTAACAAGTATCTTCTTTCCTCCTACAATGTAGATACCCTTTTTCAGTACGGTTTTGTCAGTCTCGAACCATCGCCCCTGAAGGTCGTAGATTCTCCTGCTGTCTATGGCCCTTTCTCCGTTTTCAATTCGTGAAATGCCAGTTGTGGTGTCGCCTACGAATTGCCCGATAAAGAAGATGGCGTCCGTGCTTCGTTCGCTGATGATGTAGAAGAAGGGGCGGTCGGCATGGAAGTTGACTTCTATAGGCATGCCATCAATTGGCACAATCACCGTGATGGCAGTTGCCTCTGTACCCTCCTCGTTAAGGTCGATGACGGCTTTCTGGAACATGTCGGTAATTGAAACAGAACGGTTGCCGAAATAGGGGAAATCTGCGGTTTCGGTGAATGCCGTTGTCAAGCCCAAATCAGTCATTATCTTAACCAGGTTAAGGTTGGTGCTAGTTTTGAAACGTGGCATCTTCAGATCAACAATATAATCGTCGTAACTCTTGAACTGCCAGTTCTTTCCGTCCATGGCATCAAGCACGTCGGCTATGGTCTTGCCCTCACGGGGAAGGAATAGAGACATCTGGTACGCACCATTGCCGTATGGCAGCCGCACGGCTTGGTAGAGTTTGTTCTCTGTGTATTCAAATTCTTCCTTTTGATACATCATCGGAACCTCGGCGCCACCATTGAAGGCCTCGTCGCGGGTGTCAGCCTTGTCGAATTTGTTGGTCCATGCGCCCTTGAAATAGAGGGCGTTGAGCAGATAGCAGACGGCATCGGGGATGAACGTTTCCTCATTCACAATCTGTGGAATCATGCCGTGAGTATGTTCGTCTGCCCATCGGTTGATGATGTCTATTGTTGAGTTGTCGTAGAAATTGAGGGCTGTGGGCGTGGCGTCGTAATATTCATTGGCTTTCTGGATGAAATCCTCTTGCAGTTCGTATCCCTTTCCGCTGTTCACGTAAATGGTGTTGGCAATCTCGGCTGAGGTCTCCTGGTCGAGTGTAGGGGCCTCGTCGAGCAACTTGCGACAGAACTGGTTGATGGCGTCTGAACCGGCATCGCCAAAGCCCAGCACATCGCAAATCTCCTGCTGTGTTTGGCCGGCCGCTCCGTTGTTCATCATGCCCAAAGCGTATGTGATGCTCAGTGGTGACATGATGATGTTCTCCTCGCCTCGTGCTTTACTGAAGAGGCGGAAAGCGAAGTCGTTGTTGCTCTGCACGAGTTGCCGCTCCATGTCGCTGAGGCTGATGTCGTGACGAGCGTTCTTAATAGGATCGCCCATGTATTGCCCGATGAAGAAGATGACGCCAGTGCTTCGTTCGCTGATGATGTAAAAGAACGGACGGTCGGCAGTGAACCAGACAAAACGGGGAGCGGCTTTGTCTGCCACTTCGATGATGGTGACGGCAGCAGCCTCAGTGCCTTTTTCGTCGAGTTTCAGATGGGCTTTCTGCTTCATCAAACTAATCCAGCATTGGTCGGAGTCCTCTTCATTGTCGCCGAAACAGCAGAAATCCAGGAAACCATGGCCTCCGTATTCCAGGAAAGCGTTCTCCATGCCGAGCGAGTACATGATGTCAATCAGGTTTTGGTCGGTGTCAGTCTCGATGCGTGGCATTTCTAATTCCACGTCACATTTTTCGTACTCAGTGGTGTTCCAGTTTTTGCCGTCCATGGCGGCCAACACCTCGTCGAGCGTCCTTCCATAGCGCGGGAGGAAGAGCGTCATCTGGTAGGCGCCGTTGCCGTAGGGCAGGATGACGGACTGGTAGAGGTCGTTCTCTGCATAACGGAATTCACTCGTCTGCGACATCATCATGGCAGTGTGTTTCATGTCGCCGAAGTACTGGAGTTGCGTCCATTTCTCATCGAACTGATATGCCCATGCCCCTTTGAAGCAGATGGCGTTCAGCAGGATACTCACGAGGTTGGGGTCTTTCAACTCCTCTGGTTTGAGCAGGTCTTGTATCATGCCGTCGGTGCGGTCCGCGGCCCATTGGTTGATGATGCCCAACGTCGCCTCGTCGCTGAAACTGAGCACGGAAGGTGTGGCATCGTAGTAGGTCGCTGCCGCGTCCTTGAATGCCGATTTCAGTTGAACATCCTTCCTATCGCCGTTGAAATAGATGGAGTTGGCAATGGCCACTCGTGTGTTCTCGTCGAGCAATGCGCTTTCCGTGAGCATCTTGAGGCAGAAGGCGTTCATGGAGGCTACGTCTGCATAGTCTGCCTTTCGTCCCCCTGAGAGTACCTGGCATATCTCCTCGCGTGTGATGCCCTCTGCGCCGTTGTTGAGCATACCGAGTGCGTATGTGATGCTGAGCGGTGAGATGACGTGGTTCTCTGTGCCTCGTGTCTTTCGGAAGAGGTTGAAGGCAAAGTCGCTGTTCTGTTCTACCAGTGTTCGCTCCGCGTCAGTCAATGTGATGTTTTTCGGCTCCCAATCCTGTGCTATCATCGTTGTGCACATCAGGATGGAGCATATCAATAAAGTAATCTTTTTCATGTCAGTTGTTGATTTATTTTCTTGTTGCAAATATATGAATGTTTTCGAAATAATAAACGATAATCACAATAAAAAAGCATGAACAACATCATTTTATTAAGAACATTTAACGCTCCTGGATGAAATAATTCTTCGAAATTATCGTCTATAATAAAAAAACGATGAACATGAAAAAGACCATTATCACATTTCTATTCGCTTTTATTGCGATAGCGAGTTGGGCACAGGAAATCAGCAAGGCTGAACCGACGGCAAAGGATTATATCAATTTGCTCAACAAACAAGGTTATTATGTCTATGCTCTTGATTTGTCGAATCTGGAGAAAGACAAGTATCTGTTGTCGCCTGTCATCCAGGTTTATTCGAAAGGAAAATTGGAAACAGACCTAATGGATGACTGGGGAATAGGCTATACCAATAGTGCTAAAACAATCACAGTGGGTTTCATGCCCCAAACAGACTCTTTGTTTACCTGCAACTTCCAGTTTGATGAAGTCTGTGGCTTCACCATGAACCTGCCTCTATCGTCTGTGAATAATGAAGCTTGACGACATCAACGACCTCTGTGTCTTCACCGGTGAGAATGCCGAGGCACACAACGCCCAAATCAAACATCCCTTGAGGATTGACAATTTCCACGGGGGCATGTTCAGGATGGATATGCTGGATGCCGCCAAGTTTATCCGCAAACTCTACAAGAATAATTCCGAGCATATAGACTCCTTGTGCGCGGCACATCCTGACCTTCCCAAGGGGTATGTGGAGTTCCTTCGCCAGATGACGCGGTACGGCTATGCCCCAGCCTGGCACCAAGTGTCCGCGAAGCCGTCTTGAAGATTTTGAAATAGAGAACCATTTCTTTCTATCTAATAGAAACAATTAATCATGAATAGAACCATCCTTACCATCATGCTGGTTTTCTTTGTCACGATTAACCGGGCACAGGAAAGCACAGACATTCCCGAAGAGTGGAAGAACGTCACCTACGAGTCGGATGAGGTGTTGCCTGATGCCGCGTTCCGTAAAGGAGTGGTAAGGGTGAACTTCCTGTTCCTCAATTACAAGCCAGAGTTGGGTGATAGGGTTGAAGTGACTGATTTATTCAAACCATTTGGGATATCTATCTATTATCCATGCGAATGGTCAGCACCCATCAGTGTAGACGGAAAGGCCACATTGGAGATACCTCTATCTCTTGTGAGAACTGTTCTTGTCAGCATCGGTTCATCAGCCATACCTTTGTTGCTCTGTCCTGGCGAGGAGATTTCATGCCTTGCGGAGATGAGGGAACAGTCTTGCGAGACTCTTGCATTCAAGGGGAGGTATGCGAGGACCAACCTTGAGATGTCAAGATCGTTTGTTGAGCGTTTTGATGATGATGAGGCTGAAGAATCGCTTTATCAGCGTCTTCGTGCTTCAAAGACATCCAATGAACGAAGAAAGGAGCTTGTCTGTTATCGTGATAAGAAAATAGACAAAATCAACCAATCCGATTGCGCCTCTGCGACCAAGGCACTTCAGAGGATGGAGGTGGAGGACACTTACCTGGAGTGGTTGTGTGCCTTTGGCGCAAGATACACCAGTGCATTGATTGGTCATGGTGACATTGAAATGTCAGAAGACTTTGATTTCGAAAAGACGATAGAAGCCAATGACTCCCTTTTGGTGGTTGAAACTCCCATCAATGAATATTTCGAGGGAGCATATGCCAAGTATGCGCCGTGTGGTGATTTGATGTGGCATCATTTGTTGGCACTGGAATACTACAAAGCCCCTGACGGCACATACAACAAACTGAATGCTGAGATTGTTGCCGCTCAATGTGCTGTAAGTGGCATGACAGAAGTGGAGACAGGACAGATTCCAAAGGAATATTTCAGTCCCGACACATATACATATAAGGAATGTGGGGAGGCAGTGAGGAACCACCAACAGGTACTTGCCCAAAAGGCGCGGGAAAACACAGACGGTGAAACTACATTCTGCCTCACATACGCTGATGCGTCTTCCGAAGAGGTGCTGACCGACATCCTTGACCGCTACAAGGGCAAGGTGGTGTTTATGGACTTCTGGGGAACAAGTTGTATTCCGTGCCTCAAAGCTCAGCCGGAGATTGAGAGGTTGGCAAAGGAAATGCCTGCTGACGTGCAATTCATAGACCTGGCCTGTACTCAATCCAAGATGGAGAAATGGAAGGAGTTGACCTCTCACATGTCAAGCCATCATTATTATCTGACTTCTGATCAGTTCTGGGGTATCATCAAGAAACAACATTTCGACATGATGCCCACTTATCTCATTTTCAACAAGAAAGGAGAGTTGATTTATTCTTCCATGGACTTCCCTGGTGCAGATGTCATCAAAGCGGAATTGATGAAGTGGGCAAAATAACATAAAAAAAGCAATCCACAAACAATTTGCACCACATTGTGCCTTAGAACGTGTATTCTTTGATGTTTTTGTTGTGTCGTTCGAATATCCGTCGGGCAGACTTTGCGTCGTTGTCGCGACGGATGCGGTCTGCGGCGTTGAGCAGTGTGTCGGAATTGGCTACAGGTACTATGCGGTAGTTTCGTTTACCGGAAACGGCTGGGCGTGAACACCATGTGAGTGTATAAGCGCAGGAGTCGAGGACAACCTTTTCTTGGCATTTCGAGAATTGCAGCTTCACCATGCTGCCTATTCCTGTATTGGGCTTGTTCTGGTTGGAGATGAAATTGCCCAAAGAATATGCCACAATATTACCGCCATTCTCTGTCTCGGGGTTACGCCACTCGAAAGGCTGCAGCACATGGGGGTGACCTCCTATAACGTGGTCCACACCCTTTTGCAGCAACCAATCGGCCAGTTGAACGTCGGGGGCATTGGGCGTCATGGCGTATTCGATACCCCAATGTGGAATGGCGATGATGATGTCGGGGTGCATCGACTTCGCCTTCTCAATGTCCGCAGCTATCTCCATGGTGTCAATATAGTTCACATGGTTGGGTTTCTCCCGGACAAGTCCGTTGGTGGCGTATGTGAAGTTGAGCAATGCTATTTTGAATCCGTTTTTCTCTACAAGCAAAGGATAAGAGTCCTTGCGGGCTGTGGTATCCACGTATGTTCCAAGATGGGGGATACGAAGGGAGTCCATCATCATGATGGTGCGTTCCAATCCTTTTTTGCCGGTGTCGAGACAGTGGTTGTTGCCTGTGGTCAGCACATCGAAGCCTGCATCGATGATGGCCTTGAGATAATCATCGGGGGCGCTAAAACGGGGATAGCCTTTGTAGGGAGGACCTCCCAACGTAGTCTCAAAGTTGACTATGGCTATGTCAGCACTTTCGATTTCATCTTTAACGTAGGCGAAGCAGTCTTTATAGTCGTATGTCCCATAAGGCCGTCTGGCTGCATTGATCTGAGGGCCGTGTTGCATGATGTCGCCTGCCACCAGCAGAGTCAGATGATTGACAGTGGTATCTTCTTTCTCTTCAGGAGTATTCTCGGGGGGAGTGTACGATGACCTACCTGAACAGGATAACGCAGTGAATAATAGTAAAAAGGAGAGATAAAAAAAACTTTTCTTCATAGAGTGGGTGAATATGTTAGATAAATAAATTCGTGAAATAGGCTTAGGTGTAAATCCGTCGCAAAGTTCAGCTTTTTTCTTGATATCTGCAAACTATTGGCTTAAAATGTTTGTGTTCTGATAGTAAGGCAGGTATATAAGTACTTGACGTGTCAGTGAAGACTCCCTTTTATAACTTCTATCAGCTCTTCTGGGTGGTCGATGATAGTTGTTGCGCCGGCATCGATGAGGAAATCCCTGTCGCGGAACCCCCAACTGACGGAGCAACAGGGTAGGGAAGCGTTAAGGGCAGTGAGTAAATCAACCTCACTGTCACCTACATAAAGGCAGGACTGGTGGTCACAACCCAAGAGTCGGATACACTCATCCACCATGTCGGGAGCGGGTTTGCGACGAATAGAAGATGACTCGCCAATGGCCACGCGGATGGTGTCGCTGAAGAAATGCTGGTGCAGTTCTTTCACCGCTGGGTCGAGTTTGTTGCTGACGATAGCCGTTGCCACATCCATTTCGTGCAGTTGGTGTAGCAGTTCCATGATGCCTTCGTAGGGAGCGGTCTCGTCAAGGCTGTGGATCAGGTAATACTCGCGGAAGGTCTGTAGCACGGCTACCGTCTTTTCTTCCGTCGTTCCCTCTGGCACACTCTGTTCTATCAGCCTGCGGATGCCGTTGCCCAGGAACCGCCTCACATCGGCTTTGCTTCTTTCCGGCAAGCCATGTCGGTGGAGCGCATAGTTCACGCTTGACGACAAGTCGCCGAGTGTGTCCAATAGTGTTCCATCCAAGTCGAAAATAACCGTCTTGTATCTCACTAAAATATATGGAGTTAAAGTGGGCGTTGTTTTAATTATTCAATTCCCGTGCCCCGCGAACTTCAGGTTCTGTCCGTCGAAGTTATAGTAGGTGGTAGCGATTTCCTCTTCACCAGTATCTTCTATTACTTCCAAGGTCTTGCCTTCGTGCGGCAGTGTGTACCATATGGGATCCTTGTCGGGGTTGTTGAGATGCTCCCGTTTGATGGGGCTTTCTTCCGGGGTAAGGGTTCGTTTTGCGGGGTCGAAGTCGTAGAAGCAGAGGAAATCCTTCTCGGCGTGGAAGCTCACAGCAAAGAGTTTGTGTCCGTTCTTGCGGTTCCATACACATGCGGAAATCACGCCCAGGTCCTCGCCCTCGTACCAAGCTGACTCTAAATAGCCGTTTTTACGGTCGATGATGGAACCCTCCTCGTAATAATAATCACTGGGTGCCAACTTCGGGTTGGTTTCATGGACGATGCGGTTACCTGCCAGTGTAGGCCACTCTGAGTAGAACGCCTCGAAAAGGGCGACAATATCGCTTTTCTGTCCTGGCACTTTGATGTTCTCTTTCTTCCACAGTCTTGCCACCTCTTTGGGAGCGAACATACCAGGTGGGATCTCATCCCCATCGTCAGGTGTCACCTCGTCCTCGGATTCTGTAAGTTCAGTGTTTTCCTGAGTCTCTGATTCGAGGAGTTGAGAGGTCTCTGTGTTGATCGAGTCGTTAGTCTCGTTGCCCCCGGTATTCTGCTTACCGTCTTTACAACTGCTCAGTACCCAAATGGGGAGTATCAGTGCTAATAAATATACGATAGTCCTTTTCATAATTCAACAGTTTTTTGCAAAGTTACGAAAAGTCGAGAGAAATAGAAAAGGAAAACTCGTTTTTCTTTTCATTACCGAGACAGAGTAACTTCGGTGCAGCCAGAGTACGAAAATACTATAGGAGGACTGCCCACTATATCTTTACGACAATGAGCAATGAGATAGGAGAACATCCTTTAACAGCAAAACAATAACCAATATGGAAAAGCAGGAAAGAATCAATCTTCTGATTTCGATTCAGGAGCATTGACACTGCCCACATAGAGGATTGACAATCAATCGGTCCACAATCCACATCATAACCTTTTCATAGCGCGTAATCCTGAAAAAACGATTCTTTTTTGGGGATTAGGTTCCATAGATCATTGTTTTTTGTGTAAATTTGCATGACTAACAACTAACTAACTTCTAACGACTAAAGGCTATCATTATGCATCATTTCTATCGTTTTTTCCTTTGTATGGTGCTAAGTGTCGCAGGTTTCGCAAGCACTTACGCCAACGAACTGGTCAACGACCTGTGGGTGTCTGCGAAACCCGAAACGGATTTCGACGCCAACACCGTATGGTATCATATCGCGAACTATAAGACAGGTGGCACATACTTTTACCTGAGTACTGCGAAGGGTTATACTGAAGGCACCTACACGTTGAAACTGAGCAATACCCAACCTGACACGTCCGATGCTGGACTGTGGTGTATCGTCGCTGATGGCTCGGGTGGTTTTCAAATCTACAACAAGGCGCTCGGCACGTCTTATGTCATCTCCACTTCCAACTCCAGCAGGGCGGCTATGGTGAAAGCCGACGGCGCCAAATCGACATCGTTTACCTTCCAAAAAGGTAAGAACGAGGCAGGAGTTACCGGATGGTTCATCAAAGACGGCACTTCTGGCACCAACTATTGGAACCAGCAGGGTGGCTACCTTGCCCATTGGAACAGTAGCGGTGCCGTAGGCGACAACAACTCGACTTTCATCTTCACCCCCGAAGGCGAACTGCCAGTGCTCGACTACTATAAGGTGAATGGAGGAGACCGCCCTACCGACATCAGTCCGCTCAGCCTCTGGTACGACTTCCCCTCCACGCTTTCCGGTTCTTCCAACCCTTGGATGGAGTATAGTCTGCCCATCGGCAACGGACAGATTGGTGCCTCGCTACTCGGCGGAGTCTTGCAAGACGAGATGGTGCTCAACGAGAAGACGCTCTACAACGGCTCACCCACCGACTATGGTGAGCATGGGACATACGCCTGCCTCGGCAAGATACTCGTTGATGACCTCAGCAAGATGGCATCGAAAACCGACAACAGCCGGCCCATCAACGACTACACCCGTTACCTTGACATCGAGCAAGGAGTGGCAGGCGTCAACTTCAGCAATGCCGACGGTGACCACTTCACTCGCCGATATATTGTGTCCGAACCTCACCGCGTGCTGGCAGCCCACTACGAGACTGATGGCAGCAAAGGCCTGCATCTGCGTTTCAGTTATGCCCCCGATGCTTATATCAATGCAACGGCAGTGACCTACAACGAGGCTACCGCTACTTTCGGCGGCAAGCTCAAGGCTGTGAACTACAGCACCGAGATGCGTGTGTTGGCCAACGGGGGTACAGTCACCACTACAGACCAAGGCATCGAGGTGGACGGAGCCAAGGAGGTGACACTCTTTATGACAGCTGCTACCAACTTCGACGACAGCACACCTTCCTACGTCAAGGGTACACGTGCCGACGTGGCACAACGCAACAGCCAAATCCTCGACGCTGCCTGCAACGACGGATGGGACAAAGTCTTTGCCGCCCATGTGGAGCAGTTCTCCGAACTCATGGGACGCGTAAGTCTCCAGTTGGGCGATGCTGCCAGCACACTCACCACCAAGGCTTTGGTAGATAACTATGCCTACTCCGCCAACCGCAACAAGGCTGACGGACTCTTTCTCGAACAACTCTATTTCCAATACGGACGCTATCTCATGGTGAGTTGCAACAACGTGCTCATCAACGCCCCCGCCAACCTGCAGGGCATCTGGAACAACGATTCAAAGACTGGTTTCTGGCATTGTGACATCCACACCGACGTGAATGTCCAAATGAACTACTGGCCGGCTGAGTCCACCAACCTCAGTGCGATGCACCTGCCGTTCCTCAACAACACCATCACCCTCTCTAGCGATGACTATAATTACCATCGTATTGCCCAACGTTATAAGAACGGCGTCAGGGGATGGATGGTACCTACAGAAACGAATATCTTCGGTGGCACTTCTACTTGGATGGCTTTTGAAATCAAGACCTTGGCCGCCTGGGACTGCTCCCACCTCTGGCAGCACTACCGCTACACGCTCGACCGCGACTTCCTGCGTCGTGCGTTGCCCGCCATGCTCCGTTGCGCCCAGTTCCTCAAGGATATCAGCACCAAGGCCAAGAACGGTACCTACTACGTGGCCAATGAATACTCGCCCGAACATGGTCCCAGTGGGCACTCTACTGCCTTTGCCCAACAGAACACGGCAGAGGTGGTGCGGAGCGTTATCGAAGGTGCAGAAGCACTTGGCGACGACTCTCCCATATCGGCTGATGACCTACAGGAAATGCGAGATTTCTGGGAAGTGCTCGACAAGGGACTCCATACCGAGACTTACGACGGAAAAACGTGCCTGAAGGAGTGGGCCGACCTCTCCCTCAACTCTCAAGGCGATGCCGCCAGCCACCGCCATCTGAGTCATCTTATGGCTCTCTTCCCCTACAACCAAGTGTCGGCTTACTCCAACAAAGCCCAGGAGAAGCGACTTTACAACGCTGCCGTCAATTCGCTGCACGTGCGCAACGCTACCGATGTGACGGGATGGTCGGGTGGCTGGAAGGTGAACCTCTTTGCCCGTGCGCTGGAAGGCAACGAGGCCCGCAAGGTCTTCGCACTCATGCTCAAGCACAGCCAGTCATACGTCATCGCCATGTCAGGTCAGGGCGGATGCTACTACAATCTGTGGGACGCACATTCGCCTTTCCAGATTGACGGTAACTTCGGCTACACATCGGGTGTGGCTGAGATGTTGCTACAGAGTTATGACGGCAACATACACCTTTTGCCAGCCATCCCCACGGCATGGAGGAGCGGAAACGCTAAGGGGCTGAAGGCTGTTGGTGACTTCACAGTCGATCAGGAATGGGCTGAGGGTGCTTTCGTCAGTGCCCGTATCCTCAACAACCAAGGACAACCGTTGACACTCACAGTAGGTCGTCTGCCTAAAGACAAGACGATTGCCGCTAAGGTGAACGGTATGGAGGTGGAGGTGACAAGGAACAGCGACGACAGTTTCACCATCCCCACGTCGTCTGCGGGTGACATCATCGAACTGAGCGTTAGTGACAAGCCCGACGGCATCGAAGTGAATCGCGCAGAGTATGATAAAGACAGCGCCTCCAGCGCTTGTTACACGCTTACTGGTGTCCGCATCGACCACATCACCCAAAAGGGTATTTACATCATCGGAGGCAAGAAGACAGCCGTGATGTAACCCTATGAAAAAACGGATAAAAACGGCATCGAAATCGTGGTCGCGGTTCCGATGCCGTTTTTGTTATGAGCCGTTGTTTTTGCAATGGCTCTAAGGCTTATTTCAGCGTGATGACAGGATCCTGGGTCGGTTTCACTCTTTCGATCTTGCCTTGTTTGTCGAAGGTCATGCGGTCGATGCATACCTCGCGGTGTATGCCAGGGCCGAACTGACGGTCGATGTAGTTCCAGTTGATTCGGTGATAGACGATGTACCAGATGTCCTTGCCCGGAATCTGCAGTACGGAGTTGTGGGCAGGGCCGTAGATCTTTTGTGCGGGATCCTGGATGAGCACAATGGGGTCGTCGGCCACCTTGATGGGACCAAGGGGATTGTCGGCTGTGCCATAGGCCACATGGTAGTTGGGCGAACCTGTGTCATCTACCGACCACATGAAGTAATAGGTGCCTTTGCGGAAGAAGACGTATGGAGCCTCGCGGTACTGGTAGTCCCTCAGGCTGCCGCCTTCAGGGGTCATCACCTTGATGGTCTCCTTCTTGATGCTGGTCAGGTCGTCGTTGAGCTCAGCACCTGCCATATAGCCGTTGCCCCAGTAGAGGTAATACTTCTTTGTCTTGGGGTCTTGGAACACATCCACGTCAATCTGCTGGCCATGGCCTACAGGAGAGTCGCTCACGATGGGCTTGCCCGAATCCACGAATGGCCCTGTGGGGGAGTCGCTCACTGCAACACCGATCTCCTTGCGCTGACCGGCGTCGCCACTGAAATAGAGGTAGTACTTGTAGCCGTCCTTCTCCTTTCTCTCGATGATGGCGGGAGCCCATGCATTGCCCTTGGCCCATTTCACTTGGTCACTTCTAACGTCGAGCACAGTACCTTCATCCTTCCATTCTTTGAGGTCGCTGGAGGAATAGCAGGTGTAGTACCAGCCGCCCCAGCCGGGCATACCGTCGGTGGTGGAGTAGATATAATAACGTTTGGTTTTGTTGGAATAGAGTACTTCCGGGTCGGCATGGAAACCAGGCAGAATGGGGTTGGTATGATTGCCGTATTCTGCGAGCAGACGGTCTTTTTCTGCCTGTGTGATGGGGATGATGGTGCCATGACGTGGGGTGAACAAACCCTTGGTCTCCGTATTCTGAACCACCTCGAAGGTCTTCAGGTCGGGACTCTTGCAGAACTGGTAGTATCCATTGGCGTAACAGTCGTACATCACAATCCAGCTCTTGCCGTCGATGGTGCGGCATACACCCACACCTTCCACGGCTACATTGGTCTGGTCCACATGGTCGGGGAGCTTAGTCCACTGACTGCCGGGCTTCTCACCGGGGGCGGCGGTCAGCTGCTTGGCTGTGGCCTGGAAGATTCCGCGTCCGGCCTCTGTCTTATAAAAGAGGTGGTAGAGTCCGTCAGCGGGATTGAACACGATGTCGCCGTCGATGGTGGCGTCGCCGCTGTCGAATAGATAGGTGGGCTCGCCTTCAAGGTCGGTGAAGTCCTCATTGGCGTAGGAGTAGTAGATACGGTCGAACGAACGGCGGTCGTCGGTGCGCAGGGAGTAGAACACCATGTACTTGCCTGCCTGCTCGTCAGAGACGGTTTCAGGGGCCCACACGCGGATGACGTTGCCCCACTTCTTGTAGTACTTGGTGGGGAAATGCACCGTGCTGTGCTGCCAGTGGATGAGGTCGGTGGATTTCAGCAGCACCATACCGCGGTTGCTGCTCCATCCGAGGCTCGACTTCATGTCGGTCAGCACCATGTAAAAGGTCTTGCCGTCTTTGCCGCGCAGGATGTGTGGGTCTCGGGTGCATCCTGTCCGGGCGATAGAGTCGCTCTTGATAACAGGGTGGCCATTGTTGAGTGGGGTGAAGTTG
>JAEEGF011847414.1_pt1 | contig 20210 bp, 12 predicted proteins | sample 9134171 | NCBI WGS metagenome assembly JAEEGF01 (sample SAMN16246542, study PRJNA631951) | gut metagenome | biome: gut microbiome; feature: rumen; material: AP-attached | host: Bos | place: Iran: Karaj | collected 2018-10
TTGCATCGACTGCGGCGCTTGCGAGGCTACTTGCCCGAACGAGGCTATCGCTGAGGCATAAATCCTTTTGAAAATCCAAGACCCTTTTGGGTAAAACCTACAGACCACTCCAGGCTACTGGAGTGGTCCTTTTTTTGTGGCAAAAAAGGTGTCGAGGAAAACCTCAACACCTTAGTAGAATCGTATGAAGCGACTGACGTGTCAGTCGGTGATGATGAGCGAACGGATGGCCTCGACGATGTAACGGACATCGTCGTCGCTGACGTAGGGACCGGAAGGCAGGCAGAGGCCTACCTTGAAGAGCGACTCGGCAACGCCGTTTACATAGGCAGGACTGTCCTGGTAAACAGGCTGCTTGTGCATAGGCTTCCAAAGCGGACGTGCCTCGACATTGAGCGCATCCAAGCCCATACGCATCGCCTCGACGTTGTTGTTGGGCTGGCAATCGGTAGTGGGACAATCGACGGCATGAATCACACCGGCAGCGCCACCAATGGCACTGGTGATGACCTGCTTGTAGGCATACTCTTCCCCTTTCACCTTCAACGTGGGGTCGATGGTGATGGTATTGAGCCAATAGTTGGAATCGTAGCGATGGTCGGGGTTCTTATGGAAGGTGATGCCGGGGACATCCTTGAGCAACTCGTCGTAGAGCGAAGCAAGGTGCTGGTGATGGGCGATATGATCGTTGAGCACCGTCATCTGGCCACGACCAATACCGGCACAGATGTTAGAGAGACGATAGTTGTAGCCGATGGCACTGTGCTGATAGTAAGGATAGGCATCACGTGCCTGGGTGGCATACCACATGATCTCGTTCTTGGAAGCAGCGTCGGGGCAGATGAGCGCACCACCTCCAGACGTGGTAATCATCTTGTTGCCATTGAACGACAAGATGCCATATTTGCCAAAGGTGCCCATGACACGGCCCTTCCAGCGGGAACCCATGCCCTCGGCAGCATCCTCGATGACGGGGATATTGTACCGATTGGCCACCTCCATAATCCTGTCGATCTGATAAGGCATGCCATAGAGCGCCACGGGAACGATGGCTTTCGGCTTACGACCCGTCTTGGAAATACGGTCGCGGATAGCCTCTTCGAGAATTTCGGGATCCATATTCCAGGAATCGCGTTCGGAATCGACAAAGACCGGAGTAGCGCCCAGATAGGTGATGGGATGGGAACTTGCACAGAAAGTAAAACTCTGAACGATGACTTCATCGCCAGGCTTCACATCACAGGCGATGAGGGAAAGATGAACAGCAGCTGTGCCTGACGACAAGGCCACTACGGTGTGCGGCTTGATGGAGCCAGGATCGACAAATGAAGGATCGACGGAATCCACAAAACGCTGAAGGTCGTCTTCGAAGCCATTGACGTTAGGACCAAGCGGGACGACCCAGTTGGTGTCGAAAGCCTCTTTGACGAATTTCATCTCATTGCCCGACATATGAGCCAGGCAAAGCCAGATGCGTTTGTCTCTTTTTTTCATTTTGATGTGAGATGAACAGGAAAGGATAGATTATTATTATCAAGGCAATTTCAGAAGCGTTGACACGCTTCGTTGTAAGTATCGAGTGAACCTATGTCGAAACGACCAGCCGTCATATGCCAGGCGTGAATCGTCGTGTGATCTACCATATAATGCGCCAAGTTTCCAGGAGCATCCTTGCCGCAACCGTTCTCGACAGCATGACGAATCAGATCAAGGTCGTGCTGCTGGTAGATATAGAAAGGCGGAACAGCCCAATGGGATTTGGGCACAGCAGGTTTCTCCTCCATATTAAGGACCTTGTCGTCGGCATCAAGGACGACAACACCGGTGCGCTGGAGTTTGGCGACATCGGGTTGCTTATGACACATAATGCAACTGGTCTGCTTGGACTTGGCGAAATCGACAAACTCCTGAAAGCTGAAGAAGAGAATGTTGTCGGCAGCCACAACCAGCAGGGAAGAATCGCGCTGATCGCGACGGTCGAGATAATCGATGGCGAGCAGCAGGTCGCAGACAGCACCGAGACGAGTTTCGTTGGTTTCGGTACCGTCGTCGAGGATGGTGATGGGCTTAGTGTAGCGAGCATTCTGCATCCAGGCCTCGAAGTGATGTGCGAACTTATGGTTGGTGATGATGATGTGCTCGTCGATATCAGGAATACGGTCGATATCGATGAGCATACGATCGAGGATTGACTTATCCCCTATCTTGAGCAAAGGTTTCGGAAAATTGCGGGTGAGTTCGCCGAGACGAGTAGCGTAACCGGCAGCGATGACGATGGTTTTCATAACGGAAGGATTACTTAACGATGCTCGTTGCTGTGCCGTAATACTTGGCGTACCATTCGGCAAAAGCTCTCAGACCCTGGCGCAAGGTGGTGGAAGGCTTATAGCCGAAGTCCTCTTCAAGGGGAGTGGTATCGGCATAAGTGACAGGAACATCGCCAGGCTGCATGGGAACGAGTTCCTTGTGCTTCTCGAAATTGTAATTGGCAGGAAGTACATTGGCACGAATAAGCTCCTGCTGAAGGATGTCAACAAAGTCGAGCAAATTCTCGGGACTGTTATTACCAATGTTATAGACCTTGTAGGGAGGGATGGGAAGACCATCGTCGCCATCGGCCTTTTCGGGTGCGTGCTGCATGATACGCACTACGCCTTCGACGATATCATCGACGTAGGTGAAATCGCGTTTGCACTTGCCATAGTTGAATATCTGGATGGTTTCGCCACGACGCAGCTTGTTGGTGAAGCCGAAATATGCCATATCAGGGCGTCCTGCAGGACCATAGACTGTAAAGAAACGGAGACCCGTGGAAGGAATGTTGTAGAGCTTGGAATAAGCATGGGCCAACAATTCGTTGCTCTTCTTGGTAGCGGCATAGAGCGACACCGGATTGTCGACCTTGTCGTCGGTGCTGTAAGGCACCTTCTTGTTGGAACCATAGACAGAGCTTGACGAGGCATAGACAAGATGCTCGACATGGTGATGACGACAGCACTCGAGAATACTATAGAAACCGATGAGATTGCTCTCGATGTAGGCATCGGGATTGGTGATCGAATAACGCACACCTGCCTGAGCAGCAAGATTGACTACCACCGATGGCTTCTCCTCAGCGAAGAGATGATTGAGGGTCTGCATGTCGGCGATGTTACCCTTGACAAACTTCCAGTACTTCTCACGTTCGTCATTACCTGGATGAAGCTTGGCCGCAAGGTCGTTGAGCTGCTGGAGACGTTCGAACTTAATGTTCACGTCGTAATAGTTGTTCAGGCTATCGATACCGATGATTCGGATGCCAGGCACATCGTTGAACAGGCGCTTGACGAGATTACTCCCGATGAATCCTGCAGCACCGGTTACCAATACGGTCTTGCCTTCGAGAGAAACGTTATAACTTACCATATAAGAAATATTATTTACTATTGCTAATGAAAAATGCGGCTTATTCGCTCACGAAACGAGCACCATCGTCAGGCTTGACCCAGTTGACCGAGAATGTCTCTTCGTACTCGGGGAATTTAGCCAAATACTGGTCGGTGAGCGACTTCTCGATGCTCTCCTTATAGGCAGGATCGACCAAGGCAATGACTGCACCCTTGAAACCAGCGCCCGAGAATCGTCCGCCATAGACACCAGGCAGTTTGGACATGATCTGATAGATAGCAATCAGCTCTGGACTGCCACATTCGTAGTTGTTCATCGACGATTCGCACGAATCGAAACTGAGTTTGCCAAAGAGCTTGATGTTGCCACTCTCCCATGCTGTAACGCCCTGACGGACGCGACGATACTCAGTGTAGAAATGTTCGGCACGACGTGCAAAACGATCGGGCATAGCAATCTTGGTCTTGTCGAACGTCGAACGTGGAATGTCGCGCAGGAAAGTCTTGTCGAAAGTCTTGAGCGGTTGACCTGTATAGGCTAACATATTCCATGCAGCCACCTTGCACTCGTAGACGCGCAGATTGTAGTCACTGTTGATGAGTGAACGCGTGAGGCCCGAGAAGAAGATGCCGATCTCGAAGTCGGGCATCTTTGGATTACGCTTGACGATACGATATTCGTTGGAATCACAGTCGAGAAAGAGAAGACCGTCTTTTTTGCCGAGGGCGATACAGCTCTGGTCGAGAATACCATTGTTGAGACCGATGTATTCACGCTCGGCTTCGGAGGCAATCTGCACAATCTCGAAGGGTTTGAGCTTTATGCCATTGGCCTTGGCAAAAGCCATTACGTAGGCGATGAGTACGGCTGCCGACGAACTGAGACCTCCGATAGGTAGACTGCCATGGAGGTTTCCGTCGATGCCTCGTGAAAGCTCAAAGCGCTTGCGCAGCGCATATTTTGCACCACGTGCATAGTCTCCCCAATGCTTCTCGCGAACCTGGGAAGGGGTATCGAGATGGAAGTGCACTTCGCCCTCAAAATTATCGGAAGTGAGATTGACCTGACTGTCCTCACGGACATTGAAATAGAGATCAACACCCTTGTCGATGGCAAAACCGGTCACCAGGCCGTGTTGATGATCGACATGTGCTCCGAGAGGACAAACGCGATAAGGAGAAAAAATGTGATATTGATATTCCATAGGGAATAATAGAAAAGATTAATTGATTACTAATTGAAACCTAAAAGGTCAGTCAAGCGTCTCATATCTGGAATGATGGCTCTTGTATTCAGGAACGATTTCCTTCATCTTAGCAACGATCTTCATATCATCGTAGGTAAAGGACAACTTATATAGTTCTTCCTCATTCTTAAGAGCCTGCTCATAAGGATACTCCCTGACGGTAGCAATCTTGATTTTAGGATGAATGGTTGGTTTGGTGTGCTCGCCATCGTTAAGGACCTCCTCATAAAGTTTCTCGCCATCGCGAAGACCTGTATACTTGATCTCGACATTCTTTGCACCACTCAGGTCAATCATACGTTGTGCTAGTTCTGCAATACGCACAGGCTTGCCCATATCGAACACGAAGATCTCACCACCCTTGCCCATAGTGCCCGCTTCGAGAACGAGTTGGCAGGCCTCCGGGATTAGCATAAAAAAGCGGATGATTTCAGGATCAGTAACAGTGACAGGGCCGCCACGACGTATCTGCTCGCGGAAAATAGGAATAACAGAACCATTGGAACCAAGAACATTGCCGAAACGGGTAGTAATGAACTGAGTAACAGCAGGAGAGCCATCAATCTGCTTAAGAGGGATGGGCGAAGTGGTGGTTCCGCCAAGCTGTTGACGAATGGCACGATCGAGCGACTGGCAATAAATCTCGCTGATACGTTTCGAGCATCCCATAACATTGGTGGGATTTACCGCCTTGTCGGTTGAAATCATAACAAATTTACGGGTACCATATTTAACAGCAAGGTCGGCAATGATGCGAGTGCCATAGGTGTTATTCTGTATGGCCATAGAGGGATTATCCTCCATCATTGGCACATGCTTATAAGCGGCCGCATGAAAAACATACTCAGGTCGATGATGCTTGAAAATCTGCTCCATTTGAGTCGGATTGCAAATTGATCCCACAATGGTCCAGCACTTAAGCATAGGATATTTGCTTTCCATGAAAAGACGTACTTGATGCATTGGCGTTTCGGCCTGATCGACCAAAACAAGTTCAGCTGGTTTGAAGGATGCAATCTGATGCACCATCTCAGAGCCGATGGAACCTGCAGCACCTGTAATCAGGATACGTTTATTGTAAAGAAGTTTGCCAATTGCATTAAGGTCAACCTCAATCTTATCACGAGGAAGAAGGTCTTCGATATCGACCTTATGGAGACGACTGTGCTGAAGATTAGATTTGCCATCCCAGGTCTCGGCTGCTGGAAGCATCATAATTTTGATGCCAGCCTTGGTGAGGGCATTTACAAGCATATCATTTTCGCGGAATGATTCGGAAAGCAAAGGAGAAACAAAAAGCATATTAGCTTTGCTCGACCTCATAGCATTTACAACATCTTCGTTTGCCTTGTGTACACGTACGCCTAGAATGAACTTGCCGACATTTTCAGCCTTACCAGATATGAAACCCTTAACCATATATTGTCGAGGATTATCATTGCGCATACTCTTGGCAAGTGCAATACCTCCCTCCTGTATTCCATAAATATATACATTTTGTGTGGCCTGATCCTTGACTGCAGTATCGTAAAGGTACTTGACGATGATACGGATACCCCACATAAATATCATTGCCAATAAGAAGGTGATGAAAAAGACGCGGAACCTGGGGAACCCGGCAACGAAATGAATACCTACAAAGTAGTATAAAATTGCAGTGAGAGCAATGCCCACAAAGACTGCACATGTGACGCGCAAAAGGTCAGCAAAGCTAGAATAACGGAAAATGCCGGCATAGGTGTGGAAAAATCTCATCCCAATACAGAACATGGGTAGAGAACATGTCCACACTAAAAGGAAGTGCCAAAAATTTGTAGCAAATGCTTCGCCACCCATACTGAGATAGATGGCCAGCATTCCAGCCACGACTATTGAAAGACAATCAACTGCAAGGATGCACCAATAGGGCAACGCATTCCTTGACAAGTACCACGAAAAAACTTTATTCCAGACTGACACGAGAGCGTTGGAAAGATGACAATGATAATGGATTGATATAGACATTCTTATATCTCTTCAAAATAAACTTTAAAGCTTCGCAAGGCATAACACATATGAATGTACGCCCTACAGAAGATAGAAGTAATTGATGCAAATGTACATATTTTTAAACAATTAAAGAAAAATAAACAGAAAAAAGTTCTATTTATCACTATTTTAAAGCAAAAGATAGGAGTTTTGGCAAATATATTTGGTATTTTTAAGAATGAATCTGAAATAAAAAGAGCAGCCTATTGAGGCTGCTCTAAGAATATTCAAAAATTGAAAATATCAGAAGTTATCACGCTCCTTGTCGAGAAAATACTTGAAAGTTCCAACTGAAAGCTCGTCACAGGCTGCTTCATCACATACAACAATAGCTGCAGGATGGGTCTGAAGCATAGATGCAGTCCACTTGTGGCTGACGTTACCGTCAACGATGTGCTTAAGGGCACGAGCCTTATGGTGACCATTGCAAACGAGGAGCACCTCCTTGGCAGCCATTACAGTGCCAATACCAACAGTGAGCGCCTTCTTGGGCACAAGGTTGATATCATTGTCGAAAAAACGAGAATTGGCGATGATTGTATCAGTGGTCAGTGTCTCGACATGAGTAAGACCATTGAGTGAAGAACCAGGCTCATTGAATGCAAGATGACCATCGGGACCAACGCCACCCATAAAGAGATTGATACCACCAGCAGCAGCGATAGCTTTCTCATAATTAGCACATTCAGCATCAAGGTCTTCGGCATTTCCATTCAGGATATGAACGTTCTCAGGCTTGATGTCAATGTGGCTGAAGAAGTTCTTCCACATAAAACTATGATATGATTCGGGGTGATCCTCGGGAATACGGACATACTCATCCATATTGAATGTCACAACATTCTGAAAAGAAATCTCGCCAGCTTCGTATTTCTTGATCAGTTCACGATAAAGACCAATAGGAGAAGAACCTGTAGGACAGCCTAGAACGAAAGGACGCTCGGGTGTTGGTTTGAACTCAAGGATGCTTTTGGCTACATAGTTGGCAGCCCATTTGGACATCTCTGCGTAATCAGGACGGATAATAACTCGCATAGATTTGTTGTTTTGATTGGTTATTTAAAGAGAATATTCAATATTTGATTCTTGAAAAACGGTGCAAATTTACGTTTTTTTCGCTTTTGTGGAACAGAAGAAAAATTTTTTTTTTTTGTGAGAATAAAAAGAAGAATGAAAGATTATCTAATTGTCAAGTGGATTTTTCAAATATAATCGTTTTTACAAAAAAACATAAAACCAGATTCGATGCCTACGCCACATATGGTATAAGCAAAGAATATGGTTTTACTATCTCCTAATAGGAACACCTTAGCGCAGGTGGAGATTAGGAATCCAAAAAATCACCAATTTTCCCAATCTTTATCTCGTTTTGGAGCGAGTACGGGAGACTCAGGGTCGGCACCAGGATCGTCTATTAGCTGAGGATCGGAAGTAGTGATCAAATCACATGAACGAACCTGATTGAAACGAATACTTGGTTTGAAGTACCTTTTCATATAAAATTTGAATAGAGTAACGCTTAAAGCAAGCTTAAAACATAAGATAATACCTAATATAAGCTCCACTGTACAGCGGAGCTTATATTAGACATAAGGAGAATCTGGATTACTGGCACTGGATCGTTACAGTAACACCCATCCATCCGCCAAGCGTGTGGGACTGACCAGGAGTCTTGCCTGCCTGCATGAAGAGATCACCCTTGGCAGGGAAAGCAGCCTTATAAGAACCACAGGTGCGCTGATAAGCGGCACGCTTCTCGTCGCTTGAAGCATGGGCGATGGCCTGCTGCATCTCATTGTAAGCTGCTACGAAGACAAGGCTCTTGAGAGCTGGCTTCTCTTCGCCACAGCTGTTAGCAGAAGAAGCATACATATTGGCAATCATCACGTGAGGAGTATCCTGATCGGGATCGATGCTGAGAGAACGGCGGAGGACGTCGCGAGCCTTAGCCTTCTGGCCTTCCTGCTGATAGATAGCAGCTTCGTACATTAAGATCTCAGTCTTGTCATCTGGCTGAATGGCGTGAGTGAGGGCCTCATCGTAGTACTGGAGAGCACGATCATAATCCTTAGCCTTGAGAGCGGCTTTAGCAAGACCCTTGGCTGCTTCCATAGATGGCTTGATCTGATAAGAGTAGTCGGCTACGTGGGTATAGAGGTCGGTTTCACGACCCTCAGCGCTACGGCCAAGAAGCTTAGACACGTTGGTCAAGAAAGCGAGGTCAGACTTCTTCTCCTCAACCTGAGGAGCAAAAATCTCAACGAGGGTGTTGACATCAGCATATCCAGACTGAGCGAACAGCGAGGTAAGGTTGAGCTTGTTGTCACGAGCACCCTTCATCAGGCCCTTGGTAACTTCAGCAGCACGGAAGAGCTTAGCGGTGTCCTGACCAGCCACACGAGCAGCAACGAGCTTGGTGGTGTCGTCATTGTAACGTAGCACATAGCGGTCGAGTGCTTCGTCGAGGTACTCGGTAGACTTCATGTAGTCCTCGATGTACTGATTCTTGTCATGCTGACCTGACTTAGCGAGTTTCAAGGAGTTGGTGCACCACTGTGAGATGTAATAAGGCTGAGCACCGCCACGGAACTCCTGAAGGACCTCGGTATAACGATCGTATACGCCCTTATCGGTAGCATCAAGATCGTACTTCTTGAAGTAATCAATCTTCTTCAGCTTAATAGCCTCAGCAGGCACAGTTTTTGTAGCAAAACCATTGGCAATACGATCATCACAAAGTTTCTGAAGCTCTTTGGCAAAACGCTCCTGATCGGCAGTGTTGCCACCCTTCTGAGCCTGTTCGCACTTTGCGACAAGAATCTTCTCACCATTGAGGTAGAGAGCGAGGTTAAAGTTAGGAACAGCATCATAGAGAGCCTTCCAAGGTTCATAAGCCTCAAGTGGTTTAGCAGGACCCGACTTGGGGAAATAGTCATTGTAGAGTGAATTGTTGGTACCGGCGGTTTCACCGTTGGCACACATCACTTCCAACATCTCAGGAGTCTGAGCAGAGAGAGCGGCAACTGCCATTGAGAGGACAGCACCAGCGAAAAATTTGAAAGAGGTTTTCATTGTACTTTTGGTGTTTTATGTTAGTGATGATTGTTTTGTCTTTCGGGTTTATGACCAAGATGTCAGCTATTGGTTTAAATTGCCAATCAGCAGAAAAGCATTGGACCAAAATCCATAAATTTACTACTCAACGAAGACGTCCACGGAAGAACATCATTTCGTTGAAAGTTAAGCCTACGTTGATTGTAATATAGTTTTCCTTGACCATATTACCATTCTTGGGACGAACGGCAGAGTAACCTACACCGAGATCGAGCGCAGAGCGACGATTGATTGGCATACTCATTCCCATACTGCCATTGTATTCACGAAGAGAACTGCCATTGACACGAAGGTAGTTGGACTTGGCACTCACACCAGCACGATAACGGCAAATCTTGAAATAACGATTGGTAAGTACCTTGGGTTGATATTCAATACCTGCAGCGACACGTTGAGAGGTATTGAATACACCTTCCTCTGCCTGAAACTCGGGATTAAGGCCAGCCACATCATTCCACATCGTCTTCTCATATTCTGCCGTAACAGTAAGTTTGCGAGCGATGTTGTAACTGGCACCCACACCCCACTTCATTGGCAACTTGACAGCGCTACGATAACGATCACTGCGTGAAATGGTATCGGCACTGTACTTCAACGTCTCCGTATCGACACTCAGATTAAGTCTTGGACTAAATATAGCGCCTATGGTGATACTGTGATTAGCCATAAAACGCTGGGTGTAATGAGCGCCGAACTGGAGTAGGAGACCACGCACAGAGGCTTCGTAAGAAAGATGAGTATTGGTGGCTTGACTCGAAGTAGATAGACTGCCATCGTGCTCAATTGTTCCAAAAAGCCATCCAGCATTAGCACCAACATTGAAATCCACGCGCTTGTTGTGGAATACACGCCAACCCAATCCAAGCATGAAATTGTTGACGCCACCCAGGCCCTGATGCAAACTGGAATAGGTCAAGGTATCATGACGAACGGTTGCAGAATGAATAGCGACGGAATCAGAAGTGCCATAATAATAGCCTACCATACTGTAGGGAGTGAAGGAAAGCGACATAGCAAAATTCCTCCAAAGTGGCATTTGGAATGACATATAACTGAAACCGGCATCCCACTTATGCGAACGTGCGCCATTTTCGGAATACATTCCATACTGAGCATCGAGACCTACTGAAAAAATCATCGTTAGGGTATCGATAGCGGTGAGCGAAGCAGGATTAGCAAGAATGGTATATTGATTGCTGCGAATCGCGATACCTACATCTCCCATGCTGCGGGTAACCGTATTACCCATGGAACCCAGACGTCCATAACCGTAACGGTTGTATGGAGAAGAAGTGAGGTTGCTTGTATTCAGATTCTGAGCCACCATAGGCATCATTGTCATAGCAAATAGAGCCAAGACGATAAAGGTGGCTGCGTGACGCTGTAAATTCATTTCTATCATCGATATATTTCGAGGGCAAAGATACAAGAATTTATTGAAATATCAAAACTTTTTTGTTTTTTTTATACAAAAACAAGGTTATTTTATGTCAACGTGAGCCATTTTGGCATGAAGAGGGTAGAAAAGGGAAAAACAACGATGGACAGAATGCATCGGTCCATCATTGCTAATCTCAGAAACTGTACTTCAATCCTCCATATGTCAGAGCATGGAAATTGTGCTCGTCGTCAGGCGACAAATAAGGGTCATTGGATAAAAGAAGCATACGCTGCTCGACGAACAACACGATATGTGGAGTGATGAGATATCCGACATTCAAACCAGTCTGCAGGCCCAAGTTGACATCAGTCATCCTGGTGGATTTCCATGCCTTGGCCTCCTTGTCATAGTGTCGTTTGTTGAGGTCGAAACTGTGCATACCGATATTGAATCCTACGAATGGACGCACTGACAATCGCGAAATGAGCATTGCCGGAGCAGCAGGAACTGCGGAATCAGACTCTTCGGATACTTTAGCCCTCGCCTTAAGCAAGAGGTTGGTCAAGTCAAGCATATAGTCGGCAGAAAGTGCATTGTAGTTGATGGCCTCGCCCTTACTTGTAGTCTGCGAACTTTTGGCGAAGTCATAACCGATGCGTATACCATTGACATCATCAATGTCATAACCAACAGCTACAGCCACGCCCATCTTCTCAGCATCAAACCATGTGCCTGCAATCTGGATATTTCCATTCTTCAGGTTTTGGAAGAAATCCAAGGGATGATCGGAACCGGAACCATACATATTGATAGTTCCGTAAGTGCCATTAGCACCTTTGTTCCACTGTTTGATCGAAGGAAGTTCATAATGAATACCTGCGGCACCCGTCCAAATGGGAGCCTTACCCTTAATCTTACCAGCCTTGGCGAAATGAGCCTGGATTCGGCCTTCGATAGTGGCCCAGAAAGGTGTTCTACCCAGTCTGCGACGCAACTGAGTGGCTCCGGTAACGCCAACATAAGGATAATTCACAAAAGTATTGTAAGCTAGTTCACCACCTCCTTGGAGTGTCCAAACCCACCCCTTCTCGTGACTATGAGTCCATAACATTCCCAGAAGATCGGTTACAAATTCTCCACGAATGCCATAAAGGCGATGAACCAGTTTCTTGTCATTGGGAGTAGCATTCTGCTGGAACAAAGTTGTCTGTATAGCCAGATTACGCGCAAATGAACGTCCAAACGTAAGATTGAAAAGACCGCTAAAGACATTTGAACGAGTGAAAGTTTCGCCGGTGCCAATCTGGAAACCGCCTAACGTCTGGATATAGAAGTGAGGAGGATTGTCAGGGACTCCTTTTTGGATCAAATGACGCATTTCACGACGTCGTTCAATAGTGTATCCTATACCGGCCGTCAAGTTCCACTGATTGAAATCATCGAGTGCATATAAATAGCGTGGCTCAATGAAGAGTTCCGTATTAGCATTCAGTCGGAAGGAATTCTGGAATCCGAAATCAAACCCGAAACTATGCAAAGGATCTTCCTTGGAAAATGGGGAACTCGAAAATTTCGAGATAGAATAAACTGCACCTGCAAAAGGACGCAACGTAAAGCGCCGATATTGATCAAGACCCATCCAGAAATTCGTCAAGTCGAACATATAGTCCAGACTCGTCTCACTTTGGAACTGGGGATAATCATTAGGCTCGGCCTCGTGATAGATGACATGCTCTTTGAGACGCACTGAGTGCAAATCGTTGATGCGCAGACCCAATCCCAATTCAGCTGCTGGTGCAAAATCCTGCACCTTATAGCGACTTACGTTGGAAGCACGATCGACACTAAATGCAGCTTCGAGAAACATATTCCAATTGTTGAGGAAAAGGATGCCTCCCAAACCTTGTTGAACCTTGTCGTCGTGAATAGCTTGGGCCCTCTTGCGCCAGAAGCTATAGCTTGGCTGGCGATTATGATAATATTCCAAGCCAAAGGATGGTGTAATCACACTGGCACCATCGCCAGCAGAAGAATAGCGACCTTCGGCAACAAGTGCTGTATTCGAGTTGAGGAAATACTTCAATTGGGCAGCACCTGTCACTGCTTTATAAAAACCATCGGTGCGCTCCCAAGAACGTGTATTCTTGGAGGAGTACTTTCGTTCGTATCCCAATTCGGCGCCACCAGACACCGTCAATCCGATTCGCTTGACAGAGACTTGATCCCAAAACGTTGCGATATTCAAAACACCTTCGAGACGTCCAAAGGTCTGACGACGGTTATTGTTACCCATAAACAGAAGCTGACGATCGACTGCACCCACTTGGAAGCCCCATGAGGGAGCCACCCAATGGCCAATATTCAAATTGAGATTGTATTTCGAGTAATCGTTCTTATCAGTAAGTCCTTTCTCCTTGGCGAAGTTAATACCCAAAAGATTCTGAACGTACCAGTTCTCATACCATGCAGAATGATACCAACCGCCGAACCATGGCGTTTCGCGTAGTGGTTCGGTCACACGCACTAGAATACCCGTCTTCAAACCGACACCGTCATCAAAGTCTGCACCGTTCTGATAGTAATCATAATCAGGGTCTGACAAATAATAATAAGGTTCGACAAAAGCGGAAACATGCGGTGACAATGTCTTACGGAACTGAACACCCAGTTGACCTTGCCAGATCATTTCGGAAGACCTTTCATCGCTCTTCACAGCACCAAACGAGCCTCCTGCAACAAGGAGAGTCTCGAGACTGCGAGCAGGATCATATCCAAACCAGTTGTTGGAGAAGTTCCAAAGAAGATCAACCGAGCCCATAAAACGCTCGACATCAGCATTGCTGGCAGGGATCTTGCTTTTCAAATAAGAGCCAGAAAGACGCAGTGCGTAGGACTTGTTGAAATCCTTGATGACACCTGCACCCGCACCCAACGCCTCAAACGAAGAATACCTGCTTGGACTCAGCGAGAGTTGTGGAGACCAATAGCCTGCAACCGACCATCCCTGCAATAAACGATTACGCCTATCGTTGAAAAAAGGCTTCGTATCGGGAGAAGTGTACCATTTACGAATAAGGACCGAGGGAACATCAAGCGTGACATTACCGGCACCATTGATGTCGGAAGAATTATTGTCATCAGCTACAGGAACAGCAGCATGCGACTGTTGCCCTTGCAAACAGAGGGACAGTATGATGAATGCATAAGCGAAGGTATGGGCATAACCTTCGAATGCATAATGATATATATTGGGAATCCGAAGCATATACTATTCTTTATAAGTGTTGGAGATGAACTGCTCGATAGCTTCAAGGAAGACATCTCGCTTCATCTTTCGACTTCTAGGCGTTCGATAGAAGTTACGGATATAACTATCGCCCTGCAGACGGGAAATATAGGTTGGTTTCGCATCGATCTTGAATAGTTGTTCGAGCGCATCAATAGCCAAGTCGAAATTGGAATCACGATCTTCGCCTCCTATACTCTCGGCTTGCCATAAACGAGTGACAGCTGTGAAATACAGAGCAGCAGGATCGCCTGGGAAACGCAGCTTGAGTTCCTGCAAACTATCGACACACTGCTGGAGTAGATCATGACAATTCTCCGAAGTCTGAAGCGCATCAATTACACCTTCACATTTGCTGTACATATCAGCCATATTGGCCACATAGAAGTTGCGTAGGTTGGATTTGCGCAACATTTCCAAGTGGTCGGGGTCGTCAAGGAAACGGCCCATATAGCTATTGAGCAATATCTCCAGCTGTTCAGGATGATACTTTTCGCGGAACTGATTGGAAAGCGTAGGCGTCTCGTTCAGAATATCAGCGAGGGTATATGCCTGATCGATAGCCTCGGGTGTACCGACATTGTATAGTGTAACAATCTGGTTGTAGAGGATGGCATCAAGATTGATGAACTTCACAGGAACATCATAATCACTCTGCATATAACATGCAAAATTACCTTGGAAAAGCTCACTATTAATGAAAGGCGCTAGGATTTCAGGATTGTAGCGTCCATTACGCATACTATCCAAAGCCAGGAAGTTGGCAGCAATAGGAAGCACAAGCCCAAAGCTGTTGGAAGGATGCTGGTCAGTAGTGAAACGACGGACATCGGAAGCACGTGCTTTAAGCAATGCTTTGGCTACCATACCCTTCTCTTCATAAGTAGTGAGTTTCGAGGTGAGAATCCAATAATAGTAGTCTGGCGGGAAATTGTCATAACGTTTGGCCGCACGGAACTCGTCAATAATCATTGCTTCCGAGGCCTCAAACACCGCCTTATAACTAAAGGTTACCTGAGCCTCACGAAGTTGGTCGAGAGCGGCATCGACGACAGGATCACGATGACGGGAACTAAAGCCAATCATATCCTGCTGAGCCTTCATATTATACGGATTAGCCTCAACAGCACGACGAATACGATTAATTGTAGCCGTATTTTCCGGATGCTCTGCCTCAATGATGTCAGCCACAGCACTCCATGGAGCAATGGAGTCCTTGATAATATGGAAATTGGCATGGCGCAAGTCCTCCCCTCCCATCTTGCGTAAAAGATCGAGAATGCTCAGACTACGCTGACGCGAAAGTTGAAGGTTCAATCGTTGGCCACCTTCAGGCGATGAAATACCGACGATGCCCACCTGTTGGATGCGCTGATACATATCATGCGTAATCTCGTAGGCCTTCTGCACCAAACTATCCATCTGAGCACGGTTATTGCCCAAATCAAGATTAACCTCAGTACTAAGAAGCTCGAAACTCAAGGCAAGACTGTAGGTTGCATCAACGAGTTCGCCACGGGCACGCGGTTTGAAGCTCACAAGACGATCGCTTGTGATGCTGCGTCGTGGAGGACAATCGAACTCTGCGTTCTGAGTAGAGATATTGAGGAACTGCAACGGCATCTGGCGTTCGCAGCCACACTCGATTGATGATGTCGTATCGGCATGAATGAAATCATGCAGATAACTTATGTGACGCAACTGATAGTAACGAGTAGGATCGGGCATGCGCCAACGATAAGACAATACTGTATCGACAGGCTCCATCGTAAGCATAAGAGGCTTGACCGTGCTTGCAAGCGTGTCACGATGTTCGATACGGACACGACGACTCTCTCCTGGCACAGGGTAGAGATTCATCTGATTCTGTCGGCTTACATATCCCTCGACAAGGTCACGTTCGGATGTAAGGACATGATGATCAGAAATGACATGGCCAGAATCGACATAAGCCTGGAACTCGGAGAAAATATCGAATGGAGTATTGGCTATATACGCCTGCACTGTATCCTCCTCAGTTACCTCAAGAGGAATCCAAGGTGCTGACTTACGCACACGATCTCGAATTCTATCAAAGGTGCGATAGCGCAGCACAAGTTTCCACAAAGGTTGTGGAATAAGGAACAACATCGAGTCGGGCTGAACTTCACGATACTCTACCCAATTACGCAACTCCTCCATATGCGCGATGGTATTGACACGATAATGCTCCAATGTATCAAGAAGCAGATTGCCACGAGTACGACGATAGAGCTGACGTTGGAAGTCTTCACCTGCATAGACAAAAGGACGCAAACGATAGCTGAAATCCTCCTTGCGGGAAGCAATATCGAGGTATTTCACAGCCATATCGTACTGCATAGGCGCATTCTGGAAATCAGCCTTAACAACATTGAGATCACTCTCAAAGTTACACGTATTTACCACTCGGTCAATCACAAGACGCTGGTCTTCAGGTCCCTCAATATGGAAATTTTCGTTGAAGGTCAGCCATGTGCCATCACTTGATGCCGTACCATGCTGACGACGGAAATGCGTGCGTTGACGAGTTGTCTCGACATTGGAGAGTTCAGTACGATTCTTATAATAAATAGGACAGTTAGCTTCATCGCCATCGTACTTGGTAATCGATTCGGTAAGTACCACAATCTCGAAGGCACCACCATCCTGCGGGTGAAGAAGGAGGGCCACAGAATAGATGCCACGGTCATCGCTGGTCATATTGTTCCAGTAATCAACAGCCTCGGGGTACTGCTTGTAGATATCCTGGGCAATCTGGTTGACATCCGAGAGCTCGTAGGCGCTCGTATGACGATGGAGGAGCCATCCGCGCTGACGATACTCGTTGACGAAAGCAGAAACGAGATCACGATGTCGTGGTGCATTCGACTTGCTCCACGCAACAATCGAGTCTGCACAGACTTCATTGGTTACGAAGACATCCAGATCATTACGTTCAGGGAGCCCGAGTGTAGAACCCATCCATACACCGTTCTCGGGATCCCAATTGTGACCCAAATCATCGACAAGTGTGCGATCTTCTGCATTAATGATGACGAACGAGAGCGGGTCGTATTGTGATTGCGCATAAAGAGGACTTACAACCGATGGTCGAAGGAACAACACCAGAAGAAGAAGCCCGGATATACGCATCCATCCTCCAAGCACCTGCGGGTGGAATGAAGTCATACGTGAGCGAATATTCTTTAAAGTATGCTTAGAAAACATAAGACAGATTCAAACCGAGATTGATTGTAGTGAACTTGTGATGATTCGACTTCGAAATCACATCAAAAGCATCACGGGAAGCACGATTGTAATATAGATAGCCTACTCCATAGCAGGCTTCGACATTCCAATGGGTGGAAAGTGTCCAAGCATAACCGACATTGAGGCCAGCAGGTACACAGGTCTGGGTGTCCTGATCATCTTTGACGGAATAATGGAAAATACCAGCAATAGGGCCAACGAACAAGCGGTGGAAGGGTTGATGAGAGAACCAGTAGCGATACTCTATCTGCCATCCCTTGAGGTTGGTGTCACGAATCCATGAGTCAAGAACCGAATAGACGCCAGTGATGCCGACCGTACTATGTTCACTCACCGTGAGGTCAACGCTTACGTTTGCAGCTTCGGCTCCCCAAAGTAACGCATTGGTTCGAACGGCCACGGTCTGTGCCGACAACCTGTTATCTTCGAGCAGAGGCTGGAGCGCAAGGCAAACTACTGCCAAGGCTACTGACGCGAAAGAAGCTAATGATGTTTTAATTATTGTGATCATTTCTTTGGAATTCTGATACGATATGCAGCATGAGCACGAGCAAGACGAACATGACCGTCGGCATTGACATAACGATATGCGAATCGCAGCAATGTCCACTTTTCCTTGTTCTTCCCTCCCGCCATATCATGCAAGCCTGTATATGTATAATCTTCGATCCATGCCCTGTCAATAGTATAATGACGCAGATTCTTGTTGGCACGGGTCAAGCAACGCATCACATCATCGATGACTTCCTGCTTATCGGCAGGAATGAGGTTGCCCTCAGCATCGTATGTACCTTCACAAATAGGGCCATGCGTTACCTGGAAAGGTATTTCAAGATTCCATGTGCCATTTTGGGCATTCAAGCCATTGAGACAAGCACGATGGAACTCCTTGCCTGCTGCAAGACCTAATGAATCCTCAACAACATAGATGAACTTAACCTTCGGCAACACTTTTCCGAAATCAGCCTCTCCATAGTTACGGCCATAATGAATCGAATCGATTGAAATATTGGCATCGGAGAAGCCATAGAAACCTTCATCAGCCAACATCTTCAGGACATCGTCTTTAGTGAGTTGACGCTCCTGCCCGTTCTTCCAAGGATGATTAATGTTGAACTGTCGACTTGTAACAACAGGTACAAACTGCTCATACAGCGTACGAGTGTCGGTTTCAACATAAGGCTCCAAATTGAAACGGGTGGTAATAGAGTCATAATTCTCGTATACCTGCGTATGGAATCTAAGACCCAAAGCGTAGGTGCCACGATGATTCATATCAGTCTCATTAATCGGACGAAACTCTCCATCCTCACGATAATAGATGGTCTCCACATCATCGCGAGTAAGTTTGCCGCCCATCCATTTGCCATTAAGCATCTCCAGAACATTCTCAATCGTAGCACTGGTTACAAAATCAGTACTATTGATAGCTTCCATACTCATCGATGGGAGGCGATTGCCATTGCTTCGGAAGAAACTACGCAAGGATTTATTGTAGCTCAACATACGTTCCATAGCCTGTTCAAATCCAGCAAAACGTACGCGGAACGGGAAAACATAGTGTGCCTCGGTATCCTCCGAATCCAAGTCAGTAGCACGGATAGGAAGATTATATCCTATGACATAGTAGTCGCTTGGCACAGTGATGGGAAACTTGGTGTTATCTTCCAGTTCGTACAGCCTTTCCGGACGGAAATACTGCGACTTGCAACGTTCGCCAAACTCACGACGTACCATATTGAAGGTTACCGGCTCCGAGAAGGTTGAGTCATTCTCATTCTTCGGCTTCACATAAATGGTGAGAGGGTCGGTTTCGAACTGCTCAGCATATTCATCAATCTGCTTACGGGCAGCATCATCCTCAACCTCAAAACGACGATAGCGTTCTAGGTTGGGCTGCCAATACTTGCGACTTATGCTCTGGTTACGATATACAATAGCGAAACGAATCTCTGTAACCATGGGGAGTATTCGTTTCTTCGACTCTTTACCAGCATCACTGTAGGCATCATAGTCGGCATAAAAGGCTCCGACATTGGCACCGATCTGGAACTGGAAGAAGTGACGATTATCGTAGTTGAAACCCGGAAAATCATAGCCGGCAGAAATACCTGCAATACCAGCCCAACCATCCTTCAACTTGTCACGATCGATGATGTCGAGTGGCGTATTCATCGTGTATTTCATATACTCGGTGTAAAGACCCGAGTAAAAACGCCCCTTCACCAATTCAGGATGACGGCGGAAAGACCAGTGCCAACGCCATTCGACGTGTGCATTCCAAAATTTATAGGACGTTTGGTCATACAATTTCTCCTTAAGATAATCCTTGCTCGAAGGAGAGCCCTTAAGCTGGAAATAAATCGAAGAGGTGGACTTGCGGTTAGGGTTACCGAAGTCAATGTCGAGACCAATATTGGGAATGACGAGAGCCCAATCGACGAAGTTGGTCGAAAGGGAGAAATGTGACCAGAAGTTATAGTCACTACGGCCAAAGG
>JAEEGF010598383.1_pt1 | contig 20207 bp, 19 predicted proteins | sample 9134171 | NCBI WGS metagenome assembly JAEEGF01 (sample SAMN16246542, study PRJNA631951) | gut metagenome | biome: gut microbiome; feature: rumen; material: AP-attached | host: Bos | place: Iran: Karaj | collected 2018-10
CCGGCAACGATGACGCATGCTGCGATACCGGCAGACATCCGTAAGGAAGTAGGTATCGTGGACGAGCTCATCAGACTCTCGGTAGGAATCGAAGATGCAGATGATCTCATCGCAGATCTCGAGCAGGCTATCAAGGCATCGGCAAAGGCGTGAGGTGAATGAAGATGAATAACGTATATCAGAGCGTAAGAGAGATGATCGGCAATACACCGGTCCTGAAGATCAACAATATGGGCGTCAAGCCCGGAGTAAATGTATATGCAAAGCTTGAATTAATGAATCCCGAAGGAAGCGTCAAAGACAGAGTAGGTGTCTACATGATCGACGACGCGGTGAGAAGGGGAGTTCTCAAGGAGGGCGGAACGATCGTTGATGCCACGGCAGGCAATACGGGCATAGGCATCGCGGTAGCTGCGCTTAACCAGGGCTACAGGGTCATCTTCACGGTGCCCGAGAAGTTCTCTATAGAGAAGCAGAAGGTCATGATGGCCCTCGGGGCCGAGATAGTACATACATCAAGAGAAGGCGGAATGCTCGGAGCCGAGCAGAAAGCAGAGGAATTACTTAAGCAGATCCCGGGTTCGGTATCCCTGAGACAGTTCAGGAATCCTGCGAACCCGCTCGCGCACTACGAGACTACAGGTCCGGAGATCTATTCTCAGCTTGACGGCAACATCGATTACTTTGTCGCAGGCGCAGGATCCGGAGGAACATTCTCGGGAGTCGTGAAGTACCTGAAGGAACAGAACCCCGGCATCAGGGGCGTGCTCGCAGATCCGGAAGGATCGACCATTGGAGGCGGCGAGCATCACGATTACGACATAGAAGGAATAGGCAATGACTTTATCGCCGATACGATGGACATCACGCTGGTAGATGAGGTCATCAAGGTAACAGACGATGAGGCTTTCGAGACGTCAAGGAAGCTCGCAAAGCATGAGGGCATACTCGCAGGATCATCATCGGGAGCGGCTCTCGCGGCAGCGTTAAGGCTCGCGGCAAGGATCGACAAAGGCAACATCGTGACTGTCTTCCCTGACAGAGGAGACAGATATCTGAGCAAAGGATTATTCGGTTAATGGCAAACGTATTTGAACTACAGAATGTATACAAGACTTACAGGAATGACGGCAAGGAGTTCGAAGCGCTTAAGAACGTAAGTCTTGAAGTCGCAGAGGGCGAGATCTTTGGCATCATCGGCATGAGCGGCGCGGGCAAATCGACGCTGGTCAGGACGCTGAACCGTCTCGAGGAAGTATCCGGAGGCAGGGTCACATTCTACGGCAAGAACCTCGCAGAGCTTAAGCCCGCTGAACTCCGTAAAGTGCGCCACTCCATCTCGATGATATTCCAGGGGTTCAACCTGCTTAACCAGAGAACGGTAATACAGAATGTCGAGCTGTCGATGAGGATACTGGGAATCGGCCGCACCGAGAGAAGGAAGAAGGCTCTGGAGATGCTGGAGATCGTAGGTCTTGCAGATAAGGCAAATGAATTCCCGGCAAGACTTTCCGGCGGCCAGAAGCAGAGAGTCGCGATTGCAAGGGCGCTGGCAGTAGACCCGAAGGTCCTGCTCTGCGATGAAGCCACGAGTGCATTGGACCCGAAGATCACGGGCGAGATATTGGACCTTCTGAAGAAGATCAACGAGGAGAGGTCTCTTACGATAGTCATCATCACTCATGAGATGAGCGTCGTGGAGAAGATCTGCGACAAGGTGGCGATCATTGATGACGGTGAACTTGCCGAGGTGGGAGACGTTAAGGAAGTATTCTCCAACCCGCAGTCGAAGGCGGCAAAGAAGCTCGTGTTCCCGAGCAATCCTTTCGACCCGTCTGATGAGGACGGAGAGCTGATAAGGATAGTATTCGACGGAACGCAGTCGAACGTGCCGTTCATCGCAAACCTTGTTGAACAGACGGGCGTAAAGGTGAACATCCTGAGCGCGAATACCAAGAGCGTTGGCGGCATAGGTTATGGTCAGATGATCCTCGAACTTCCTTCCGACAGGAAGGACAGGCAGACTGCTGTTGACTTCTTCAGGAAGAACGGTCTTTCCGTATCGGAGGTGAACTGACATGAGTGATTACATAATCAATGCAATAGTAACGGGAGTATGGGAGACGTTCCAGATGACGTTCTTCGCATCGCTCTTCTCATATGCGGTAGGAATGCCTCTGGGCATACTTCTCTACGCGACTTCGAGAGGAAGGCTTCTCGAGAACCGCCCGGTCAACTTCATCATCGGACTTGTCGTGAACATCACGAGGTCCCTGCCGTTCCTCATCCTACTCGTGCTCCTGATTCCTTTCACGAGGATGATCGTGGGCAAGTCGATAGGTACCGAGGCTGCGATCGTACCTCTTACGATCGGTGCGATCCCCATCGTTGCACGAATGGTCGAGGCATCCCTTAACGAAGTGCAGCCGGGCATCATCGAGGCGGCAACTTCGATGGGCGCATCACCGCTCTATACGATATTGCATTTCATCATCCCCGAGGCGACCCCTTCGCTCCTGCAGGGCGGCGCGATCAACGTGGCGACCGTCCTCGGATACTCAGCGATGGCGGGCGTCATCGGAGGCGGCGGACTCGGCGCGATAGCACTGCAGTACGGTTATTACCGTTATCAGAAGGAGGTGCTCTGGACTACGGTCGCACTGCTGATACTGATGGTAATGCTGATACAGGAATTAGGCATTCAGATGTCCAAGAAGAACCGTAAGACATAACTATATATCCCCACGAAAGCGAGGACAGACACATGAGCATCAAGGACAGCATAGTAAGATACATCCGTGACGGAGAATCCGTATCGCAGGGTCTCGGCCTGGAGATCGAGCATTTCGTCGTGAACGACGCAGGCGTGCAGATAGAATTCCATGAGGTGTCTTCCATCATCGAGAAGATGGCAGGCATCCTGAACGCGAAGATCATATACATGGACGGCTATCCGGTAGGTTATGTTACAGATGATTATTCGATCACATTAGAACCCGCGTGCCAGTTCGAGATAAGTATTAATCCGTATTCGGATATCGAGACGATCAAGAGCATCTATGAGGATTATGTCACGCTCTGGACTCCGGTCCTCAAGGCGAGAGGCTATCACTTAGAGACGAAGGGCAATCTTCCCCTGGTCGAGCAGGGCGTGATCGATCCCGACGATATCGCGCTGTCTCCCAAGAAGAGATACAAATACATGGACTCTTACTTCAGACATTCCGGCAGATACGGCAAGTACATGATGAGAGCTTCTGCATCAACACAGGTATCCGTAGACTTCAGGTCTGAAGAAGACATGGTGAGGAAGCTTAATATCCTTCAGAAGATATCTCCGGTCCTCATGATCGCGATGGAGAACAAGACCGATTCCGATTCGACTCTGAAGGAGCATCCGGATAAGCCTCATCTGTTCAGGATTCAGGAGTGGGACGATCTCGATCCTTCAAGGACGGGATTCTATCCGCATTCTCTTGAAGAAGGCTTCGGATACGATTCCGTTGCCGATACCATCCTTCATACTCCGCTTATCCTTCTGACGGATGACGGTGTTACGACGGATGTTGGGTCGGAGACGGCAGAAGAGCTTTTCGCGCGCGGCCTGATAAGGGAAGAGACGCTGGACATTACCCGTGAGAGAAGTCTTATCGAGCACTTCATCTCGATGGGATTCTTCCACTACAGAGTGAAGAAGTACATTGAGATCCGCGTGGCAGACAGCGTGCCCCTGGACAGAGCCCTCGGATACGTCGCGATCCTCAAAGGTATCGTGTATTCGGACGACAATCTGTCGGCGCTCGAGAAGGAACTGGCTGATGTTGATACTGCAGAGAAGATCCAGCAGGCAGTTGAAGATATCGAGCGGGACGGGTACAATGCTGTGGTCTATGGCAGGAAGGCTACCGAATGGGCAGCTCACCTCTACGAGCTGGCGTTAGATAAGCTTCCTGATACTGATAAGGAGTATTTGGAGAATGTGCGAACTTTTTGGGGTATCAGCTGACTGGACGATCCCGGTAAACGATTACCTGAAGACGTTCTTCAGGCACAGCGTCGAACACCATAACGGGTGGGGTCTGGCCCTGCTCGATGACGGACTCGTCTCGATCGAGAGAGAACCCGTGCGCGCTGTCGACAGCCAGTATCTCAAGAACAGACTGACGGGTAAAGTGGTGACGGCGCGATGTATGGCGCATATCCGCAAAGCGACCATAGGCGACGTCAGCTTCAACAATACCCATCCGTTCGTGCTGAACGATAACTCCGGAAGGAAATGGGTGCTGGTCCACAACGGAACGATCTTCGAATCAGATGAACTGAACAAATACCTGTATGTCCAGCAGGGCACGACAGACAGCGAGAGGATCCTGTATTACATCGTGGAACGCGTTAACGACCTGATCGCGAGCGGCGGGGACGACAAGTCGAAGTTCGAACTGATAAGCAGCATAGTCAGGGAGATCACTCCCGGCAACAAGTTGAATTTCCTTCTGTATGACGGAGATTACTTCTATATACACAAGAACGAACCGGGCACATTGTACAGGCTCGTAAGGCCGGGTATCGCGGTGTTCTCGACGCATCCGCTGGACGATGAGAAGTGGGAGGAATTCCCGGACAATCAGCTCATCGTCTACAGGAACGGAGACATCGTCTACGAAGCAGAGCCTCACGGAAACACTTACATACACGATGAAGAGAAGATGCGGTTCCTCTATCTGGACCACTCCATGCTCTGATCATAAACAAAAACAATTACTAAGGAGAACAAAACTATGAGCAACAACAAGAACAAGGAATATCTTAAGAAAATAGCATACGCAGGCGTGCTTACGGCACTTATCTTCGTAGGCACCGAACTTCACATCCCGACCGCGATCGGCCACATCAACTTAGGTGATGCCGCAATACTGATAAGCGCATACATCCTCGGCCCCTTCGCACTGGTTCCCGCAGCCATAGGATCCACACTTGCAGACCTTCTCGCAGGATATCCGCAGTATGCGGTGGCAACATTCCTCATCAAGGGAATAATGGGCCTCGTCGCAGGCACGCTGCTTAAGAGGAATAAGGAAGGCAAGACATCTCTTGTACGCAAGATATCCGTATCCCTCGTAACAGAAGCCATCATGATCGCAGGATACTTTGCTTTCGAATCACTGCCGTTTATGTACGGCGTTGCTGCAGCGCTCGGATCGGTGATCCCCAACGGGATTCAGGCAAGCGCAGCGATCGTTGTGGCGGTGCCCGTAATGTATGTCAGACTGCTCGATAAGTATCAGCTGTCACAGCGCAAAGCCGCGCAGAATAAGGGACAGACGGCAAGTTTTTAATTTTTCATAATTACCTATTGACATAGTAGGTTAGTAGTAGTAAAGTATCGTCATCAAACCGAAAGGAGGAGTGAGAAATGTATAGAACATACGAGACGACAGTTACCATGATGTGTTGTCGAATGTTGTGCTCCCGGGTGCGCTATATGGCCCAGGGCTCAGGAAGACATTCCTCACGCCTTGAGAACGATCGATGTTAAAGCAATAACTTTGCAGATAAACATGTGCCATGCGCCCGGGAGTAAAACACTCACCGGGCATTTTTTATGCCCATGACAGAAATCATTCTTAAAGCAAAACACAAAACAAAATCAAAGGAGAATACTTAAAATGAAAAACATATTCAGAAAGGCAATCGCCACAGGACTTTTACTCGCACTTACATCAAGCTTCGCTTCATGCGCCAGCTCAAATGCTCCCGTAGAAGCAGGAACAGTAGCACCTTCAGCACCTGCTGAATCTGAGGCAGCAGCGCAGGATCAGGAACAGCCCGCAGAGAACGTTACTCTCGTAGTAGGCGCCAACATCACACCTCACGCTGAGATCCTCGAGTTCGCCAAGCCCCTTCTCGAAGAGCAGGGTATCACACTTGAAATCGTTCAGCTCGAAGATTCCATCACACCTAACACAGGCGTTACAGAAGGTTCACTCGATGCCAACTACTTCCAGCACGATCCTTACCTCGATCAGTACAACCTCGAGAACGGAACTGACATCGTATCAGTAGGCAAGATCCACTATGAACCGTTCGGCATCTATGCAGGACAGACAACAAGCCTCGATGCACTCCCTGAAGGCGCAGTCGTAGCAGTACCTAATAACGTAACCAACGAAGCCAGAGCGCTCCTGCTCCTCGATCAGGAAGGCATCATCACTCTTAGCGAAGATGCAGGCATCAACGCTACAGTAGAAGATATCGTAGAGAACCCTCTTAACATCCAGTTCGAAGAGCTCGCACCCGAGCAGCTCGTAGCAGCACTTCCTGACGTAGACGTTGCAGTCATCAACGGCAACTATGCTATCGAAGGCGGCCTTTCAGTAAAGGATGCACTCGCAGTAGAGGCAAATGACGGTCTTGCAGCTCAGACATACGGCAACATCATCGCTACATCACCTGACAAGGCAAACGATCCCGCTATCCTGGCACTCGTTGAAGTACTCCAGGGACCTGAGGTAGCACAGTTCATCAACGACACATATGACGGTGCAGTAGTACCTCTCTATGGTGAGTGATAAGTAAGACTACCGGAGGCGAGTAAGATGATCGGATTCGAGTATTACAACCCCGCGAAGATCGTTTTCGGGGAGGATTCTGAGAAGAGTCTGAAGTCGCTGCTGAAGCAGTACAATGTCACATCGCTCCTGCTGGTGTACAGCGGTGACTTCATCAAGACCTTAGGCATCTACGATGTGATCACGGAAGCGGTATCTGAGCTTGGCATCAGGTTCTCAGAGAGCGGAGAAGTGGTACCGAATCCCTCGATCGAACTCGTAAGAAAGCTTGTCGCACAGGGCAAGAAGGATAACGTTGACTTCGTTCTGGCAGTCGGTGGAGGCAGCTCCATCGACACCGCCAAGGCGATAGCACTCGGTATACCGTTCGATGGCGATGTCTGGGATTTCTTCGATAAGGGCACTACCCCCGATGAAGTTCTCAATATCGGAGTTATCGCGACAACGGCATCGAGCGGTTCCGAGACTTCCAACGCGGCGATACTCTCGTACGGCGAGTGGAAGAAGGGCTTCGAGGATGACCGCATCATTCCGAAGTTCGCCATCATGAACCCGAAGTATACCGTGAACCTTCCGGCATACCAGACCTTCGTAGGTATCGCAGACGTCTATTCACACCTTCTCGAAAGGTATTTCTCCGACGAGAAGAACTCCGACACGACAGACTACCTCATCGAAGGAGCGATAAGGGCACTGCTCGTTAATGCCGACAGGCTTATAGAAGACCAGAAGAACATCAACGCAAGAGCAGAGATCCAGTGGCTCGCATCTGTCGCGCACAACAACTTCCTCGACGCCGGGAGGTCCGCAGACTGGGGATCACACCGTATCGAACACGAGCTGTCCGCACAGTACAACATCACACACGGTGAAGGCATGGCTATAGTCTTCACGGCATGGACGAAGTACATGGCAGAAGTAAAGCCCTGGAGACTCGCGCTTCTCGCGAGCAGGGTATACGGCAAAGATCCGTATGACTATTCAGAGAAGGAGCGCGCACTTCTCTTATCCGAAGAACTCGAGAAGTTCTTCCGGAAGCTCGGCCTTAAGACGCATCTGTCCGAACTGGGCATAGATGACAGGGACTTCGAGGTCATGGCAGAGCGCGCTACGGCAGGCGGTACGGTCGGACACTATGTTCCGCTGGACGCAGCCAGATTCAAAGAGATCTTAAAGCTCGCGCTTTAAGCAGATAAATACCGAGAAAATCGCAAAGGAGATCACAAAAATGGCTAGGATCAAGTTAGTCGAACAGAACGAAGCAACAGGTGCCGAGAAGGAGCGCTACGATGAGCTCGCCGGCCGCAACGCAGTAACAAACATGAAGAAGGGCCTTCTTAATGACGCTGCTACTTATGACGCATACATGGCATGGTACACATCCTGGAACCGTCTTGTAGAAGTCATCGGCGAGAAGGATGCCATCCTCTATGCACACAAGATATCCACAACAAATTCATGCCAGCTCTGCTCACTGTTCTTCATCAGTGATGTTAAGGGCCTCGGCCTCGATCCCGCAAACCTCGTATACGATGAGAAGGAGACACTCCTCGCCCAGCTTGCCGAGCAGATCGTAAAGGATCCTACGGCAGTATCGGATGAACTCATCGATAACCTCAAGAAGTTCTTCAACGATCAGGAGCTCGTAGTCATCGTAGGCTTCGCAGGACAGATGATCGCTACAAACAACTTCAACGCCGTATTCAAGATCGATGTGGACAAGCGTCTGCTTCCCTTGATCGACGAATTCAAGCCAGCTACCTGGAGAGAAGCAATCAAGTAATAAAACCTATTCCTTCAGCCGGAGGGAAGGGCATTCGTGCCCTTCCTTTTGGTATTTCAGGAATACTGCAAGTCACAGGTTGTTAGAGCGGGGAAATTCTGCGACAATTGATGCATAATTATCTTGAAGGCGGTAAGCAGATAATGGATAACAGTATAAAAGAAGAGATAGGCAATCTGGTTGACAAAGTCCTGGACGATTATAAGGGCGGGAAGAATATCGATGCTGCGGACATATTGGGCAAGCCCGACCGCAATGAAGTGATCGACATCATCAATAATCTGTTCATCGTGGTGTATCCCGGATACTTCAGGGACCGCACCTATAAGAGCTATAACCGAGAGAACGGAATAGCGGTTCTCATAGAAGATATCTTCTACCGTCTGAACAAGCAGATCTGCCTTGCATTGGATTTCTGCAAGATGAGAGGCACAATGACAGAGGATGACAGGGAGAAGGAGAGCTACCGCATTACCTATGAGTTCTTCAACAGACTCCCGAAGATAAGAGAGTATCTCGAGACCGATCTTCTCGCGACATATGACGGAGATCCTGCCGCAGGCAGCTTCGAAGAGATAATCCTTGCATACCCGGGTCTCATCGCGATCACGGTATACAGACTTGCTCATGAACTGTATCTGCTCAATGTGCCCGTCATCCCGAGACTCATGACCGAGTTTGCTCACTCCAAGACAGGAATCGATATCCACCCGGGTGCCACCATCGGCAAGAGCTTCTTCATCGATCACGGTACGGGCATCGTTGTAGGTGAGACCTCGATCATCGGTGAGAACGTTAAGATCTATCAGGGCGTTACGATAGGCGCTCTCTCCACGAGAGGCGGCCAGAAGCTGTCAGGCAAGAAGCGTCATCCGACCATAGAAGACGGCGTAGTCATCTATGCGGGTGCATCCATCCTGGGCGGCGATACGGTCATCGGCAAGAACACCGTCATCGGAGGCAACACCTTCATCACGGGTCCTGTTCCTGCGGACACCAGGGTCAGCATCAAGAACCCCGAGATGGAGTACAAGACCAAAGGACAGGAGACCGTCAAGGAGGAGATCCCTCAGGGCGACGCCTGGTTCTACGTAATCTAAGCAGTCAGAGACTTAAGGATATCTATATATTCTGAAGTAAGATGTGACGGGCGGATCGATCCCGGAAGGATGTAACCTATCTCCATGTAGTCATCGACCTTGAGCTTCTTGGCGATGATGTTTGGTCCGTTAAGTTCTTCGTTGATGACGCCGCTGCATATAGTGTATCCGTTAAGACCTATCAGCATGTTGAACAGCGTGGCTCTGTCCAGTACGACGAGTTCTTTGTCGCTGTCTACGGTGCTAAGGATCTCTTCCGAGAAGTAGAACGAGTTATGGCTTCCCTGTTCGTATGACAGCCTCGGATAGGGCTTAAGATCTTCGAGCGTAAGATACCTCTTCTTTGCAAGAGGCGAGTTCTTGCCGATGAATACATGCGGCTTCGCCCTGAACAGCGGAGTGAATGACAGGCCGTTGTCCTTCAGCGTCTTCCTGATTACTTCCTCATTGAACTTATTGAGATAGAGTATGCCTATCTCACTTCTTAAGTGAGCGACATCATCGATGATGTTGAACGTCTGCGTCTCTCTCATATGGAACTCATACTTGTCCGCACCGCTCCTCTTGAGAAGCTCTACGAAAGCTTCCACCGCAAACGAGTAGTGCTGCGCAGACACATAGAACTTCAGCTTACCCGATTCCTTACCGGCATAACGTTCCTCTATCAGTTCCGTCTGATCGAGGACCTGCCTCGCATATCCGAGGAACTCTTCGCCTTCGGAGGTGAGCTTGATGCCTTTGTTCGACCTTATGAAGATCGTGATGCCGAACTCGTTCTCGAGTTCATGGATGGCAGCGGTAAGGCTCGGCTGGGCGATATAGAGCCTCTTGGCTGCACCGGTGATGTTGCCTTCTTCTGCTACGGTTACTACATATTGAAGCTGCTTGAGTGTCATGGTATCACGCTCCTTAACATAGATTTTGAACTGATTATATCACTTGCAATAGATTGTATCTATGGTAAACAGGCGGTTATATGTATTTTACCCATCTAATCAGTGGGTTTATACTCCGAACCATTAAAACAAAGGTTTACACGGAGGAATTACATATGAACACATCAGTTATCGGATACCCCAGGATCGGCAAGGACAGAGAGCTTAAGTTCGCATCTGAGAAGTTCTTCAGGGGCGAGATAAGTGAAGCAGAGCTCCAGGACGTTGCAAAGAGCATCAGAATAGAAGATCTTCTTAAGCAGAAGGAAGCAGGCATCACCTATATCTCTTCTAATGACTTCTCATTCTATGACAACGTTCTCGATACGGCATTCCTGTTCGGCATAGTGCCTCAGAGATATAAGGATCTGGGCCTTACGGACCTTGGAACATACTTTGCGATGGCAAGAGGCTATCAGGGCGATAAGGGCAACGTTAAGGCTCTCGCGATGAAGAAGTGGTTCAACACGAACTATCACTATCTCGTTCCTGAGATCGACGACGATACCGTCATCTCACTGACAGGAAGCAAGCCCGTTGATGAATTCGTTGAAGCAAAGGAATCTGGCATCACGACAAAGACAGCTATTGTAGGGCCTTTTACTTTCCTTAAGCTTGCCAGGTTCACCGGTTCAAAGAAGATCGCAGATGTATCCGGCAATCTTACTTCTGAATATGTTAAGCTCGTGTCCGCTCTTGCCGGCAAGGGCCTCGAACTCATCGAATTCGACGAGCCCTATCTCGTAAGAGATCTTACGGATGAGGATATCGAACTGTTCAGGAATATCTATAACGAGATCCTCGCAAACAAGAATGGAGTTAAGGTCCTCCTTCAGACTTACTTCGGTGATATCAGAGATATCTATGGAGATGTCATCGGTCTGGACTTCGATGCGGTCGGTTTAGACTTTGTCGAGGGCAAGAAGACGCTTGAACTCGTAAAGGAGAACGGATTCCCGTCCGGCAAGACTCTCTTCGCAGGCATAGTAAACGGCAAGAATATCTGGAGGAACGATTACAAAAAGTCTCTTGATATCATGAAGGACATTGGTGTATCCGATGTTGTTGTCAGCACTTCCTGCTCACTGCTGCATGTCCCGTACACGCTTGCAGGCGAGACGAAGCTCGGAGACGAGTATGCGAAGCACCTCGCTTTCGCGGAAGAGAAGCTGTCTGAACTTAAGGATATTGCTGCTCTTGCCGGAACTGAATATGAGAACGAAGATGCGTTCAGGAAGAATCAGGCTCTGTTCACGGGAAGAGTAAACAGCGAGGACAAAGAGGTGCAGGCCGCTGTTGCAGCAATTACGGAAGCAGACTATGTAAGGCTTCCTGCAAGATCCGAGCGAGAGAAGATACAGAAGGATAAGCTTGCCCTGCCTAAGTTCCCGACAACGACTATCGGTTCGTTCCCTCAGACACCTGATGTAAGGAAGAACAGACAGGAGTTCAAGAAGGGTCTCAAGACCAGGGAAGAGTATGTGGAGTTCAACAAACAGAAGATCGCAGAGTGCATCAGGCTCCAGGAGCAGATCGGTCTAGATGTCCTCGTGCACGGCGAGTTCGAGAGGAACGACATGGTCGAGTATTTCGGTGAGAACCTGAACGGATATATCTTCACCGAGAAGGCGTGGGTACAGTCCTATGGTACGCGTAACGTCAAGCCGCCGATAATCTGGGGTGATGTATCGCGTAAGGCTCCCATCACGGTGGAGTGGTCGAAGTATGCACAGAGCTGCACGGATAAGCCGGTCAAGGGCATGCTTACGGGTCCCGTTACGATCCTCAACTGGTCCTTCCCGAGAGAAGATATCTCCATTAAGGAGAGCATCCTGCAGATAGCGCTCGCGATCAGAGACGAGGTCCTTGATCTCGAGGCGAACGGCATAGGCATCATCCAGATCGACGAGGCTGCATTGCGCGAGAAGCTCCCCTTAAGGAAGAGCGATTGGTATTCAGAGTATCTTGACTTCACCATTCCCGCGTTCAGACTCGTGCACAGCAAGGTTAAGCCCGAGACTCAGATCCACACGCATATGTGCTACAGCGAGTTCACGGATATCATCCCCGCCATCGATGCGATGGATGCGGACGTCATCACCTTCGAGGCTTCGCGTTCCGATCTTCAGATCCTGGATTCTCTTAAGGAGAATAATTTCGAGACCGAGGTCGGCCCCGGTGTGTATGACATCCACAGTCCCCGCGTTCCTTCCGTGGAGGAGATAGTATCCGCCCTTACAAAGATGAGGGCAAAGATCGATGACGGCAAGCTCTGGGTCAACCCGGACTGCGGTCTTAAGACAAGAGGCAATGAGGAGACGGTTAAGAGCCTTACGAACCTTGTTGCAGCCGCTAAGCAGATCAGAGGTTAAGGCATGAAGGTATCACAGGTATACGGTAAGAAGAGAAGTCTCTCGTTCGAGATATTCCCGCCGAAGAAAGACACCGAACTGTCGAATATCGATGCGACGCTCGAGGTCTTATCCGAACTTGAGCCGGACTTCATAAGCGTTACTTTCGGCGCAGGAGGATCGTCCAACTGCAACCGTACGATCGAGCTTGCCAAGAAGATCAAGTACGAGTATAAGATCGAGCCTGTGGTGCATCTTACCTGCCTGCACTATGACAGGAACGAGATCGACGAGTTTGCCAAGGTCTTAAAGGACGAGGGCATCGAGAACATCCTGGCGCTCAGGGGCGATGCGAACCCGAACGTGCCTGCGAAGAATGACTTTAAGCACTCATCAGATCTTATCTCTTATCTTAAGAACGGCAACGACTTCTGCTTCCTTGGCGCGTGCTATCCCGAATGCCATCCGGAATCGGCCGGCGTCGTATCAGAGATAAAGAGCCTTAAGAAGAAAGTCGATGCCGGAGCCGAAGTGCTCCTGTCACAGCTGTTCTTCGATAACGAGATATTCTACAGGTTCCACGACGAATGCAGGATCGCAGATATCGACGTGCCTGTGATACCGGGCGTCATGCCGGTCATCAACGCCGCGCAGATCAAGCGCATGGTCTCGATGTGCAACGCATCCTTCCCGAGAAGGTTTCAGAAGATAATCTCGAGATATGAGGACAACAGGGATGCTCTCTTCGATGCGGGAATGTCCTACTGTTTAAGCCAGATAATCGACCTTCTCGTGAGCGACATCAGCGGGATACATCTGTATACCATGAACAACCCGATGGTGGCCCGGAGGATATGCGAAGGCATTAAGAATATCGTTTAAAAGTAAAGACCGGATCTCATGGATCCGGCCTTCGCTTTTGGGGGTTTTATTATGACTGACGTTTACAGCAATGTTGACTTGTTCCTGCCGCCTTCCTTGGATTCGTACATGGCCTTGTCCATCCTGTCGAAAGCCTTCTGGAAGTCATCGCCGGGCTTGATCTCAGTAACGCCGACGGAGCAGGTGATGTGCATGATGTTCGGGAACTCGTAGGTCTCGACCTTCTGTCTGATCTCTTCTGCGATAGCCAGACCTTCGCTGCCGTTCATGCCGCGGCATACCATAACGAATTCCTCGCCGCCCCAGCGTCCTGCCAGTACTTTCTTCTCCGCTGCCGTATCTCTTAAGATGCCTGCAAAGCACTTCAGTGTCGTATCGCCGTCGGCATGCCCGTAGTTATCGTTGACCGACTTGAAGTGGTCGAGGTCGAACATCAGGATGGAGATGGGCTCCTTGGACTGCTCCTGACCGGAGATCGCATTGTTCAGCTGCGACTCGATCTCTCCGTGGTTGAATACTCCTGTGAGCGGATCTCGTGTTGCCTTCTCTTCGTACTGCTGAAGGGTGGAGATCATCTCCATCGATGTCTCGTTGTTGTCCTGTACCATGAAGACATATCTGTAGTCGTCATCGTTATAGGTCTGCGCACGGCTGAAGATGAGCTTGACCCAGATGAACTTGCCCTCGAGGTTACGCATCATACAGTCGTAGGATGATGTTCTTCCGGGTGTAAAGTTCTTCTTAAGGAACTCGGGGTCGGTGCGGCGCAGGAACTCTTCCTGATCCTCAGGCCAGATCATGTTGACGATCATCATCCTCCATTCGGAGTACTTCAGGTTGTAGTTGACGACGTCGTCGGAGATCTCGGTTACATTGATGCTGCTCGTTGTGTCTGCAGCGAGGTCGATATACATGGAGAAGAGGTAAGAACCCTGGATCGTATTGATCTTCTTTGCCGTGAGGGATTCCTGGAGGGATTCGTCATCGTCGAACTCGTCGAGGATGAAGATATACTTGGTGGCATTCTCGACGGGATATACCGTCAGCTGTACAAGGTGTGTCTCCTCTTCGCCTTCCAGCGCGATCTTAAGACGGCGGCTGTACTTGGACTTGAACTCTCCCGTGTTGTCCGCGAAGATCTGGTAATCGCCGGAGACCCTCTCGCTCGAACCCTCGAAATGGAACCACAGGTCCAGTATCAGGTCATGGTAGATGCCGTCAGGTTGGAGCAGACGTTCGAACATACCGCGGCGGACTATTGTCTTGTATGCATCGACTGCCGGATCGATAAGGATTATCGCACCGACGTTGTCATAGAACAGCTGTGATATCTCGTTGATCTTGTAATCATCCAGATTCCTGTTTCCCATTTGTGAGTTCCTCCAAAATATGTTTGTTGTTTCCGGATCGACAGACATGATCCACCCTTGTTTTGTAACCAACTTGATTATAATTCCTGGATTATTAATTCGTATTAAATAAATGAAAACAAAGATTTATGAAGTTTGAAGTTGAATGAATTATTGATTAACAAACAATATATGGAATAGAAAAAGAAGAACCTGCATGTATAGAATAGGGAAAATCAACCGAAGCGGGGTATATCTGCCTTATGATCGAAGCAAAGAACCTTACCATGATCTACGGAAACGGTCACAAGGCGACCGATGACATCTCCTTTGAGATCAGACCGGGCGAGATAGTCGGATTTGCCGGACCCAACGGTGCGGGCAAGACCACTGTCATCAAGATGCTTACAGGGATACTTAAGCCTTCGTCGGGAACGGCAGTCATCAACGGTCACGATATAAGCAAGGAACCCATCGAAGCCAAGATGTCCTTTGCATACATTGCCGATAATCCGGATATACTGATCCAGCTTACGGGACTTGAATACCTTAACTTCATTGCCGATATGTATGAGGTGCCGGAAGAAGTCAGGAAAGAGAAGATAGACACACTGTCTTCCAGATTCGGCATGACCGAAGTCCTGAACACCCAGATGCGCGAGTATTCACACGGTATGAGACAGAAGCTCATGGTCATATCCGCACTTATTCATAACCCTCCGGCATGGATCCTCGATGAGCCCATGACCGGACTCGATCCTTCTGCTGCTTTCGAGCTCAAGCAGATGATGAGAGAGCATGCTGCCGCAGGTAATGCCGTGCTGTTCTCGACGCATGTTCTGGAAGTTGCAGAGCAGCTGTGCGACAGGATACTGATAATCAACAAAGGCAGGATAATCAGCGAAGGTACATTGGAGTCGCTTAAGAATGACCACCCCGGGCAGACTCTCGAAGAGATCTTCGTTAAGCTTACGGGAACTCCGGAGAATACAGATGAATAAGACCGGTGCACTGTACAGGGCATTCAAGTCCAATCTTGAGATGCCGAAGCCGAACGGGGAGAAGAAGGTAAAGATCTATAACCGGTTCGGCATGATCGCTTTTATCGGGATCATGGTCCCGGTATCGGTCATCGTCGGCTATGTGACTTATGCGCTTACTGACCTTCTCAGCATGTTCGAAGACAACACTTACGGACTGCTCTCTGAGCTTGATATCATCTCGGCTTTTGCCATGATCTTCGGCATGCTGCTCATGTTCAGCGTGTTGTTCTTCTCGTCAGACCTCAGATTCCTAACGGCTCTTCCCGTAGCGCCGACATCTCTATATGTGGCGAGGTTCTGGCATACGTTCAGGGCAGAGAATGTAATGACGTCGAATGTTCTGTTCGCTATCTATATCGGATACTTCATAGCGGTCGCAAAGAACTCCGGGATAGCGGCGGCGCTTAATCCGGTCGCGCTCATCGCTGCTGTGACGGGCTTCTTCGGCTCTTTGCTGGTGCCTCTTATCTACTGCTCGATCATAGGCCTTCTGATGATGCTCGCACTTAAGCGCTTCAGAAGGGCAGATATCTATTACCATTCATCGATGGTTTTGTTCGTGATCTTCGCCGCTCTGTTCCTTCTGTCATTCAGGAGCTACGGCAGCGTCAGCACGGTGAACTACATCGATACTCTTGTAACCGGCAACAACACCTTCACTGCCGTCTGCAATCTGTTGTTCCCGGCGAACTATCTGACGACGCTTGCGATCAGAACATACAGCATACTGCCTCTGCTCGGCGCGTGGGCATTCATCGCGGGAATGTATTTTCTTTCCGTCCTCATTGCTCATCTGACATACAGGGAGGGACTCTTCGCTGCGGCTGTCATCAGCAACAGGAAGACGGCGCGCAGGCAGGCGGTGTACGGCGGACCCAGGAAGATCTTTTCCGCACTTATGATAAAGGAAGCCAAGGTCCTGATGCGGACCATGACCTACCGCATGAACTGCGTCTATGCGAATCTCCTCTGGCCGATACTCGCCATTTTCGTCATGGTCGAGACACCTCGCAATTCTTTCCTCAAGGACTACGCAGACAGCCTCAGGGCAGGAGATACGCTCAGCTCTGTCATACTCTTTGCGGTCTTCATCGCCGCGGCATTCATAGCATCAGGTCTCAATTCCATCGCGTCCACGTCGTTCACGCGCGAGGGCGTACACCTCGACATGCTCAAGTATCTTCCCGCACCTCTCGAAGACCAGATCCGCGCGAAAGTGCTCATAGCGGTGCTGTTTACTTTCGTGCCCGAGGCTGTGGCCGTGATCATGGTATCGGCAAGTATGGGGCAGTTTGCGATGATGCCTCTGTATGTCCTCGTATCACTGGTGTGCATAATCATCGCGACGGTGGTGGGAGTGGTCATGGATTCCATCTCACCTTATACGATCTGGTCGGATGAGTTAAGCGCACTGAGAGGCAACCTCAACTGCTTCTTCAATCTCGCAGCGGAGATGGTCGCGGCGCTGCTTGTGGGAGCCGTGTCTTACGGTATCTTTGTCTTGTCAGCCAGTGCCGTCATTACGATCGTTCCGGTTACCTTGCTGCTCGTTATAGGAGGCATTATCTGTGTGACCGCCGGTCTCCCTAGAGCAAAGAAAAACATCGAGTTCCTTAAATAACAACTCGTATGTGTACGATTAATGGCATTAGCTGTTGTTTATAATGCGGGTAATAAGGAGGTATTAGTTATGTGTCTTTTACTTTCATTACTGTTTGGTTCCGGATCGTCCTCCAAGCCGGATAAGGTCAAGGAACGCGAGAGAAGATGGCGTGAAGAGGAGTTCGAGGAAGAGTATGACGAGATCGACGGCATCGAGGATGCGGATTACTGAGTACTCGTTATTTGATAAGCAATAAGAAGCGGTCCCGAAGGACCGCTTTCTCATATCTATTCCTATTTTGCTTTACTGGATCATTATCTGGATCTGCGGCTGTTCGCCTATGGCGTTCTCACCCGGTACTACAGTGATCGTGTAGTGGTCTGCCTTGAGATCGACGTTATAAGTGAATGTCCTGATCGTACCTTCCGGCACTTCGGCATTTATGATGTTGCTTCCGCTGTCGCCGTCTATCCTGATCGTGTAATCTCCTTCGGCATTAACTAGGACTACCATTACCGTAGCCTGGCAGTCTTCTTCGATATCGAAGTCGAGCATCGAATTCTCCATGGAATCAGCTGTTACTTCGTAGCTGATGGTGGAGTTGAGGACTGTATTCTTTGAGCCGGCATAAGAGGTGACGGCTATTCCCGATACGAGCATGATGACTGACAGGATGCCTGCGAAGAGGAATCTGATCTTCTTGTGTGACTTCGGATCTATCAGCATTGTTCCGATAACGATGAATACAGGCGCAAGGAATCCGAGGATCAGATACAGCCCGAGAGCAGGGAGCATATCGATGTTCGCAGCGTTTGACGGATTTGCTCCTGCCTGTGAACCCAGATAGGTTATAAGGGTTGCGCAGCAGTTTACGGAGAAATGCATCAGCATGTTAAGGATAAAGTTATTCTTCTTTACCAGTACATATGTGAGGCATGCACCGAGGAGTGCCGTATTGAAGAACCTGAGGAATGACACATGGTTGATGCCGAAGAAGAGCGCCATGATGAGCACGATGACCCATTCCTTTTTGATGGATCTGAAGTGGGCGAGGATCGCACCTCTGTGGATCGCTTCTTCGCAGACGGCAGGCATCAGCGCTACCACCAGTATCATGACGGGCAGGCTCATGCTGCCGTACAGCATGTCGCTTATCTCAGCGGCCTCGTTCATTGTCTGAGGGAAGAGAGTGCCAATAAGACCTACGCTCGTGATTCCGATCATCGAACCGCCGAGTACAAGGATCAGGGAACCGGCGATATCCCTGAACTTCGGCATCTTGATGGGGAACATCTCCTTAAGCGGGATCTTCCTTACGAGTCCATAGACTATTGCTATAACAAGAAACGATAATTCCGTTGCAATGAGTCCCGGTATACCCCAGGCAAGCTGCATGGGAGCGCAGGCGAAGATGAAGAACACCATCACTGCCGCGAACAGCACAAATCCCTGCCAGGGACGAAGTTTCTCCTGATTAGTTAATTTTTCCATACCTATTACTCCTTTATTCGTGTATCGCGCGCTCTTTCTTGAGCTTGCTTATCTTGATGTATGTTTTTATCGCCGATACCGTGGCTGCGGTGCACAGACACAACAGGAACACTCCGCACACCAAGTTGATCGGGGAGAACGATCCCGTACCGCCCAATGATACCCAGAGATTGAGTGCAGCTGCCGCTAATGTGAACAACACCACGAAGATCAGGTATCCTCCGGATATCTTCAGGCTGTCAATCGTAGAATCGATATCCGAGTAGACTTCGATCCCTTCCGGATACTCTTCTGTAAGAGCTCTCGTATATACCCAGCACACTCCGGGATAATTGACACAGCATACGACCTTGATGCCCATCTCCTCGAGGAACTTGAAGTACTTGATGTTCTCACTGCTTCCGCTGTGACCCTTGAGGATAAGCGTCTTATATGTGTACTTGCCGGCATCTGTCTCATCGAAAACGAATGTCAATCTTCCGGCATGTTCAAGGGAATAACCGTGAGAAGCCATCTCGTTGATCCATGCCTGTTCCTTCTCGAGTTCCCAGACGAAGAATAATTTGTGGAAGACTCTGCGCATATCAGTTACCTCCCAACAGACGGTTGCCGTTATCGACCAGTTCGGTCAGTCTGGCAAGCTCTTCTTTGAGAATGCTGAGGCCGTTTTTGGTTATGACATATTCCTTCTTACGGCTCTCGGGATTCTCGGGGAGGGCATCGATCCATCCCTTGTCGACGAGAGAATTGAGAGCTCCGTAGAGAGTTCCTGCAGCAAGCTTGACGCGGCCCTTCGACAGTTCTTCGACATTCTGGATTATCCCGTAACCGTGAAGCGGCTTCTGAAGCGACAGCAGGATATAGAATACAGCTTCTGTTAATGCTAACTGTGGCATTTTCTTTCCCCTTTCACTATATCGGCTACCGATATATCGTAACCCGAGTATATCGTCTCCCGATATAGTTGTCAACAGGGAAATGCATAGAAGTTCTTTTGCGTTGATACCTGCTATCGCACCGTGATATAATCTTGGTATCAAAAAACTGTTGGAATGCCCGACATTACTACATTTCAGGACCGGTGACTGATCAGTATGGAAA
>JAEEGF010368382.1_pt1 | contig 20206 bp, 14 predicted proteins | sample 9134171 | NCBI WGS metagenome assembly JAEEGF01 (sample SAMN16246542, study PRJNA631951) | gut metagenome | biome: gut microbiome; feature: rumen; material: AP-attached | host: Bos | place: Iran: Karaj | collected 2018-10
GTGACGGAGCAGCCCTCCACCGACAATGCGAATGGCATCCCGCTGAAGGCGGTGGAGTGAGCGTAGTTCGCATTGTGCGAAGGCTTTGCAGTGGCTTCCACCTTGGCTTTTGTTTCCGCCGTCCTTGCAGTGTCATCACCCTTGAAGAAGGAGGCGACCTCCCTCCATCCTACAAGGCCCCCGGCCATGGCGATGCCCAATGTGGCCGCAACTATGAGGACTGTAACCGCTACTCTTCCGATATGATTGATACCTTTACGTTCCATGGTATGTCTTAATTTGTCGTTATCTGTCTAATTTTTATCTGATTATAAAATGGGTTAATGGTATATCATTTGACCACAAACGGGATGTTTTCAACACTGTTTCCGCTCTGCAGCCGCAATGTGTAGCTGCCGGTTGCCAGACCGCCGACATTGATTTCAAAGGAGGGTTGTGCGAAGCTCTGCCTCAACAGCAGCTTCCCGTAGCTGTCGGTGATGAGAGCCTCAACAGGTGCGGCCATCATTGTCCGGACATGCAGCCGCTCCGAGGCGGGGTTAGGCCACACTGCCGTTTTACCGTCCTGGCTCCGCGCATCGCGGATGCCGGTGGAGCCCCCTGGGTTTCCGTTCCCGCCATTGTCCCCGTTCGTCATGGTGGACATCAGCTGTTCCGGCGTGCCTGAGCAGGCGAATGTGAAAAGGTCAGTGCCGCTGTTGTCACTGTCCCAGCGGACATCGAAAACGAACATACCGTTGCTGTCTGCCCTTACGGGGCCGTAACATTCCGAACCGTCAAAGAAGCCCTTGCCGCTGCGGTCCACAAGCAGGTAGAGGCTGTCCGTCCGAGGAAGCGAATCCGCCGCAACGGAAAGCCTTGTCCGGAAACTTGTAGTATTGGTCGTCCTCACTAACCATGCACGTTCCATCAAATCAAAAAGCACGATGCTGTCCCCGAGCAGTGCGAAGGCACTGCCAGCACCGAATGAGAGCTTACCTTCCGATTCACCCCAGAGCAGGTACTGCCTTGGGAGAAGTGACACCTTGTTGTTATTTGCGGAGGGCAGCAGTTTCATCCGCAGCAGGTCGCTTTCCGCCGAGCCGCCTTCCAACCTTTGCAGCCCATGCAGCGTGTCACAGCCGATACCGGCCACCGCGTGGCTGAAAAGGCTGTCCGAACTATGGTTCCAGAGCGTGTCGCCCTCCGGGGAGAGGTAATCCTCGCGGAGCGTGATGCCGTATTTCAATGCGAGATAAGTCTCCGCCGCAACACGTTGTTGACGGGTGAGCGCGTATGGATAGAACAAAGCCTCCAGCAAAGCGTCCCTCCTCACGCTGTCGCCTCCCATGGTGAAGGTGAGCGGCCTTTTCCGCGCCTTGCGCGGCAGCCCCGCGATGTCAGTCCTTACGGCAGGGATACCGGCACGAACCGTTTTCCCACCGGCCTTCGCCGCAACCTTCCCGCTGCTGTCCGCCATGCTCCACAACGTCCGCTCCGCAGTATCCGTAAGGTTCCACACCGCGCATACGCTCACAGCCTTTGTCTCTTTGTTGGGGATAGCCTTATACTGGCGGGAGGTGTCAGTTGCATTGCCCGCATTATATTTAAATGCGGGGGTTGGCTGTTTGGAAGTACTATTCTGAGAAAATAACGAATTGGCCGTCAGAAATAACGACAATATAAGAAGATAACAAACTATGTGTCGCATAATAATTATTTTTTTTATTATTAAATAAAACGGAAACAAAGTCGGAATATTGCCTTTGCGAATTGAAAAAAAAGCACACCTGTTCCTTCTTGAGTAGCACAGAGGGGATGATAGGTCTTGGGATGAAATATTTGTTGGATTTGTAGACCCCATTTGTGGGGATTTTTCCGCACAGGACTACCATTCAAACCCTATCCGCAGGGCTGAAAAAAGCGCATTCCCCAACTGCACGCCGTTGCCGGAGGGGTTTATGATATACTGCAGGTCAGGCTGGATATAGAAATGGCCGTTAATGCCCCATTGCCATGTAAGCTCCACCGCCGTCTCGTTGCGAAACGAGCCACCCTCCCACCGGATGGCGGCATTCGTCACCGCCAGTCCAAGCACATCGTTACCCGTCCTGAAAAACAGTCCGGAAAGGTTTGCACCGAACGCATACTGCAGCGGATGGGTGCAACTTTCCGACAGATGTACGGCACCCATGCCGAATAAACGGAGGCTGTGCCGTTCCGTTTCCAGAACAGGCTGTTCCGCCGAGGCCTGAATGCTTACAGTCCAGTCGCTGGTCTGTGCGATGAGGGCCGTTTTTACTATTGTCCCGACTTTGGTGGAATACTCCCCCTCCACCACCATATTGGCCCCCTTTTCCTTCTGGAAACGCCATTTGAGGTTGTAGGGGTTGTCCTCCCAGTCAATCGGCGTGTCGAACAGGGCGGCCTGCAGCCGGAACGAAGAGGAAGGCTGCCACCGCAGATTTGCGCCCCAGGTGAAGAGCGGGAAAAAGGAAAGCTGGTGGTTGCACGAAAGTGCAGAGGATATTCCGAACGAAGAATTGAAATAGAGGTTGGCTGCGTCTGCAAAACAGAAATGGGCGCAAAAGTCCTGCATTCCCAGGGTTGCTTCCCAGTTTCCCCATCGCTGCCACAGATAGCACTCCTGTAAAAAAAGATGGTTGCCAGCCTCGATATAGTCCGCCACCTGCAGGTCGCCTATCCAGCTTTCGGACGGGGTGCAGCCGTGTGTCCAGCCGCCGGTCAGCGTGAAGCCGCCGTTCCGCCAACGTCCGGACTCCTCCCCGTTGTAGGAGATTCCCAGAACCGCATATCCCAAATAGCCGCCGCCCCTTTCCATGCCGCCTGAAAGGTTGCCGGCCGCATCGCCGATGTAGGAAACCACCGGTCTCCACGGCGTTCGCACACCAGTGCTGTCCTGCGCAAATGCACTCGCTGTCAGGCAACAAGACGCTATCAGCAATAATAACTCTTTACCAAATCGCATAATTGCAAAGATAGAAAAAATGCAGTCATGCCATCCCCAGAGGGACTGGAACCTCTATAAGGCCAGACGGAAGCCGACACTGTAATCGGTGAAAGTGGGGTTGTACTCACTCCTGCGTGTGACACGGAGACGTCTTGCATCGTTGTACAGGCTGCCACCACGAAGCACACGCTTGAAACCGGCCGCCGGACCTTGCGGATTGGTGACCGTATCAGCCGTATAGGCTGCCATCCAGTCGCTACACCACTCCAAAACGTTACCAGTCATATCATACAAACCAAGTTCATTGGCGGCCTTGGTTTTGACCGCGTGCGTTTCTCCGCCGCAATTATCTGTGTACCAAGCAACATCATCCACATTGTCGCTACCGCTGAATTTGTATCCATGACTGTTCCCGCCTCCACGTGCGGCATACTCCCACTCCGCCTCGGTAGGCAGACGGAATTGTTTGTCTGTAAGCTGGTTCAACTTTTCAATAAATGTTTTGCAGTCATTCCAACTAATCTCCTCAACAGGTCGGTCGGGGAATTTGAAATGGGAAGGGTTGCTGCCCATCACGGCCTGCCAAAGTGCCTGCGTAACCTCAGTTTCCGCAATGTAGTATTCGCTTAAGGTGACACAGTGCTGCGGCATTTCGTTGCTATATGCTTCGGCATCTGAACTTGGGGCTCCCATCATGAACGTGCCGCCTTCAACCTTGACCATCTTGAACGTGACACCGTTTACAGTTATGCTATCGACACTTCCCGAAGGTGAAGGTGGTGGTGTAGGAGTTGGCGTAGGTGTAGGTGTGGAACCACTTTGATTACCATTGTTATTCACCTCTTTTTCGCAGGAAAACATCATCAGTCCTGCCATCAATGCCACCACGGGCAGAATTTTGGATATTATTTTCATTGTAACAGAAAATTAATGATTACTACCATTAGGATTAATTTGCAGGGCGGACGAGCCGCACGGAGTACCCGGCATTGCGGGAGAGGTATAAAGCACTCACATACTTGCTATAGAAGTAACCATAGCCCACATTGCCGTAACTATTGCATGATGATGACCAGTAATACCCGTATGAACCGGAATATAGCACCGAAGTGCCTGAGCGGCGGCCGGCCGCAGGCAGGAACACACAACCGGCATCCTCCAATGTGCCCCATTGTGCGGCAGTGATGACATTGGAATTGAATGTGGCATTTGTGGTGTTGGTGCTGTCCAACGAATATACGGAGGCGTTCCAGTTGTCGGGAACAATCACAAGTCCAGGGACACCGTTGACTGAGGCTTTGGCATAACGTATGCCGGAAGCGGTGCTTCGGATGTTGATGAGATAATCCCACTCGGGGCCGGAAATGGCACGCCATGTGCCGGGAGCGTCAGTAGTGGATGTTTTGGGGTTATAGATGGCATTATAGACACCCCAATCGTAGTTGGTGCCGGATATGCTGGTGTTCCCGTTGCCATAATCATCATTTTTCGTGCTTGCCATATACGGATATTTGTTGTCGTATCCGCTTGTACCCCATCCGAAAAGATCTATCCAACCTGTGTATGAGGAGGAAATGTTGCCATTATCGGACCCGATGGTATCCCACTGGTTGGGAGCGAAACGCCAGGTGCCGGCAGCTGTACCGCCTCCGGCAACAGCATGTGTGGTGGCGTCGGTGCCGCCGCCAGTGGCGCTCCACTGCAGGTTGCCAGGTGAAAAGACAATCTTGCTGTTTTCACCTACAGAAAATGCAGCCGATTCCGACATTGTGAATACCAAAGTGAAATTTTCGCTTGCCGTTTGTGCCTGCCGGACCTCCCTGCTTGCTACGGATTTGCCGCCGATTGCAGCATATCCCACAATTTTAAGGACATCACCGCTTTGGAAAGGGTTCACGGACTGGCTTTTTTCTGCAGCCAGAACACTTCCGCAAGGCTGTATGCTGTTTTCCGGACCATCACCGCAGTTGAGCAGCCTGACGGTTTTACGTCCCTGCGGGGTGGCAACGGACAACAGGTAAACCTGAGCTTTCTGAAGCCGGACCTCAAAAAGGTTGTTTCCAGCCACAAGCGTCACATTCCGCTCAACAATCTTCTGTCCTGCAATATTATAGACCTTCAAGGTGGCGTTTCCGCCCTGCGGCATGGAAACGGACACATTGGTTGTTCCGTTGAACGGGTTGGGATACGCGGCAATGCCGGCTGACATGCCTTGTGCCCCAGTGATTCCCACAGTGGGGAATTCGAGCACGGTGTCAGGATATACAATGGTTTCGCTCCACGACCGGCTTGTGTTCTGCACCCTGACGGAATCCAAACGGACAAAGCTCCCCTTATCGGTGGCTCCTGTGAATTTCAGTGTGATATTCTGCGACATGGCGGACTGTGCCATAACAAGACCGGCCAAGGCCAACAGCGTAATTAATTTTTTCATAAACAGTTAATATCTATTTGTTAATACTGGTTTGTTTTTGCAAAAATAGCCAAAATACGGATACGCCCCGCCACCGTGTGGGAAAATTTCCATGCCATCCCCATTTGTAGGGATTTTTTCCATATCGCCATACCAAAAACGGGTTAACAACATCGGGTGAGAAAACAGAAAAAAACGGCATGATGTAAGGATGCACCGAACCTCATGTTTTTCCGACCTTTGCACAAATCATAATGTAAAAGGTCTGAACATGAGGAAACATTTGACAAACAGATTTGTATTGGCGGTTGCCGCCCTTCTTTCCATGGGTGTCACGCCGCTTTGCCAGGGTAATCCTTCCGCCGGTCCGGAACATCCGGACTCGTCCTGCTGCACGAAAAATGCGGCGCCGCGCCTTACTGTCGGCGGCTACGGCGAGGCGGTCTACAGATACAATTTCTACAGCGACAACGTTTTCCGCTACAGCAGGGCGGAATCCTACAAAGACTCCAAAGGACACGGACTGGTGGATTTGCCCCATGCCGTCATCATGATGGGCTATGATTTCGGCAAAGGCTGGAGCGTCGGCATGGAGATCGAATTCGAGCATGGCGGCGTGGAAAGTGCGGTGGAGATCGAGACCGAGGAGACCGGCGAATACGAGAAGGAGCTGGAACGGGGCGGCGAAGTCGCGCTGGAGCAGTTCTGGATCCAGAAGAGCTTCCGTCCATGGCTGAACCTGCGCATGGGACATATTGTGGTGCCTGTCGGAGGCACCAACAACAGCCATCTCCCCACCGAATTTTTCGGTGTGTACCGCCCGGAGGGGGAAAACAGCATCCTCCCCTGTACCTGGCACGAGACCGGCATCAGCCTGTGGGGCAGACATCACGACTGGCGGTACGAGCTGATGCTGCTGCCTGCATTGAACTCCACCATGTTCAACATCTCCGGATGGGCCAACGGCGCATCGGCCTCCCCCTATGAATTCCGCCCCGCAAACCGGCTTGCACTCGCCGCACGCATCGACAACAGCAGCATCAGAGGATTGCGGCTGGGGCTGAGCGGCTATATAGGCAACTGCTTCAACAACGACATCGTGACGGAGGAGAAAAGCGCAAAATATAAGGATGTGAAAGGCACCGTCGTAATCGGGGCGTTCGACTTCCTCTACCGGCATGGAAGATTGGTGATGCGCGGCAACGCCGATTACGGCCATCTGGCGGATGCAGACCTGGTTTCAACCTACAACACCCGCCTGAGCCATGCGAGCGGCTCCCCCTACCCGCACACACATGTGGGCGAAGCCGCCCATGCAGTTGGATTGGAGGCAGGTGTGAACCTGCTGTGCCGAAAGGCCACGGAAAACGGAAAGGCGCTATACCTCTTCGCCCGCTACGACCGCTACGATTCCTACATTCCTGCCCCGCTGATGCAGGACTACGGATGGAGCGACCGCCAGTGCGTCACCGCAGGGCTGAACTATTTCCCGATGCCGCAGATTGCAGTTAAGGCGGAATGTGGCTGCCGCCTGCTGAACGCCCAATACAACAGCGAACCGTTCGCCGCAATGGGCATAACCTGGAGCGGAATGTTCCATTAATGGTATGGCCGCCGCACTGCGGCGGCCACAAAAAAACAGATAATTAACATTAAAAAACAACAGATATGATGAAATTACATTTCAAGAGAGTTTTCATCGCCGTTCTGGCGATGGGATTGGCAGGCGGTGTCACCTCCTGCAAGAAAGAGAAACCCGAACCCTCCGGCACAAGCAGTTACTCGGAAAAGATGCAGGCCGTGGCCGACCAGTTCGTCAACGCGACGGTGGTGCCGACCTACACGAAACTGGCCGAGGCCAGCGACCGGCTGGTGGAGGCCATTGCGACCCTGAAGTCCGCGAAGACTGACGCCAATGTCAGCGCGGCATGCCAGATTTTTCTGGAGGCACGCGAATGGTGGGAAAAGAGCGAGGCCTTCCTCTTCGGACCCGCCAGCGATTTCGGCATCGACCCGCACATCGACTCCTGGCCCCTTGACGAGGATGCCTTCAATTCGCTGATGAACAGCCCTGAAATGCTCTCCGCCCTTGACGCTGAAGACGGGGATGTGGTGGCCGGTGAGCGTTTGGGCGCCACCCTTCTTGGATTCCACGGCATCGAGTACATCCTGTTTGAGAACGGACAGCCGAAGGCGGCCTCCAAAATTTCCGACAATGACATGGTTTATGCGCTGGCAGTTGCCGGAGACCTCCGTAACTGCTGCTACCAGCTTGAGGTGAGCTGGGCCGGTTCCTCCGCACCCAAGGCGCACCAGGAGCGCATTGAGGAGCTTGAATGGAACAATACGGTTGCCGGGAGCGGCTCCAGCTACGGCGAAAACCTGCGGAACGCCGGAAAGGCCGGCAGCACATACATCAGCCTGACACAGGCTATGATGGCGATTGTGGACGGCTGCAAGACCATCGCCGACGAGGTGGGCACCTCCAAAATCGGCAAGGCATACACCGGAGAGGACAAGGACTACATCGAATCGCCCTACAGCCAGAAATCCATCACGGACTTCGCCAACAACATCACCAGCATCTGCAACGCCTACATGGGAGGCCTTGAGGGTGAACGCAACCAGGAAAAGTCACTGCAGAACCTGATGTCCACGGTGAACCCCACCCTGAACGAGCGTGCGGTCAAGACCATGGAGGATGCCAAACAGACCATCCTCAACATGAAGGCACCGTTTGTAAACAACTACACCGACGCCTCAGCCAAGGCTGCCATGGAGGCCTGCGCGGCGGTGGACGATGTGCTGAGCGAAGTGTACGATGCCTTGAAAAGTGTGAATTGACAGAATTAAAATACAAACAGGACAGCAACATGAAGAAATATCAGCTGATGCTCGCGGTGGCGGCTCTCTCCGCGCTTTCCACCGCATGCAAAAAGGACAAACCGGATGACCCGGTGGTTGTCAACAAGGAGTATGAGGAGACCTACGCCGGAGGAAAATTGGGGACGACCTTCAACGTATCCGCCTCCGCCTATGAGGATCCAACACCGGCTGTGGAACAGGCCGGACTGGTCAACGAATTCAAATATGGGGAATACTTCTTTGAACGTCCCTTCACCCAAAGCAACACGCCCTTCAACGGGCTGGGACCGCTCTACATCCGCAGCTCCTGCGAGGCCTGCCATCCGGGCTACGGCCACGGCAAGCGCATGGACCGCTACCGCGCAGGCGACTGGGGCAACGGCTACCTGCTGGTCATCACCGACGACAAGGACAACTACCTCAGCTCGCTGACCGGCATGCCGCAGACCAAGGCTGTCGCCCCCTTCAAGGCTCCTGTTGACGAGAACAAGATTGTCATCACATGGAAGCCCTACACCGATGAATGGGGCAACCGGTTTGAGGACGGCGAAACCTACAGCCTCATCTATCCGGAGGTTTACATTCCGGAGGATGCCTACTATGTGCCTCTCGAAGTGGGCGGCAATCCGGTGGCCTACTCCAATGTCCGGGTACGTCTGGAGGGCACAATCGGCATCTACGGCACAGGCCTGATTGACGCCATCCCCGACGATTCGCTCAAGGCGCAGTATGCCAAGGAGGAGGCTGCGGGCGTGCAGCTGAATCCGGCCATTTTCGCCAACGGCAACTGGGTTAAGACCTACGGAAAGACCAACCATCCGCTGCGCTACACCTACGCGCTGACCCGCGGCCCGCTGCAGGATGCCGCAGGCGCCAACGCCATCTGGAACATCACCAACGTGACCCGCAGCGACCGCCGGTACCACTACATGACGGAGGCATACGCCAAAACCGCCTCCAACGACCCCGATGTGCAGGCGGCCTTCTACCAGTATTTTCCGGATTGGAACAAGACGGGCGATGTGTCGAAGGACATCTACAACTACCTGATGTCAAAGGAGCTTCCAGCCGAAATGAAGGACGAGGACTACAGCAACTTCATGGTTTGGCACCGCGGACTGGCCGTGCCTGCCGCCCGCAACATGGGTGACGAAACGGTGCAACTCGGCAAACAGCTGTTCCAACAGTTGGGATGCGCATACTGTCACCGTCCCAGCTGGACCACCGGCGAGGACAACTTCACCGACCCCAACGGCTTCTTTGCTGACGGGGACGCACGCCTGCCCCGCTATCCTAACCAGAAGATATGGCCCTATTCCGATTTTGTGCAGCACAGGCTCTACATGGTCAACGACATCCGCACAGGCTGGTGCCGCACCACCCCGTTGTGGGGTCGCGGGCTCTCCAGGCTCTGCACCGGTGCCGACGACCGTCTGCACGACTACCGCGCCCGCAACGTCACGGAGGCGATCATGTGGCACGGCAGCGCACAGAGCGACGCCCGCAAATCGGTGGAGAAATACCGCAAGCTGAGCAAGGCCGAACGGGACGCCGTGGTGAAATTCATCGAATCCATTTAATTTTAATATTTTTGATTTCAACATGATATGATGAGAAAAACAACATCAGTCATTATAGTGCTGCTTGCAGGGACTCTTGCAGGCAGCACTTTTTTGGAAAAACAGACGGGTACCGCATTCGTGTCGGAACACATCCACCACTCCCCCGCCTTCATCGCACTTTGGGCGTTGCTGGCAATCGCATCCACCATCCTGATGCTCAGGGAAGGGAATTGGAAACGGCTATCCGTCTCCACACTTCACACCGCCCTGTATCTCATTCTGGCCGGAGCCCTGCTCTCCACGCTTTTCGGAGAGCACGGCAGCGTCACCCTCACACCGGGTGAGGCGGTACAGACATTCCGGTCGGAAAAAGACGGAACCCGGACACTGCCCTTCCGGCTGACACTGGAGAGTTTTGAAACGGTCTGTTACCCCGGCACACGGTCGCCGATGGACTATGTGAGCCATGTTTGGGTGGACGACACGGAAAGGTCGGTCCGGAAAAAAGCCGATGTCTCCATGAACAACATACTCAAATACAGAAACTACCGCTTTTACCAGAACGATTTTGACGAGACAGGGCGCTCCGTTCTGGAGGTGGCCCGCGACCCGTGGGGGATCGGCTTCACCTACGCAGGATATATTATCTTGTTTTTCAGCCTGATTTTTATGTTTTTTGAAAAAGAGGGAAGATTCAGGACACTGCTCCGTGATCCTCTGCTGAAAAAGGGGGCGTTGGCTGCCACGGCAATCCTTCTGCTTTGCGCACAAAGCCTCTTCGCCAATCCCGCCCCACGCACTTTGCCGCGCGAATCCGCCCGCGAAATGGGGGAAATGTATGTGCTATACAATGGAAGAATATGCCCGATGGGGACATTGGCGAAGGATTTCACCACCAAACTGTGCGGGAAAGCACATTACAAAGGGCTCACATCCGAGCAGGTGCTTTGCGGATGGATTTTCCATTTTGAAGACTGGGCGGAGGAACCCATGATCAAAATAAAGGGTAAAGAAGTTCGGAAAATATTGGGTATAAACGGAAAATATGCAAGTTTGATGGATTTTGCCGATGCCCGTGGAAAGAACAGGATTGATGCGGCCATGGAAAAACTACACATGGGCGACCCGATGTTCAGGAAACTTGCCGCCGCAAACGAAAAACAGCAGATAATCCAAATGATCCTTAACAGGAAACTGCTTAAAATCTTCCCCGTTGCCGACAGTGCCGGAAACCTGGACTGGTATTCGCAGAACGACGCCCTGCCGTTAGATTTGGATGGGAACGAATATCTTTTTATACGAAAGCAGCTGAACTACTGTCAGGAGTTGGTTGTCATGCAGGAATTTGACATGTTGGATACCGTTTTCGCCAAAACCGTAAAATACCAAAAGCAGCACGCCTCCGGATTTCTACCATCCCCGTTCCGCTTCCGTGCGGAGATTCTTTACAACAGGATCAGTGCCGGAAAATGGACGGCCATGTCGGCTGTTACCATCGGACTGCTGTTTTTCTTTCTCTTCCTGTTCTATAGCGGTAAAGGGAAAAAAATGCCGCTTGCAGCCCAAAGGTGCGGTTTGCTCCTCATGGTGCTGCTCACAATTTTTCTGGCATTCATGTTTGCGCTGCGCTGGATTGTCGGCGGGCACATACCGATGGCCGGAAGCCATGACACAATGAACCTGATGGCACTGTTTGTCTGCATACTGTGCCTCTGCCTGCACAAACGCACCGGAATGGCGGTCCCCTCCGGCCTGCTCATGACAGGTTTCCTGATGCTTGTTTCCATGATTGGGGGCGCGAACCCGACTGTGACACCGCTGATGCCCGTGCTCTCCTCCCCGCTCCTCAGCCTGCACGTCACCGTCATCATGATGGCATACGCGATGCTATTTTTCGTGGCGCTCAACAGCATTTCGGCCATCGTTGCAGGATGCGGCCATGGCAGGATGCTGGAACAGATGGAACGCCAACGGCTCTTGGGCATGCTCCTGCTCTATCCGGCCACAGCGCTGCTGGCTGTCGGCATTTTCATCGGGGCGGTATGGGCGAACATATCATGGGGCAGGTACTGGTCGTGGGACCCGAAGGAGGTATGGGCCCTGATCACACTGTTTGTCTACGCCATGCCGTTACACGACAGAATCTGGCGGAATTTCCAAAAGCCCTGGTTCTTCCACATCTATTGCCTGATAGCCTTCCTGAGCGTGCTCATCACCTATTTCGGCGTGAACTTCATCTTAGGCGGCATGCACGCGTATAATTAGTAGAGACGCAATGCATTGCGTCTCTACATTCTGATACCGTTCCGGTATTCCATCGGTGTCATGCCGGTGTGCTTCTTGAAGAAGGATAATGGTCCCGTAATTTTGGACAACAGTCATAAACAAACTTTAAGTCAAGGTAAAAATGGTCTAAAGAATAGAGAGTGCAATATTTTGAACTTACAATTTTACCATCAGAAAAAAATGTTTTTTAGACTTCGGATAATGACCATTATGTCTCTTTTTTACCCAATCTAAATGTTTGTGTAAAACCAAGTGTGAAACAAAATCGAGATAAATCCATTTCATGAACCATATCACCTTCTTCTAATTCTATACTTTTCTTTGGTGAATACTGATATCCAACTTTTGCTTCTAAATAAGAATTTGTTGCTATTCGCCAAGCAATTCCTAAAGCAGGAGAAATAAAATAGTTTAACCCAGTAGAAATATAGTTATTACCATAATTGTATTCAATTATCAAAGACTGTGTTGTAAAACCCATATCCAACGAGAAAAAAGGTGTAAAGTCTTTAAGACAACACATATAATTAGCTCTAGCAAAAAAAAGTAAATAATTACTGTCCAAATAACTACAAGCAAGTCCACCTTCTGGTGATGTTATTGATGTTATATCAGTCCATTTATATAGTTGATAACCTTTACTATATCCATAACCGGCACCAAAACCCATAGAAAAGCATGGGGTGAATATGTATGAAAATGTGGCTCTAATATCGAAAACTGGTGAATGGTATGATGTATCAAAAAACTTATAAAAATCAGTTAGCTTTCCATTTACTCGATTGCGATAAGAACCAACATTCAAGTTATTAACATTTGGATAACCGCTTCCAAATTCTATTCCTAACCGCAAACCGTTATTGAAAGATATATGCTTCATATTTTTTGCCTCTCTTTTATTAAAAACCTGAACTTCACCATTTGCATAAGCCACAGAAGCAATTTTCTTTGTTGAAAGTACAAATGTTGGTCCATCTGGATTGTTTGAATTCTTGTATTCCACTTCTGAATCGGACACTCTTATTATTTTAGCATAGATACACCTTGAATCTTTAGTCACAATAGTATCTTGTGCGTTAACATCTTTTACAAGAAAAAGGAAGCATATTCCGATATAAAAACAAATATTACCCTTTTTATGTCTTTTATCCATTTCTTTTGCTGTTTAAAATAATAATAGATTCATATTTCTTACGTCTGCCCAAATGGTTTTTTTCTGATACTTAAGATTCAATTAAAAATATAGTTTCAAATTACATTGTTGGAAAAATCAAACATTAAATGATACAAAACCAATTCTTTGCCAGAAATATGGGTATGAGTTGATACGTAAGAATATTGATAACCATTTGCAAAGTTAGAATGTTGTATGAGTTGCTTTGCTTTTGCATTGACCATTACTCCTTGCTGATTTAGATAATCATAGGGCAGTAATCCATTGATACTTTCAATGTTTTTATCAATATCCATTTGCTCAACCACAAACCCAAACATCACATTGGTATTATAATATGTTGAATAATGGTTACAGACATATCTACAAACACCGTTCTTAATATATTCTGCATTTAAGCCAGTTGTACCTGTAACATTCTTATTGTTAAGTCGTTTACATTCAATGGAGTAAAATGCTTTATCTCCTTGGTATGGATTAACAGGAAGAATTCTGATATCTACTCGTCCTTGACTATCATCTTCTTCCTTGTCAAAATGATAATTATTCAATGGCGAATGAGTGTTTTTGTAGTTGTCATCTTTCAAATAAACAAGAAATCCGTTTCTAATTTTTTCTTCATCGTTTGGGAATGTTGTCTTTTTGTTAATAATTTCAGTGTAAATACCGACACATTCGCGTAAGACTTTTTCTAATTCGTTATCAAAAAAAGATGATGAGAATTGAAATTCTGATGCAGTTAAAATATGATTATTCATTTTTCTCTCCTCCCGTTCTTAACATAGCATCCGAAAACTCATTTACATCCAAATGCGAAATAGCTTTATGCCACAGGCGTTTTTCATTAGGCTTAAACACATAGAAGAAATCCTTTTCAAAGCCCCGGATATCTTTTTGAACAAATAACTGGTCAGTAATTCGTATTGACGAAAGATTTATTGCCGTAGACAATAGTGGATTATCACATTTTGAAAACGTGATTTCATTTACAAAGTCCTTGTCTTCTATTATTTTGAAAAGCATCCCTATATATTGCTGCGAATAAAGAACTTCCACCACAAAACGTTTTCCATTTCTGTTGAAACTTTTAGCAAATCGGTCAATATAAACTTGAGCATAATCCTTCAACCAGGAATCATTCAATTTAATTGCAGAAAAAATCTTCTCGTAACCACGAGGTTTGGTAGCAAGAGGTATAGATATTTTTTCTGCATAATCAATCAGGTCTTTTTCTGAATCAGAACAGTTTAATTTTTCGAGAATAGAACTCTCTAAAGAGGCAATCTGTAAATCAATTTGATTCTTCAGAGCGGCGTTTGCCATGGTTTGTGCATCATATTTATAGTACAAATCCTCAATTTTTTCAATAGCACTATCTAATCCATCAAAATATGGCACATTAATTTTTTCATCATCATGTGTTTCTTCTCTTTCTATTCCTGACGAGCTAAATGTAAGCAAATTATAATATGCAAAGAATTGAGAATTAAGAATTGCTTGTATATTTCTCAGAATGGCAATTGCTTCTGAACCATATCCTTTAATTCCTGTTAGAGAACTCTTAAAAACGCCATCATTGTAACTAATAGCTGACACAGCATGAAGATCTGTTGCAGTGCCTCCTGTTATTAATAGAATCGGGGACTTGTATAAATCTTTCACAATCTTGCCTGACTTTCTATAAACATATCCTACCTTAGACAAAGCCCATTTTTCATCATCTTGAATGATATGATATTTCTTTACTCTGTTGGTTTTGAGATAATTCAAGCCCACCAATGAAGAGACATCAAATTCTTTATCTTTGTCTTTTTCTTTCATTCCCTGTTTTCTTATATATCCATTAGATGTGATAATATCACTAATCCTTGGACATTCTTTCAATCGTTTGATAAAAATAAAGTCTAGATACGACCCGTATACCAATACCTTCCATAAATAATCATATTTCTTTAATCTGTCTTGTTGGATTTCTTGAATGTCGTTGCGAGTCAAACTGAAGACCTTAAACATCGTGAAAAACCGACTTGACTTTAATGCAATGTGATTGACGACATTGCAGTCAGTTGATTCACCATTGGCATTTTTGTAAAATAATACACAAGCAGGAGCAACGGCCGGATCGTTAGATTTGTTGAACACCTCTTTACGAACAGAAGCTAACTCCATTACTTGATTGATATATAAATGCTCAAGAATATATGAGCGGAATTTTTTGCTATCAATATTGTAGAGCATCTTACTGCACAACACCAATGCACATTGAGTATGCCCAGTGGTGAAATCCATGCTTCGCAAAACAAAAGCTTGGGCTAATTCCTTGTTACCAACTTTGTCAAGAAGTTTGTGCTGTTTCAAATACTTCTCACAATAAGATCCTTTTTTTAAGCTCCCTCTTTTCCAAGGTGGATTCCCAATAATATAATCAAACTGCAATTTTTTTTCTTCCAGTTCCTTTAATTCCAAATTGTTGATATCAAAAGTGTCGCTATAAATCAGATTTTTCCCAAGTAGGTTGGGGAACTTGAATTTTTCGATGTCTGCAGGTTCTTGATAATCAAGCAAGGTCAGGTAAATGGAGAATATTGCCACCTGAATAGCGTCATAGTCTTTGTCTATGCCAAAGATATTATCGCAAACCAGCTTTTTAAGTCCTTCCCTGAACGATTCGCTGTTTGTATTTTTGATCTTCTTAACCTTTACATATTTTTCTATGATTCTTCGCAAAGACTCAACCAAGAAAATGCCCGACCCGCATGAAGGATCCAATATCCGGCAGTTATAGTTGTCGTCGGCACTCAAATGCTTTTCAACTGTTTCGGCAATAATGTAATCAACCAAGAAAGTTGGCGTATAATATGCACTTTCTTTGTTCTGTTTGTCAACTCCGATGAACTTTTCATACATGTTACTTATGAACTCTATCGGAAGGATAGAGAAATCATATATGTCGAACAAAGAACGTTGGCCTGTTGCGAGGTTTTCACTCTCTAATAGTCTAATAAGCACATTTAGTGCATCTTGACTAATATGTTGATAATCTTTGGGGGTGATTCTGAACATGTCACCATTAAATCCCGTTTCCTTATTCTCCAAATGACGGACAAAGGCAAAAAAACTATCTTTGTTAGCCAAGCATTCACACAAGTCTCTATTATCCCATCTTTCCTTGCCCTGATAATTTAGTTTTACTTTGCGGTCTATCAAATAGCGATAGAAGATAATCTTGCCAATTAAAGCATTAACCAAAGTTTGTGATACTCCAAGATTCATCATCAAACCTTGCGCTGCCTCAATGTTCTCTAACAATTTATAATCAACCCTGTTTTTATGACTAAGGTCTTCCTGATATTTTTCCCATGTTTTTCCAGTAACCAATTCAAAATAAGTGAAATCATCCAACTTCTCAACACCGCCTATTGAATGGAGCAATTTAGTGTTCTCATCAATAGAAAAGCCATTAAAGATTTCGACAGCATTGTTTTCAACAATGATGGCTATCGGTGACTCGTTGAAATTCCAAATAGCTTTATGGAGCTCTTTTTTCTTGTTTCCATCTCCAAGATTGAAAAAAAGGATAAGAGGTTTGTTGTCGAAACAGAAGAATGCATCCAATGATTTGAGCAAATCATTTTTTTCCAACAAACGACAAATACGACTTGGAAGTGATACCTTGCTCCGCCAATCAGTATCGGACATCTTTATAAGGCAATCATCCGTCAGTTGCAACTTGCTGTATATTTCATGTAAGTTCATAACAAACAACTTTTTCCTTTAATCAATCATTAATAAAGAGATTTCTTTACATAAAATCAAATTCATATTTACTTTATATGAATTTAAAATTTCATGAAAATAAATAACATAGAATTCTCTTTACTGAATGCAAAAATACAAAATAAGGAAATACGGAAAGCTATCAGATGGATTTTTTTTCATGTAAGTAACACGCTAAATCACAAAATAATAACAAATAACATGTTCAAATCTATGCAATTTGAACACGTATCAAGGCATTGTTATCGGACGTGAAATTCCTTTGTAAAGGAAAATCCTACTCCGGAACGTAGATGATTTCGCCGTTCTCCAGCTCGTATGCGGTGCCGACGCGCCTGCCGAGGGAACCGGAGCTGTTCTCATCGTTTTCCGAAGGAGTGTAGCGGTTTATCTTCTCCCCCTCCTTGGTGATAATCTCCATATCCTCCTTTCCGGGATTCTTCACGATGGTGAAATCCTCCTTGCTGAACATCTCCGTCATGTTGTAACGGCTGACCAAAGCCACCATCAGCGCCACGGCGAACACCATTGCCACATCGAACAGATTGCTCACCACGCTCATCGGATCCTCCTCCTCAGAGGAGCGCAACAGATTCCTTCTCATTGTCCCGAATGTTTTTCTTTCAACAGTTCAGCCACAAAAACAAGCTGGTTCATCTCCTCCACGTACCAGCGGCGCTTTATCTGCTGCACGGCGAAGCCGACCGCGCTGCTGAAAAGTCCGACCACCGTGGTGGCGAACGCCACCTGCATGTTATAGGCCATTGATGCGATGTCGCCGGTGGAAAGCCCCACCAAGGCTGGCCCCATCGGAATAAGGGTGCCCATCAGGCCGAACATCGGACCCATCTTGGCCAACATTTTGGAGGGGGTGAGCTCCTTGTCGGCGGCAGCCTCAAAATCGGCCACCACCTTCTCAATCCTTGCCGGACTCCCCTCCGACCGTTGCAGCTCCTTCAGATGCCGCATGAAAAGTGAACGGCTTTTGGAAGGCAGTTCCGCCCAAAAGTCATTAAGATTGTCTGGAGTGAGCGTCCGCAGGTGCTCCTGTGTCCGAAGATGCGTTCTCCGCGTGTCGAGGTACTGCCCGAAAAAGCCCCCGACCATCAGCAGGGAACGGCAGAAAAAATAGATCAGCAGCAGGATGACAGGCACAAGGAGGCCGGTTGAGATCCAGTAGAGAATGTCAGAAATGTAGTGCATGGTTGTTTAGATTAGATATTAAAATGTGAAAATGTGAAAATGTGAAAATGTTAAGTTGTTAAGAAATTGGCGGCGGTTCTGCCGTTGACGGTGGCGATCACGCCTAACGCGGCAATGACGGCATTAACCAGAAAAAGCAATTCAAGACGCAGTTCCTCCTCCGGAACAAGACGGCGCATAGCCCAAATTCCCAAGACAATGAAAACCGACACGGCGGCTGCCAGAGACCACGAGACCAACGGAAAGGAGACTCCGGGGAGCATAAAGATGAGCTGCACCTGCAGGCTGAAAATCACCACAAGATAGAGCAGTCTGGGAAATCCCTTCAGTCCGAGATAGAGCCAGCGGGAAATCCGGCTCCCCTCCTGCCGCTCCGGAAACGCGTGCCGGATGCAGAAGGCAATCTGCAACGCCACCTCGACAAAAAGCAGCACCGCAGTGTCGGCCATCAGGTCGGGATTGGAGAGCCAGTCGGCAATCTGCATCCTGCTTCGGGTGATGGCCAACGGCCAGGAAAAGCCGGTAACCAGGGCGGTGCAGACAACAACGGCGGCCACAGCCCGGCGGCTGCAGAATGTCATCTTCAGCAGCAGGCTGGCCAGAAGCAGTGCCATAAGACAAATCACCAATGCATGCATATCCCTCCCTTTTTATTCCATATCACGGTTACGCCTGCGCCTCCGGATCATCCATACCGACAGTACCGCAGCGGCAGCCACACCGATAATGACCATGATATTGCTTACGGTCTGGCGCAGCATGTTGCCCCTATTCAGCTCCTCCTTTTTCATCACCACACTCTTTTGGTCTGAATGGGCTGCGGTCTGCGACTGGCGCACCTGACGTATCTGTTTTATGTACTGCTCTGCGGCCTGCGCATCCACATTTTTTGAGATGAACTGCTGCAGCTTCACGTTGTCACAGACCATGCCGGAGCAGGCTGCGCCGTGGTCCCGCACAAGCTCCGTATGCAGCTTCGCCACATCGGACAGCTGTTCCGCAGAGGCCTTCCACATGCCCTTGCGGGCACTCTCCATCATCACGGCGGTCATCTCCTGCAGTGCGGCGGGATTCTCCCCCTCAAAATATTGCCGGAGGTTCATGTTGAACTTGTCCTTCACATACACACCATAAATCTCGTCCCACATTTCGTTGTCTATCGCCTCAGGCTTCATGACATTCCATCCGTAGGTGTTCTGCACAAGCTCGGAGAAGGTGTTTGCGGAGGAGGCGCCGCCCCGCATCATTTCGCGGATATAGTTGGGGTTGAACAGCGTTGTGCGGCTCTCCACCCCTATCGCCTCCTTCACCTCCTGCATCCGCATGTGGTTACGGTTGCGGTAATCGCTCAGGTAGGCATCCGGATCCTTGCCGGTGACATTTCGCACGGCAAGGTTCATTCCGCCCATGAACTCATAAACATGGTCAAGGCTCAACGCGCCCCACGTGTTGCTCTGGCGCGGCTGAATGACCGCATCGGTGTTTGAGAGCGCGGCCTCAAAGGCGTACTGCCGCAGGTTCTCCCAATGCGCCTCGTCCCCGTAAAAGGCGCCCATATTGTTCAGGTAGGTCTCCGCTATCTCAGATTCGTTTTCCCAACGGTCGCCGGCCTGCACCATGCCCTGTATGCCGGTGCCGTATCCGCCGTTCACGCCGCCGAACACCCTGAAGGAGGATATTTCGCGCGCCTCCTTTGGACTCAACCCCTTCCCGACCAATATACGTTCGGTCTCCACAACCCCCGCCGCCACCTGGTTGGCAAAGGTGTCGTTACCGGATGCGGCTGCCATCTGCACGGCGCGGTTGATGAGGAAAAGGCGCGATGCGGCGATGTCACGCAGCTGTCCGCTGGTCTGCACCACCACATCGATGCGCGGACGGCCCAGCTCACGCGAAGGGATCAGCCGCAAATCCGTCACCCGCCCGAAAGCGTCGCGGAGCGGCTCCACGCCCAACATGTAAAGCACCTGCGCGAC
>JAEEGF011824621.1_pt1 | contig 20205 bp, 17 predicted proteins | sample 9134171 | NCBI WGS metagenome assembly JAEEGF01 (sample SAMN16246542, study PRJNA631951) | gut metagenome | biome: gut microbiome; feature: rumen; material: AP-attached | host: Bos | place: Iran: Karaj | collected 2018-10
TGGTCGGCGAGGTCAAGGAACTCAAATATGTCAAGGACGTTGTTGTAAGAGTTGCCGATGAGCTCATAAAAGAGTCCGGCACGGAGATGAAGTATCTTGTCGGAACGATGATCGAGATCCCGAGAGCCGCTCTCACAGCAGATGCAATTGCGACTGAGGCAGAGTTCTTCTCCTTCGGCACGAATGACCTTACGCAGATGACATTCGGCTTCTCCAGAGATGACGCGGGCAAGTTCCTCAGCGCTTACTACGATGCAAAGATCTATGAGTTCGATCCGTTTGCAAGACTCGATCAGACAGGCGTAGGCAAGCTCGTTGAGATGGCGGCAAAGCTCGGCAGAGCAACACGCCCCGACCTTCACCTCGGAATCTGCGGCGAGCACGGCGGAGATCCTTCCTCTGTTGAGTTCTGCCACAAGGTAGGCCTCGACTATGTCTCCTGCAGTCCCTTCCGCGTTCCCATCGCGAGACTTGCTGCAGCTCAGGCAGCAATCAAAGAAAAGAACGCCTGAAAAGCAATAATACAAAAAACACATCTCCGGTGCCCGTTATGCGGTACCGGAGATGATCATTTTGAGGATGACAGGCCGGTTTTCGCCCTGTCATCAGCCTGTATGCTGTCACCAGAAAGACCGGATCAAATATACAATTGATTTTCAGAGAATTTGATAATATAATATCAACGATATTATGTAAATTAAGGAGGCCTGAAGATGCTGTACTGCGAGAGTTGCGGAGCAGAAGTCAGCGAGAATGACCGCTTCTGTTATAAATGCGGATATCCGCTGCCAAAACTTGCTTTTGACACAAAGGCTTGCCCTGTCTGCAACAGAACAGTAAGAGGCGATGCATCTTACTGCCCCGGTTGCGGCATGCATTTTTCATCGTTTGTAAATCTTGTGACAGATGACGGTTCGGACCCGGCAGAGGATCAGCAAAAACCGTCCGAAATTGAACCGGCAGAGAAGGAGAGACTGCTCAAAGATCCGCCGAAACAAAAACAGTTAAAATCAGATGAAGAAAAGGCGCAAAAACAACTGACTTTGTCTGATGATGAGCGTGATAATTCCAAACCGCTGCAGAAGCACAGAAGAGTTCGAAGAAAAGTGAAAAAAGGGAAAAGGGACATAATAAAGCTCCTGAAAACAGTTATTCCGATAGTGATTGTTGCCGCACTAATGCTGTTTGCTCTCATTTATGCAAACAGGGCAGCCAGAAGTGTTGTCCCTACCCCGACCCCAATTCCGACAGCAACAGAAAATCCGTTCACTCCAAGTCCTGTTCCTTCAATAAAACCGACTCCTTCCCCATCTCCAAGTCCCGAGCCGACACCTGAACCTACCCCGGAGCCCACCCCCGAGCCGACACCTGAGCCTACCCCGGAACCCACCCCCGAACCTGAACCTGTCCCGGAAGGAGTAGCTATCCGTTATGGCGGGGAAATAAAAACGGAGTTTACAATGTATGTTGGAGATCCCTATCTGCCGCTGACCGCTTATGTAGTGCCGGAGGATCTAAAAGACGTCCGTGAAAATACAAAATGGTATTCTGAAAATGAAAGTATTATAAAGCTGAATGAGACAGATGAGGGGTGTGTTATCAAAGCTATAGCATCCGGTGAAACAAACATTGTCTGTGAAGTATACGGAGTTCAGGCAAAATGCACCGTACATGTATACAGGAAGTGATAAATGAAATCAGACATAGAAATATCAAGGAGTTCCGAGCTCCTTCCGATAGATGAATTGTCGAAGCTCATCGGAGCAAAAGACTGTGATATAGAACCTTACGGAAGATATAAAGGGAAACTCAGTGAATCATTTCTGAGATCTCTTGAAGACAGACCGTCCGGAAAGCTCATTCTTGTCACGGCGATAAACCCCACTCCTGCAGGTGAAGGAAAAACAACGACAAGTATAGGCCTCGCTGATGCAATGAGACTGTTGGGGAAGAATACAATGCTCGCTTTACGCGAACCCTCTCTCGGACCTTGCTTTGGGATAAAAGGCGGAGCAACGGGCGGAGGATATTCCCAGATCGCTCCTATGGATGAGATAAACCTTCATTTTACCGGAGATATCCATGCTGTCACAGCTGCAAACAATCTGTGCGCGGCTCTTTTAGATAACCATCTGCATCAGGGCAACGAAAAGAAAATAGATATTCAGCGCATAGTATTGAAGCGATGTCTGGATTTAAACGACAGAGCTCTGAGATGCATTACGGTCGGCAACGGAAAATCTGATGGCCCGGTTCGGGAAGACGGTTTTTCAATTACGGTAGCAACCGAACTTATGGCGATATTGTGTCTCAGCGAGGACCTCAGAGATCTCAAAGATCGTCTTAGTCGGATGATCGTTGCCTATGATATAAACGGTATGCCGGTGACTGCTGAGGACATCCAAGCATCCGGCGCGATGGCAGCACTGCTTAAGGATGCGCTTAAGCCTAATCTGGTCCAGACGCTCGGACATACTCCGGCTCTTGTGCATGGCGGGCCTTTTGCCAATATAGCTCACGGGTGCAACAGTGTCAGAGCAACAAAGACAGCGCTTCGTCTGGCGGATTATGTAATAACAGAAGCAGGCTTCGGAGCGGATCTCGGAGCTGAAAAATTCTTTGATATAAAATGCAGGCAGGCCGGCATCAGGCCGGATGCATGTGTTCTGGTAGCAACAGTAAGAGCTCTCTGCTATAATGGCGGAGATGTAACAGACGCACTGAAAAACGGAATATGCAATCTTGGGAAGCATATAGAAAATCTTAAAAAATTCGGTCTTCCGGTTACTGTAGCCCTGAATCTTTTCGGAACGGAAAGAGAAGAAGATATAAGTTTTGTCAGGGATTATTGCATTGAAAGAAACTGCCGGTTCGCCATTTCGGATGTATACAGGGAAGGAGGAAATGGCGGAATCCTTCTTGCGAAGGAAGTATTAAAATCGCTTGAGGAGTCTTCTGATTTCAGACTGTTGTACAGCGATGATCTTTCCGTTAAGGAGAAAATCAAAACCGTTGCGAAAGAAATTTACGGGTCAGGAAAAGTCATATTCTCGGATAATGCCAATTTGGAGGCAGAAATAATAGAGAACTCAGGATTTGGAAGACTTCCCGTATGCATAGCAAAGACCCAGTATTCTCTCTCGGATGACAAATCTCTGCTCGGGAGGCCTGAGGGCTTTGATTTCCACATACGGGAAATGTATGTTTCCTCCGGGGCAGGGTTTATAGTAGCTTTGTCAGGGAATATACTCACTATGCCAGGGTTGACATCGGTTCCTGCGGCATACGGTGTAGATGTGGACGATGAAGGGAATATTACCGGACTGTACTGACAATAAAAACAAAAGGCACTCCATTTGGAGTGCCTTTTGTTGTATTAAGCTATTTCGCGGCGCCGTTCCGGCTTATGAAGATCATTATAATTATATACAGAGTCGCAAACATCCCCGCGAGGCAGAGAATCTTGAGCCACATGAAGGGACTGACTCTGATTATGGGCATGAGACAGAGAAAGGCCGAGCCGGAGCACAGAATGCCCACAGCCTGTTTCGGACTGAATCCCGCGTCCAGAAGCCTGTGGTGAAGATGCTTTCTGTCCGCGTGGAAGGGGCTTTCCCCGTGGGAGATCCTGCGGAGAAACGCAAAGCCCGTATCCATAAGAGGATAGACCAGAGAAACAAGCGGCACGAAAATGGTGAAGATCGCGTAGAATTTGAAAAGGCCGAGCATCGAAGCAGTCGCCAGGATATATCCAAGAAACTGTGATCCGGTGTCGCCCATGAATATTTTCGCAGGGTTGATGTTATAGGGCAGAAATCCTATACAGGCTCCGAAAACTGCAGCAAGTATCACGGCAACCTCAGGCTCCAGAAGAAAGTATGCCACCAGTAACATGGTCAGAGAACTTATAGAGGATATACCTGCTGCCAGCCCGTCGAGCCCGTCAATGAGGTTAACGGCGTTCGTGCAGGCAACTATCCAGAAAATAGTCAGAGGATAGGCCAGAAGGCCTGTTGATACTGTCCCGCCGCCGCTGGAAATATAGTCCCAGACTACGCCGTGCAATATGGCAATGCCTGCGGCGAGGATTTGGATTGCGAGCTTTATCAATGGCCTCAGATTATACTTGTCGTCCAGGATCCCCATCGCGACTATTACGAGCGAGCCCAGGAGTATTCCGCGGACCTCCTTCGTCAGCTCGACAAAGAGAATAAGGGACAGGACAAAGCCCAGATATATGGCAAGTCCTCCCATCCTGGGCGTGGATTTTTTGTGTATATGCCTTTTGTGATCGGGCACGTCCAGAGCTCCGATCCCGATTGCAAGCTTTCTGACGGGCGGAGTCAGGACCAGGGATACAATGAGAGATATAACAGCTGCAAGCACTATTTTAGTCAGTGTAGCAAGGTTAGAGAACATGTAACTCCTTAAAAGGGCTTTTCGACGAGCCCCACTTTTCTGTATACTTTGCGGAGAGTCTTTCCCGCAATGTATGACGCTTTTTTTGCGCCTTCGGCGTAAATGTCCCGGATATACGCTTTGTCCGACAGTATACGGTTTGCTTCTTCGCGGATCGGCCTGAGCGTTTCCACTACGGATTCGCCGACAGCGTTCTTGAAGACTCCGTATCCCGAGTGTGCGAATTCGGCCTCTATCTCGGAATACGTCCTGCCAGTGCAGGCGGAATAGATCTGCATAAGGTTTGCGACGCCGGGCTTGTTTTTCTGATCGTAGCGCACACAGCCATCTCCACTGTCGGAATCCGTAACGGCGCGTTTGAATTTTCTCATGATATCCGCGGGATCGTCCATAAGACATACCCTGCCGTTGCCGATCTCATCCGACTTTGACATCTTGCTCAAAGGATCAAGAAGATCCATTACCCTGGCACCGACCTTGGGTATCCATGGCTCGGGGACTTTGAAGGTTTCTCCATAGAGATTATTGAAACGCTGAGCTATATCACGAGTGAGTTCCACATGCTGTTTCTGGTCCTCTCCTACCGGCACATAGTCAGGCTGATAAAGCAGAATGTCTGCAGCCATCAGAGCAGGGTAAGTGAACAGACCGCCGTTTATATTGTCAGCATTTTTAGAACTTTTGTCTTTGAACTGGGTCATACGGCTCAGTTCGCCGAACATAGTATAACAATTCAGGATCCAGCCCAGCTCCGCATGTTCATGTACATCACTCTGAAGAAAGAGGGTATTGAGCTGAGGATCCAGACCGCAGGCAATATATTGCGCGAGCTGCTCAAGAGTCCTTCGCCTGAGATCGGCAGGTGTGTTTCTTGTGGTAAGAGCATGCAGATCGGCCATAAAATAGTAACAGTCGAATTGCTCGGCTCTCTCTGCCCAGTTTTTGATCGCCCCGAGGTAGGAGCCTAATGTGAGGTCTCCGGTGGGCTTAATGCCGGAGAGCATTATTTTTTTTCTTTCAGTGATATTATCCATTAATTGCCTTCTCCAATATACCGATACAAAACATTATAATATCAAACGAACCCTTAAAAAGCAATAAATTGTTGAGTTTGCAAAGCATTTATGATATAAAATCAAAGAACATTCAAACGGAGGAAACAAGATGAAAGATACAGCCTGGTTCGATGAAATGGAGAAAAGGATCCCTCACGACGGAGTGAGGACCCGTTTTGCTCCGTCTCCGACGGGATACATGCATGTGGGAAATCTGCGCACGGCTTTGTATACCTATCTGATAGCGCGGCACAACAGAGGAAAGTACATCCTGAGGATAGAGGATACCGATCAGGGGCGCCTGGTCGAAGGAGCAACGGATGTCATATACAGAACTTTATCCGAATGCGGTCTCGAGCATGACGAAGGCCCCGATATAGGGGGCCCGGTCGGACCGTATATACAGACAGAGCGGCGCAGCCTGTATAAGGAATATGCAGATCTTTTGGTCAGCCGCGGGCATGCTTACAGGTGTTTTTGCGAGAAGACGGAGAGTGAAGAGGAGAGCGGAATCTTCGAGATGAAAGAAGACCCGTGCAGATCATTAAGCCCTGAACAGGCTGAAGCTCTGGCAGAAGAGGGAAAACCTTTTGTCATACGCCAGAGAATCCCGCGGGAAGGTACAACTACATTCAAAGATGAGATCTTCGGTGAAGTAACGGTTGAAAACAAGACTCTGGATGATCAGGTGCTCTTGAAGAGAGACGGCCTCCCCACTTACAATTTCGCAAATGTTATAGACGATCATCTGATGGGGATCACGCATGTGGTCAGGGGGACTGAATATCTCTCTTCGGCGCCGAAATACAATCTCCTCTATGAAGGCTTCGGATGGGAAATACCGAAATATGTGCACTGCAGTCCTGTCATGAGAGATGCTCACAATAAAATGAGCAAGCGTCATGGGGATCCGTCCTATGAAGACCTGAAAAATCAGGGCTTCCTGACTGATGCGATCTTGAATTATGTGGCTCTGCTCGGCTGGAGCCCGAGAGGTGAGGAAGAAATGTTCTCCCTTGCAGAACTTGAAGAAGTATTTGATCTCTCAGGGATGTCAAAGTCTCCTGCAATATTTGACATTGAAAAACTGAGGCACTTTAATGCGGAATATATAAGGGCTATGACTGCCGAACAATTTGCGGAAGCAGCAAAGCCATGGATAAGGATCTCGGTACAGAATGAATCCTACGACTTGTCAAAAATAGCCGCTCTTCTGCAGCAGCGCACGGAAATCCTTTCCGAAATACCGGAAAAGGTGGATTTCTTTGATGTGTTACCTGAATACGGCAAAGAGCTTTTTGTTCATAAAAAATCCAAATCGGATGAAAGCAGTTCTCTTGAGATCCTTCAGGAGATAAAGCCGGTGTTTGAGGCACTTTCAGATTGGAACAATGAGAGCCTCCTGAATGCGATGGTCATAACTGCGGAGAAAATGGAATATAAAAATGCCAAAGTCATGTGGCCGGTCAGAATAGCTGTTGCGGGGAAGGCGGTTACCCCTGGCGGATCTTCGGAGATATGTGAGATACTTGGTAAAGAAGAAACTTTGAAGAGAATAGAAATAGCAATTAATCTATTAAAAAGCTGACGGTTTTATTTGACGAAAGAAATATTGCGTAGTAGAATAAAGAATACCTTAAGAAGATCGTATTGAAGAAATATTAGAGCAGGGAGTGAATGACATGCCGATAGTACCTCAAGTAAAATGCCGCCGCTGCGGAGCAACATTTTCCAGCCTTTCCAGCCGTTGCCCGAATTGCGGAACAAGAAGAGTGAGCCAGAGTTCCAGGACTCCCGGAACCACACCCAGCACAGTCAAGGGAACTGCTGCATATGACAGAGCAGCTGCCAACACTAAATGGCAGATGATCTTCGGCCTTATTCTGGTCGTTGCGGTTATTTTGGCAGTCATAATAATGGTTTCCACCGGAATCGACGGATCAGGGTCTGCTGCCAAGACCCCGCGGGCAACAGTTGAAGTGTCAACAGAACCTGTTGTAGAGACGCCGGTCGTCACACCTACCCAGATGCCGACAGTTGAAAGTGTCATTATCACGTATTACGGAACGCCGAAAGATGACGTAACCATGGAAGTCGGCACTGAACCTCTCGCATTTACAGCATCTGTTACCCCCAGAGACCTTCAGGATGTGGCTGCAAATACCGTCTGGTCTTCGAGTGATGAGACTGTCATTACGGTTTCCAGGACTGACGACGGCGGATGTGAGGTTACCGCGGTCGGATCCGGAACTGCGACACTCACATGCACGGTTTTCGGCGTATCCGCCCAGTGCATATTCCGCACCTGGAGCAAATAAATCAGAAATCTGTTTCCGCCCCTTAAAGGGGCGGATTTTTTATTTAAATATCTGTTGCCTTGTCGGCAGTTTTTGATATAATGTATATTCAGGTAAGAATGATAACAAGATTTGGTATTTTGTACGCTGAGAAAGGAATCCGTTTATGACAGAGGAAAGCATTTATATAGGGATTAACGATAAAGGTGAAAAAATAAACCTGGATCTGGCTCATGCAAACCGGCACGGGCTTATCGCAGGAGCAACCGGAACAGGCAAGACAGTTACCATGAAGGTCATGGCAGAGGCATTTTCCAGGGTCGGAGTGCCTGTGTTCCTGTGTGATGTTAAAGGTGATGTATCCGGAATTGCACAGGAAGGTGCGGACAGCGCCGGGATGCAAAAGAGAATAAACAAATTCCGGTTGAAAGATCCTGAGTTCAATAACGGACATGTGTTTGAATACAGAGCTTATCCAACGGTCTTTTGGGATGCTTTTGGTGAAAAAGGGAAGAATATAAACACAACCGTCAGCAACATGGGTCCGCTTCTCCTTTCAAGGCTTCTTGGACTTACGGAAGTTCAGGAGGGAATACTGAATATAGTATTTCGAGTCGCTGAAAAAGAAAATCTTCCGATGTCCTCATTTGAAGATCTCCGAAATGCCATCAGCTATGTATATGAAAACCGTCAGAAATATTCAGCCAGATACGGCAATATAGCTGCGGCCAGTATAACCTCTGTTTTAAGGACCTTAATTCCTCTTGAAAACCAGGGCGCCGGGAAATTCTTTTGTGAGCCCGCGATAGATATTACCGAATGGATAAAGTGCTCAGAAGAGGAAGGAGAGCAGCACGGCTGGGGTGTAATCAATGTTCTTGATTGTGTGGAGCTTGTAAAAAATCCCGATGTATACTCTACATTCATTTTCTGGCTTTTGACGGAACTGTATAATGTGCTTCCGGAGGTCGGGGATCCGAAAAAACCTAAAATAGTATTTTTCTTTGATGAAGCACACTTCCTGTTCAAAGATGCCGAAAAAGCTCTCCTGAAAAAGATAGAGCAGACGGTAAAGCTTATAAGATCAAAAGGGGTAGGAATCTACTTCGTCACCCAGAGCCCTTCGGATATTTCTAATGAGGTCCTTGCCCAACTCCAGAACAGAGTACAGCATGCCCTCAGAGCCTATACTCCCGCTGAGATAAAGGCTGTTAAAGTTGCAGCCGAAAGCTTCAGGGAAAACCCGGAACTTAATACTTCAGAGTGTATTATGGCTTTGGGGACAGGGGAAGCGCTTGTGAGTTTTCTGGACGCAAAAGGCATTCCGCAAATTGTCCAGCAGACGTCGATTATCTGCCCGGAGAGCCTTATGGGCCCGTGCAGCGAAAAAATAAGAGAAGATATAACAGACAAATACAAGGAGGAATTAATGATGGACGAAAACGTCAATGTAAATGCAGCTCTCTCTGCACAGGCACTTGAGAATGAGCGACTCAAGCTCGAACTTGAGAAGATGAAAATGGAACTTGAGCTTGAAAAGACAAGGCTCGCCCAGGCAGAAGCAGAAGCAAAGAAAGCAGCCGCTGAGGCAGAGGCACAGGCCAAGATTCAGATAGCCAGAGAAGAAGCAGAGCGCAAAGCAAGAGAAAAGGAAGAGGAAGAGGCAAGGAAAGTGGCAGAGAAGGCTGCTGCCCTAGCTCAGAAAGAGGCGGAAAAGGCTGAGGCAGAGGCCAAGAAAGCTGCGGAAAAAGCAGCGGCAGAGGCCAAGAAAGCCGAGGAGAAAGCAGCTGCTGCCGAGCAGAAAAAGAATGCTGCCCGCCAGTCAAAGATCGAATCCCAGGTGATACAGGCAGGCGGCCAGGTTCTGAAAAAGACGCTGCTCAGGCTGTTAAAGCTTTCAAAGTAAGTCGGGATCCATCATATCCCCCGCAAAAGCGGGGGATCTTTAAACATACAGAAAGGACAATAATATGGCAAGCAAAAAAGTCGGAGTGTTGATAAAAGAAGCCAGAACAGCTGCAGGCCTTACTCAGGAGAAACTTGCACAAAAGGTTGACAACTGCACTGCCTCTGATATCTCGAAAGCGGAACGCGGCGAAAAGGAACTCACCTCCACCCAGCTCCGCCAGATAGCAAAAGCTACCGGAGTGACACAGAGCTCTCTCCTGAATGCTCCCAAGGGAGGTACAGGATCGGGAAAACCTTCTTCTTCCGCCTCCTCATCATCTACATCCTCCACATCCGGAAAAAAGAAAACATCCTCCTCATCCTCCTCCGCATCCAAAAAAACAATGACTGTAACTGCTACGGAGAAAAAGCTTGTTGAGCTATACAGAGAGGCCGATTCCGATACAAAGAAGTCGGTCATGAATCTGCTGAAGGGTGTAGAGGACGAGAGCAGTGCGATACTGAGCAATTTCCTGAGCGAGGCAATAAACTTATTTACATCCAAAAAAGAACTTCCGTCCAAGGAGATCCTCCTGAAGTAAATGAAAAGGCTGGCGGCACTTTTATTAGTTTTTACGCTTCTTTTCACGACCGGTTGCGGTGAGGTTCTTTCAAATCCGTATCTGAGTGCAGATAATGAAGAGAGAAACAGCTCAGATCTTGTACCGGAAGCGGCAGCCATTGATGAGGACGGAATCTACGATTCCAAGGATGAGGTTGCGCTCTATATACATACTTACGGGCATCTGCCTTCAAATTATATAACTAAAAAGGAGGCAGAAGCCCTTGGCTGGCAGGGAGGCTCCCTGAATGATTATGCTCCGGGGAAATGTATAGGCGGCGGGCATTTCGGCAATTATGAAGGCATTTTGCCCGATGCGCCCGGAAGAGAGTGGACGGAGTGTGATATCGATACACTAAACTATAAGTCCAGGGGATCAAGAAGGATCGTTTTTTCAAATGACGGACTTATATATTATTCAGGCGATCATTACAAGACTTTTGAGCTCTTGTACGGAGAAGAATAGAAATGATTCTTAATATAGACGGAAACAGCATAAAAAACAGAGACGATCTCCACAGGGCTTTTTCCGAAGCTCTGATTTTTCCGGACTACTACGGGAATAACCTTGATGCGCTGCACGACTGTCTCACTTCTCTTTTTGAAGAGACTGAAATCTGTATTTCAAACCGAGATATGCTGAAAGAAAACCTCGGGGACTATGCAATGAAATTTGAAAAGTGCATTGAAGAAAGCTCTGAAGAAAACCCCAAAATTAAAGTTGTGTATCTGAATAAGCCTGAAGGGAAAAAGGGAAGCGGAGAATTCTTGCGTTTTATAAAATTTGCACTTTTCTCTGCCTCGGCAGGGCTTATAGAGATCGGAGTATTTACTCTTTTAAACGAGCTGGCGCATCTTCAGTATTGGGTGAGCTATCTGGTGGCACTTGTCTGTTCGGTCGTATGGAACTTTACGCTGAACCGCAGGTTTACCTTCAGATCCGCCAATAACGTTCCTAAAGCAATGACGCTGGTCGCACTTTTCTATCTGGTCTTCACTCCGCTCTCAACGTGGCTCGAGCATTTTCTTACGGGTATGCAGTGGAACGAATACCTCGTCACTGCTATTAATATGATCTTAAATTTCGTCACTGAGTTTCTCTATGACCGCTTTGTAGTTTTTAGAGATTCAATCGATACAAATGATATAGCGAAAAAGAGCAAGTAAGTCTGATCAGGAAAAATGAAATAACAGGAGCAGCCGAAGATTACGGCTGCTCCTGTTATTAATAATTGTTATAATATATCAATATGCTCAGAGTTTCGGTCCTGCTTCAGCAAGCTCTTTTCCGCCCTCGATGCCTTCATACTTTGTGAAGTTCTTTATGAAGCGGCCTGCAAGATCCTGAGCTTTTCTGTCCCACTCCGCCGGATCAGCATAGGTATCTCTCGGGTCAAGAATGCCTGTATCAACACCTTCAAGCTCAGTGGGTATTTCGAATCCGAAATAAGGGATCTTCTTCGTGGGAGCATTTAAGATAGCTCCGTTCAGTATGGCGTCTATGATCCCGCGTGTATCTTTGATGGAGATGCGTTTGCCTGTACCGTTCCAGCCGGTGTTGACAAGGTACGCTTTCGCTCCGCTCATCTTCATCTTGCGGACCAGCTCATAGGCATATTTTGTGGGAGGAAGCGAGAGAAATGCCTGACCAAAAGCGGCGGAGAAGGTCGGGGTAGGCTCAGTAATGCCGCGCTCCGTTCCGGCGAGCTTTGCCGTGAATCCGGAGAGGAAATAATACTGGGTCTGCTCAGGGTCGAGTATTGAGACCGGGGGAAGGACTCCGAACGCGTCTGCAGAGAGGAATATTACATTCTTCGCAGCGGGAGCGGCAGAGATAGGACGGACAATGTTCGTGATGTGGTCTATCGGATAAGAGACGCGCGTGTTTTCGGTAACGCTCTTGTCCGCGAAGTCGATCTTGCCGTTTTCATCGAGTGTAACATTCTCAAGAAGAGCATTTCTTCTGATGGCGTTGTAGATATCGGGTTCCGAATCCTTGTCGAGATTTATAACTTTTGCATAGCAGCCGCCTTCAAAATTGAATACGCCGTTGTCATCCCAGCCGTGCTCGTCATCACCGATAAGGAGTCTTTTGGGATCTGTTGAAAGGGTGGTCTTGCCGGTGCCGGAGAGGCCGAAGAAAATAGCGGTATTCTCACCGTTCATATCGGTATTGGCAGAGCAGTGCATGGCGGCTATGCCCTTTAATGGCAGGTAATAGTTCATCATGGAGAACATGCCTTTTTTCATCTCCCCGCCGTACCAGGTGTTCAGTATTACCTGCTCGCGGGAAGAGATGTTGAATACGACGGCAGTCTCACTGTTGAGCCCGAGCTCTTTGTAATTTTCGACTTTAGCCTTTGAAGCCGTATATACGGTGAAATCGGGTTCGAAGCTTTCAAGCTCGGCAGCTGTCGGTTTGATAAACATATTGCGGACAAAATGTGCCTGCCATGCTACTTCCATGATAAACCTGACAGCCATTCTTGTGTCCTTGTTTGCTCCGCAGAACGCGTCTACGACATACAGCTTCTTTCCGCAAAGCTCCTTAACGGCAAGCTCTTTTACGACAGCCCAGGTTTCCTCGGAGCAGATATGGTTGTCGCTTCCGTTCTTTCCGTCTGCCCACCAGACCGTACCCTTGGAATTCTCATCCATAACGATAAATTTGTCCTTGGGAGAACGCCCGGTATAGATACCGGTCATTACATTGACAGCATCAAGCTCTGAAAGTCTGCCGACATCATAGCCGGTGAGAGAGGGATCCATTTCGTCTTCGAACAGTTTTTCATAGGAAGGGTTGTAGATGATCTCAGAAACGCCTGTTATCCCATATTTGCTTAGATCAAGATTTGACATTTATATACCTCTTTCTTAATTAATTCTCATATTTTTTTGTCTGAGCAAGAATTGCACATGCAGCAAGTGAAAGGAAGGCCTGCTCTTTCGAATCGCTCCTGGAAGTGATCGCTATCGGGACTTTTGCGCCGGCAATGATCCCGCAGCTGTTTGCCCGGGCATTCATTTGAAGAACCTTAATAAGCAGGTTCCCGCTCATAAGATCAGGCATAACGATACCGTCAAATTCACCGCAGTACTCACAGTCGTAGTTCTTAAGCCTCGCTGCCTCTTTGCTCACAATAAGATCCCAGGGGATGGGGCCTACAAGCTTGCACTCTGCAAACGGGTGCCTTTTCTGTTTGACTACGAGGTTCGCAGCATCCAATGTATCCTTCATATAGAAGTTCGGAGTCTCGATAAGCGAGAGAATAGCGATCTTCGGATCTTTAACATCCATGACCTTCATGACTCTGACCATGTTTTTTATGATCTCTTCCTTTTGATCCGCGTTAGGCTTTACAAGAAGAGTGACATCGGAGATGAAAAGGACCTTATGGTAGTCCGGTATTTTTATCATTGAGACATGTGTCATAAGTCCGTCTTCAAGCAGGTGGTTGGATTTGTTGACGATGGGCAGCAGGAAATCCCGAGTTTGAGTATTGCCGCGCATAAGCACGTCGGCCTTGCCTGCAGCGACCATATCTATTGCATATTGAACGACATTGACATCGTCGGCAACAGGCTGCAGATCGAAGGATCTGTTTTCCAGACCCAAGGCTTTCAGTTTATCCATTATTTTATGGTAATTGCCGATCAGAATCGGCTCGGCAAAACCTGCTTCCTCTGCATCAAAAAGACCCAGAAGAATGTTCTCCACATCTGCTCCGGCCAAAGCAACACGGGCAGGCCTTTGAAGAGCTGATGCGGCATTGACTATTTTGTCAAAGTCATGCGAGTACATACTATCCATAAAAACCTCCACTTAAAAATTGCGTATATAATAAAAATTCATCAAAACATTATATCTTCAATGATTGAAAATTACAATAAAATTTGCTTTTCATTTCGCAGTATGCTACTATAAACCGCAATTTGAAATCATTACAGTTCGGGAAGTGAGAATATGAGAATAACCGTGGCAGGCGTGGGATATGTAGGGCTTTCTCTTGCGGTGCTGCTCGCCCGAAATAATGATGTGACAGCCGTAACCACGACTCCGTTAAAAGCGGAGCTTATAAACAGCAGAATATCTCCGATACAGGATGAGGAGATAGAAGAATATCTTGCTGCGCGGGAACTTGATCTTAAGGCCACTACGGACAAGGAAGCTGCTTACAGAAACGCCGAAATGGTCATAATAGCTGCCCCTACAAATTATGATCCTGCACGCGGGTATTTTGATACTTCTGCCGTAGAGGATGTTATTAATATAACCATGCGCGTTAACCCTGATGCTTTGATGGTAATAAAAAGCACTGTTCCCGTAGGTTATACAGAATCGGTAAGAGCAAAAACGGGTTCAGAGAACATTCTTTTTTCTCCCGAGTTCCTGCGCGAATCCAGAGCTCTATATGATAACCTTTATCCGAGCCGCATCATAGTAGGAACAGACCTTAAAAATGAGAAGCTGACTAATGCCGCACATACATTCGCTGATCTTCTTAAGGAAGCTGCCATTAAAGAAAATATTGACACTCTTTTCATGGGTTTCACGGAGGCCGAGGCTGTGAAGCTCTTTGCAAATACATATCTTGCTCTGAGGGTATCATATTTCAACGAACTGGATACATATGCAGAGCTCAAAGGATTGGATACCAGGTCTATTATTGAAGGAGTATGTCTGGATCCGAGGATTGGTTCCCATTACAACAATCCGTCTTTCGGCTACGGCGGATACTGCCTACCGAAGGATACCAAACAGCTGCTTGCAAACTATGAGGATGTCCCGGAAAACCTCATAAAGGCTATAGTGGAATCAAACCGTACCCGGAAAGATTTTATAGCGGACAGAGTTCTTTCTCTTGCGGGAGGTTATGAAGCCAATGACATGTATGACTCCTTAAAGGAGAAGAAAACGACAGTCGGAGTATACAGACTGACGATGAAATCCAACAGCGACAATTTCCGGCAGAGTTCAATTCAGGGAGTTATGAAAAGAATAAAAGCCAAAGGGGTCGAAGTCATAGTATATGAACCGACTCTTGAAAACGGATCGACATTTTTCGGCAGCAGAGTTGTGAATGATCTGAATGAGTTTAAAGCTCAGAGCAACGCGATAATAGCAAATCGATATGATACAGTTCTCGACGATGTAAAAGAAAAAGTCTATACAAGAGATCTGTTCAGAAGAGACTGACCAATAAAAAAGATCCCGGCTACCTGAAGGTTTCCGGAATCTTTTTTATTTTCTTCAATTACTCGTCAACTTCTTCAAACGCCTCTTTGCCGGCTCCGCAGAGAGGGCAGGCAAAATCGTCGGAAAGCTCATCCCACTTTGTGCCGGGTTCGATTCCGTTTTCAGGATCGCCGAGTTCCTCGTCATAGACATAGCCGCAGATGCTGCAAATGTATTTCATGTTATTTCCTCCGTGTTTTATATATGGCGATGCCATTATATAACACGATATTTCTGTTGGCAATATAAAAAATATAATGCTTGCATTTTCAGTATGCATATGTTAGACTCACCTCACCATAAAGAGAGGGCGAGAGACAAGCTCGATGACCCCTCCGCAACCTGCCGGGAATTTCCGGTAAGGTGCGAAAGCTTGACCGATGGGTCGAATATTGAGTTTAAAGGGCCTGTCAATGACAGGTTCTTTCTTTATGGAATGCAATTATTGAAAGGGAATAATATGATCGAAAAAGTTAACCCGTGCCATCCCGACAAAGTGGCAGACAGAATAGCCGGAGCAGTTGTTGACCTCGCTTATGAAAAATCGAAATCGCCCAAAATAGCTGTTGAAGTGCTTATCGGCCACGGCATGTGTCATCTGATCTCAGAGACAAGCGTCGTACTGGATAATTCTGATATAGAAGCGGCAATTAAGCGTATAGCCGGTGATATAAAATGCGATATCGTTCAGGTACCTCAGGATATGCATCTTGCAGATAATCAGAAAGACGGCATTAGAGCGGGAGACAACGGGATATTCAAGGGCATGCCTCTGACCGACGAACAGAAGAAACTGAGTAATATAGCGAGAGATATCTATGCCCGTTACGGCTGTGACGGCAAATATGTTCTGTCAGGCGACAGGCTTATAATCTGCCAGAGCAATGCAAAGAGTTCCGAGCTGGCAGCTGTTTACCCGGATGCAGATATTAACCCTCTCGGTGACTGGACGGGCGGCCCGGATGTAGATACCGGAGCGACAAATCGCAAGCTCGGTTCGGATATGGCAGACAGTGTCACAGGCGGAGGATTGCATGGAAAAGACCTGAGCAAAGCAGATGTGGCGGTCAATATTCATGCGTTTTTAAAGGCACAGAGGACCGGCAGACCGGTCGAACTATGCTGTGCCATCGGAGACGATATGATAGACGGCATTGCATACAGCGAGATAGTTGCAGAGGCAGAGGAGTATATAAATAATCTCGGCGGCTTTGAAAAACTCGCCGAATGGGGACTGTATTGAGGCAGATATAAATTCGCGTATAAATAAACAGACATCCCGTAACAATACGGGATGTCTGTTTTTATAACCAGATCACGTTAAAGCCAGAAAACACTCGGATGATGTGATCTCTGAATACAGTACAGCATTAAGACCGTTCAGGTCATAGACCCTGACAACTTTATTCAGGTCATCAGCCGGCTTTCCCAAGATTATATCCGTGCACTCAGGAAGAGACCTGAGAAGCTCTTCATCGAAGACAGACCCTGCTTCGCCGGGGTAGATAGCAGTATAGAAGGTTTCCGCTTCAACAAGATCCTGGAAGAAATGGCTGCCATAGGAGAGCTCTGGCCTTAATCCGTGCGAGTTGTAAGCCAGTTCTGAAATGCAGAAATAATTGTTTATCTCCATGAAATGAACGGGCACGCCGAGGCTTGGCGTAGTCGTTCCCCATCTCCCTGGGCCCATCAGAACTGCTCTTTTGCCCTTCAGTAAAGTGTTCAGTTCTCCGATCCTTCTTGCCACGGCATATTTTTTCTGTTCCGGCAAAGAAAGGTAGCTTTCTACATCAACGAAGACTACATATCCGGGCATCTCACAGATGTTTCCGCCCATGAAATTGCCGTTTATTTGAAAGATCATTTTCTTTGCTTCCGGCCTTTTGGCCGCATATCCTACACCTCCGGACTGAAGAGGTCTGCATTGCAAAAGATTAATCCGGTAGTCCCCGCTTTTGCGGAAATTGCAGGCAAATTCGATATCAACAGGATAACTGTATTTATCTGCCAGCAGCTGCATGATATGAGTCATGTCGCCGGCAAAAGAAGTCTTCTTTAAAAGCCTGTTGAAATTCATAATATCCGGGGCTTTGACATTAAAGAGGCCTGCTTCACGGAATCTGTTCAAAGCCGCCAGATCCGGTTCCATGAAGAGCCAGGGGTCAGCTTTCAGGTCATTTTTGTCGAGAGAGTCGATCTTGACAGTACAGAAACGGTTTTCCTTTATGTCGATAACATCGGCTTTGTGCTGGGAATACTTGTATTCATCTCCGTGCTCTATAAGCTGCGGGGCAAGAGGATCTGCCATGTTAAGCAGTCTCGCGTAATCGTCAGCTTCACGGTCAACAGCTCGCGTTCCCATCCCAAAGACCAGACGCAGCATGCCCTTGTTGTTTTCATCATTTACAGCGCCGTTTACATAGAGATTTTTTGAGTGTCCTACACCCGCTATATGCGGGAAATAGTATCTGCCGTGGATATCGCCGCAGACTCTCATTACCAGAAGGGCCATCTGTTCATCGCGGTTTAAAAGATTCCTCTGGGCGCGGTATCTGATGGCATCCGGATTGACTGTGCTGGCATAGACAGTCTTTACGGCAGACTCAAATTCTGCATATCTCTCTTCCAAATTACCCTGGTTCGGACAGAAGACACTCTCATATTTTCCGGCAAAAGCGTTTCCGAAACCGTCTTCGAGCAGAGAGCTGGACCTGACTATTATAGGTGACTGGCCGAAATATTCGAGCATGGAAATGAACTGGTCTTTTATAGATTGTCTGAAGGTACCGTTTAAGAGCAGATCCCTGATCATGGGGGAGACTCTGATGTAGTCTTCTTCTTTTTCCATTTCCGTACGGTATTGCCACAGATTGTTCTCGACGCCGTAGGTATAGAATACATCGGCACCTATAAAATAGGAGTCATGAGGTTCGATCCTGCTGTTGTAAAAATCCGTATCTGTTTTTTTGAGGATATTTCTTGCCAGCAGCATGCCTGCTGCCTTTCCGCCTATACACCCTGTACCTATCTCACGCTTCTTTATGTCCATGAGATCAGCCGTTGAAAAATAATTGCGGCAGAGTTCAAGCCTTGTCGGTTCTATACCGAGAAGACAGCGCATAATATTTTCTTTTATGCGTACTCCATCAGGATCTGTCGGATCATCCCCTCCTGAGGCGACAGAATCAAACATGGTGTCCCAACAGTCACGGCGTTCGCCGGTCTGAGTAAAAATATCGAAAATCGCATAGCTGTCTGCACTGGAAGTAATGAGCTCACAGCCGGACGGGCTGACTTTCAGAGGAAGAAACATAGTCTCGGTATGCCTGCCGTTGACCTTGACCGGGTGAATATAGAGATTACCGTCTACAGTTCTTACATTGATAAGAACAGGAGTTGTATTTCTGATACGGGAAACAGTCTCGTAGGTATGTCTCTGGTATCTGATCGGTATATATGCGACCGCTCCGTGCGCCTTCAGTTCCGGGTAGGTGAGACAAAAGAAGTCACAGATCAGCATATCCGAAAACCAGTGATTTTGGAGCTCGGAGAGAGAATCAAATATATAGAAAGCGTTGTCCTGCTCAGATTTGATAATACGGTAGACATTGACCGCAAAAGTCTCAAACCCCACGCTCGGATCAACATTATATTTCCTGACATTGGCTCCCGCTTTTGCCAGCGCATCGGCGTCAATGGCTTCAGCATTGCTTCCGAAACGGATGTAAATGATCCTTTTTCCTGAGCGGGCTACTGAAGTGACGAATCTGTTCGTCATGTATATGTAGTCTGCAGTGTGCTCTGTCTGCCAGACAACGGTATCTCCCGGATGCAGGAAGTCTATGGATCTGTCGAGGCCTTCAAGGCCGGTGCTGATTTTTACGTCTTGCTTCATACTATTGGACCCTCACACAGAAATAATCCGTTTCAATTACCGATAACTGTAATAATACTCCAATTTGCTGTTCAGCGGCAGCATATAAGATCAAAAAGTTCATCTGCAGAAGAAGCAAAATGACGGGCACCGCAGTTCTCCAGATATTCTTTATTTCTGAAACCCCATGTGACACAGATACAGTCGCAGCCGGCATTCCGGGCTGTCTCAATATCGACCTCGCTGTCGCCTATGTATACGGTCTCGTTTATATCCGCATCCAGAGCATCAGCTGCAAGAAGCGTGGTGTCCGGAGCAGGTTTTCTTCTTACCCCCAGAGCTTCATTTTCACCGATGGCGGCATTGAAGAGACCGGGGAAATACTTTTCGCTCAATAATTTAACTGCCTTGTCAGGCTTGTTGGAGACTACAGCACATCCGACGCCTCCGGCTTTCAGTTTTTCAATAAGGCTCAGGATACCGGGATAGGGACAGGTGCTTTCTGCACAGTGCATATCATAGTATGGCCTGTATATCGCTTCAACTTCGGAAATATCAGTCTCAGAAGCAATAATGCTTTTACTTGAAAAGGCTCTTTGTATCGCGACCCTTGCCCCGCTTCCAAAGAAGCTTTTAGTATCCTCGTCGGTTATATGTGAAAGCTCCGGATATCCTGCTTTTGTAAATGCATATTCAAGAGAGAGTTTAAGATCTGTGACAGTATCGAGGATAGTCCCGTCCATATCGAATACAGCTGCTTTGTATTTCATGACAGTGCTTCAGAGCTCTTTCCCATAATTCTCGGTTTCCAATAC
>JAEEGF010917694.1_pt1 | contig 20203 bp, 9 predicted proteins | sample 9134171 | NCBI WGS metagenome assembly JAEEGF01 (sample SAMN16246542, study PRJNA631951) | gut metagenome | biome: gut microbiome; feature: rumen; material: AP-attached | host: Bos | place: Iran: Karaj | collected 2018-10
CGCATAAATAAAACATATTGACAGTGAAAGGCATGTGAACGCCTTCCATCATGATATTCTCAAACAAAATGTCATCCAGAACGCTTCTCTCGCCACGTCCGCGTCTAGTCTTGATGCGAAGTCCCCTGTCTGTGCCTATAAACTCACACTGTGAAACCCTTACATCCCTGACGCCGCCTGCTGCCTCGGAGCCGACAGTCACGCTACCGTGACCTCTCTCAAATTTGCAGTTGCGGATCCGAACATTCTCAGTAACCTTGTGGTGCTTCAGCGCCATGTAATACTTGCCGCTCTTGATGGCCATACAGTCATCTCCAACGGATATCACGGTTCCCAGAACCCTAACGTTGCTGCAGCTCTCAGGATCAAGGCCGTCGGTGTTGGGCGAATCCGAAGGATTGTGAATGTACAGATTAAGGAAAGCAAGATCATCACTATAATATGGATGAACCGTCCAGCAAGGTGAGTTCTGCACTGTCACTCCCTGGACCCTGACCTTCCTGCATCTGCACAGGAAAAGAGTCTTGGGCCTCCATGCAATGCGCTTAACCTTGGCATCCTTCCACCAGTCTGCGTTCTGCGCATTTCCGTCAATGGTACCGGGGCCGATGATATCCAGATTCTGAGCATCGATAGCAGTTACCAGCGACGCAAAGTTGTCCAGAGGATTGCCCTCCCAGGTGCCCAGATTATACTCATCCTTCTCATCAGTAGACATTGTCATGCCCGGAAGCACAGGATATTTCTTCCTGTCAGTCTCTCCAAGAAGCACAGCTCCTTCATCCAGCCAGAATGTCATGTCGGACTTGAGGAAAATCGGCGTTGTCAGATACTGACCTGCAGGCAGATACACGGTTCCGTCCGCGGGGCACGCACAGATAGCTGCCTGAATAGCAGCAGTATCGCTTGTCTTCCCATCTCCCACTGCTCCAAACTTAGTCACATCAAGCAGTACAGACTCATGGCCGGTCACAAACTCTTTTTCCACCAGCTCTCCGCCTGCATCCACGCCAATCTTATATTTTGTATCAGGCAAAAGACCCATAACCGAAACAACGTTTTTATCAGTCATAAGGCTCTTTTCCCCATTTATATACACGCCAAACTCGGCCTGCTGCCTGAAAACCGCCTCAGACTCAAGCTCGATGGTCACGCTTCTGTTAAAAACCTCTACAATCTTAAAATCCATGAAAACCTCCAATAAAAAAATGCTAATGTCATACTATTCATAGCCAAGACTCGAAAATGCAAATATTTATGCTTGGCTCTGAATAGTACCATATTAGCACATTTCCTATCTAAATCCCCGTAAAATCATGAAGTAAAAGTGGTACATCAGCTCACTTTCCTTCTATCCATTCGCTTATGACTTCCGCCGTCTCGTCAAGCTGCTGATCAGCTGTGATGGTCGGCTCGCCGTCGCCGTTCTGAAGCCCGTAGTTGCCGAAGTACGAGTGGATACCGCCCTCGATCACGTACTCTGTTGAATCTGCAGGCCAGTTCTTCTTGCTCTCCTCGTAGTTGTCCATCTTAATGACCTTGTCGTTGCTGCCAAGGATCGACAAAAGCCTGACATCCGTATCCGCCAGCGAATCCACCGGATAGGAAGCACACAGGATGATTCCCTTGAACTTAAATGCAGAATGGTCCCCTGACTCCGTCCCCAGGGACCAATTTTCGACGATGTAGCGTGCAGCTGCGACGCCGCCAAGGGAGTGGCCTGCGATGTACCATTCAAGGTCATCGACGGACTCCTGGTCCTCATACCGCGCCCTTGCTGCCTTTAAGGTATCCACAGCATTGACACTAAGGAGAGCCACGTTATCAGCCATTTTGGGCAAAAGACATATGTACCCCCGCTCAGCTAATCTGTACATAAGGCCACTGTATGCCGTATACTCCACCTTGGCTCCGGGGTAAAAGACTATAACTGCCTTGTAATCCTGGTTTTGCGGAAGGAACACCGTCCCCTCCGGGGCCTCGAAGGAGTGGACTTCCTCCGAAAGGTCTTTTGCCAGATCGGCGATAGCCGTCTCATCCGCAGCATAATAATTGCCGGTGTATATCTTGAATGCCGCAAAAACGAGGACAACCAAGAGCACCAGCATTATTAGTATTCCAAGTATTATCTTTTTAAATAAACTCTTCTTTTCCAAAAAAGTACCACCTGATCACGCTTTAAGCGCTCTGTCCATGATCTTGATAAGCTCAAGTGCACTGACAAAGTCTATCTTCTCATTTTTCTCCTGGTGGATCACATGACCCTGCCAGGTGGCATCCTGTCTGTAAACTACCTGAATAACGAAAGTTCCGAGCTTGCCCTTCTTGTTCTGTACGTTGCGAACGCCGTTTGCCTCAGAAATTACCTCGATGGGGAGCTTGTCAGAGAACTTCTTTTTCTTGTAACCGATATCGTCTCTGGAGCCCTTCTTGAAAACACGGGGCGCCAGTCCGCGCTGAGGGAAATCCCACTCGTCAAAGAGTTCCTCAAGCTTCATCATGAAATCCGTCATTCCGTCAAAAGCAATAGGGTTATCCGCATACTGATGATATATAAGTCCCTGATAATCCGCATTGTCATCACTCTCAATGCAAGCGCAGATCAGGTTTCTGGCAAAAAGCATCTGCTTGGTCTCGCTCATATCCTCTTTTTTCAATCTCCCTCGAAAGAATTCTATAATCATAGTTAATTATAACCTTTTTAAGCCCCCAAATAAATATTTTCCTTGGGCTTTTACAGAAAAGGGGCCGTATGATCTGACTCACACGGCCCCTCGCGATAAGAGAAAACTTCCGGCTAAAAGCGCCAGTTGCTTCTTTTACTGTTTAGTTACTTCTGATCCTCTTCCTCGCTCTCTTTTTTCTTTGTGAGCAAAAGAGCTGCTGCTACTGCTGCTGCGATGAGGGCTGCCATGATTCTTCCCGGCAGATTTGCTGTATCTTCAGTTCTTCCTCTTCTTGCTCCGAGAACTGCTGCGCCGTCAGTATCTCTTGTTGCTCCGAGAACTGCTGCAGGTGCGGGTGCCGGTGCAGGTGCAGGTGCTGTAGGTGTAGGAGCATCTGCTATTGTTGTTCCACCGGGTGTAGGTGCAGGTGTTGGATCAGGTGTAGGTGTTGGAGTCGGTGCAGGTGCACTTGTTACTATAAGTCTACCATAAGTGTAGTTGATAATATAGTTACGATCGAGGTCTGTACCATTTGTACCAACTGCTGTGAACAGGTTATTGCTCTCTCCTACCTGAGTCTGTGTTCCTGTGATGTTGTATGCTACTGTGTCGCCAACGCCCCAGTTCTTGTCAGATGTAATAGTTGAGTTTGTAAGAGCTGTTCCGTCGTATACCTTTGTTCCGCTGCCGGATGTAAGGTTGATCACCATCTTACTGATTGTAAGTGTGCCCGCACGTCTCTCTACCAGCTCGAACTGATCTGTTACATCGTCTGCTCCGTCATAAACTCTCATTGTTCCTTCGATAGGAAGTGCATATTCGCCGGCATTTCTTTCTCTTGTAGGAACGTAGAGTCCTCTGACTGTGAACTCTATGCCGTTGATAGTTACTGTAGGATCTCCTCCTTCTCCTGCTGCATCTGCTGTAATTCCGCCAAATGTTGATCTGAAGAAGTTCTCTACTCTGTCAATAGCATCTGCTATAAGTCCCTGTGTAGGTCCTTCGCCTGTAAGCTCATATCCGAAGCCATCGTAGTAGTTACCTGTATACTCTCTTGTAGCATCATAGGCGATTGCTGTGATCCTGAACTTTTCGCCCGGGCCAAGAGGCTCGATTGTAAGATAACCATCATCGATCACGAATTCTACTTCGAAGTTTGTATCGCTGTTGGTAAACTGCTCTGCCTTCAGGTTCATCATGTAGGTATTTGGTAATTTACCCTTAGCAATTGCATCGCCCGTGAATGACAACATGTCTTCGCTGTAGAGGTCATTGGAGATATCAGTAATTGCGAATCCTTCTGCCTTCTGCTCGTATCCGCTGTACTTATAGATCCTCTTATCACCTTCAACTGTGATTATTACCTTTGCAGGTGTAATTCTGATGAATCCCGGAGTCTTGCTTATTGTAAGAGCATTTGTTACGTCTTCGCCATCCTGATTGAGGATTACCAGCTCATCACAATCTGCTATAACATCTGTTACGGTAACATCTGTTGCTGTTGCGTTAGAAACTGCCTTTCCTACTGAGTATCCTGTAGGAAGTCCTTTAACTTCTACTGTTGCGCCGTGAGCTTTGCCATCATACTCGGCGATCTCGCCGGTGGTTATAACTTCGATGAGTCCTGCGTACTCTGTTACTTCAAGAGTTCCAACTGTCTCATCAACTGTATAGTTACTCTCATCGGCTGTTCCATCCCATGTAAGCTTATAGCTGTTAGGTGTTGTTCCAACCTTTGTGATATTTCCTGTTACCTCGAAAGTTGCTGTCTCGTTGTTAACAAGTCCGTCAATGCTTCCGGGTGCTGTGAGTGCCTTGCCGTCATAGCTCTTTGATGCACTCTCTGTCTTAATTGTAAGTGTAGCAGGTGTTATCTTAATGCTTCCGTCTATATATCTGATATTCAGTGTGCCGGTTACATCTTCATCCTGTGCATTTACAATCTTGAAGACATCAGCTTTTGCTGTTACTGTACCTTCTGATACGTTTGTAGCTGTTGCTGTAGATCTTGCTTCTGCCACTCTATAGCCTGTAGGAAGTTCCGGATAGGATACTGTTGCTCCATGAGGCTGTCCGTCGTATGTGAACTCACCACCTGTCGTAGTAACTACGATCTCGTCTGCATACTTAGATACTGTAAGAGTTCCGATGGTCTTGGATGCGATATAGTAGTTCCTTTCATCGGCTGATCCGTCCCATGTAAGTGTATAGGTGTTGTCACTTGATCCGACTGCCAGCTGGCTTCCGGTTACCGTAAAGGTAGCTGTTTCATTATTAACAAGTCCTTCAAAGCTTCCCGGTGCTGTGAGTGCTTCGCCGTCATATACCTTGGATGCAGTCTCTGTAGCAATTGTTATCGGAGCGGCTGTTATCTTAATACTGCCGTTTACGTATTCAATATCAAGGGATTCTGTAACATCTTCACCCTTGCTGTTCCTGATAACAAACTTATCTGCTGTTGCAGTTACTGTACCTTCGTATACATTTGTTGCTGTTGCAGAAGAAGCTGCCTCAGTTACTGTGTAGCCTTCAGGAATCTCTGAATATGTTACTGTTGCTCCGTGTTCCTGTCCGTCATAAGTATATGTGCCGCCTTCAGTTGTAACTGTTATCTTTACTTTATCATTTTCAAATACCTGAAGTTTTCCAACTGTTGCGTCTACTGTATAATCGGACTCTTTTGCTGACTTATCAAATACCAGGCTGTAGGTGTTATTTACTACGCCTTCGCTTGGATATGTGACTGTTCCGGTTGTTGTAAATGTTGCTGTCTCATTATTTACATATCCGTCAATGCTTCCTTCTGCTGTGAGAGGTTCTCCATCATAAATCTTTGTAGCATTCGGTGTAACAACCGTAAGAGTTGCAGGTGTTATTGTTACTTTATTGCTCTTTACACTGCCAAGCACGAATTCTACTGAATCATTATCGAAGAGATCGCTGTTGTTCTTGAAGAGATTGATATCAAGTGCTTTTTCATTTGCATTTCCTTCTTCAACAACATGTGTTTTGTAAGCTTCGCTGTCTCCGGTGTATGTTACATAAGAAGCCTGGTATCCGGTATCAGCTGTTATGCCTGTTACTCTGAAACCGCTTACTGTATGCTTCTCGCCATCGTAAGTGTATGTTTCGTGAGTTCCTTCTACGGTTACTGTAACCTTGATAGGCTTATAGAGTACGCGAATGACATTGCCATCGCCTGCATATACTGTTGTGTCGCCGTAGAACTCACCATCCTGATAACCATTATCCGGCTTTCTGAGATTGAGGTTTACATCATTTTCGGTAAGTACTGTGTCAGCCGCTACGGTGTAAGGGCCAACGCTGCCGAGATAGTGTGCAAGGTCAGTTGAATCTGTTACCTTACCCTTGTAGTACTCAACGATATAGCTGCCTGTAATCTGCTTCCATACTGCATAAAGTGCATTTGGAATACCATCGTTATCTGCAGCAATCTCTTTTCCCGCTTCAATCTCTACGGTTGCTGAATCGCCGCTTGTCCTGCTCCAGCCAAGGAACTCGTATCCTGCTCTGTCGAATCCGCACGCATCTGCTGTAAGAGCTATAACTGACTGATTAACAAGGAGCGGATCATCATCAACTGTGCTTACTTTCTTGGATCGTCCTGTTCCATCGTTTGAATAGTATGTAATGTAAGTTGTAGGTCCTCCGTTAGGGCCTGTTGCATCATATACAGCCTTGAGAGTTACTACACCATTTACAATGTATCCGGACTGGATTGTGAAGCAGTTGTTCGGATAATAAATCGTTCCTGAACTATCGCCAACTATCTTCCATCCAACGAATGTGTAGCCTTCATTTGCCTTAGGCGGTCTTGCTACTACAACTGCAGAATCTGTAGCATATTTGTAGGCATCAGTCGGAGGTTCGGTTCCATTAGGTTCTGCAACATATACGATTTGTGCATTGCCTTTCTTGCGCCACCTAGCCACAAGATGTGTATCGTGATCAACTTCACCGTAGCTGTATGCTGTATCGCCTTCGAACCATCCAACCAGATCGTATCCGTCTTTTGTTGTTCCTTCAATAGACTCTCTGCTTACTGTGCCGTGATACACAACCCAGAAATCATCAATCTGTCCTGAAGGAAGGGTTCCATCCTGAGTATCAAGAGTAATGTTATACCAAAGAGGCTCATAGTGTGCGTACAGAATCTTGTTGGCTGCAGGCATTTCGCTGCTCCAGTTAAATGGGGTCTGTCCGCTGAGATCTTCGTACCATCCCTTGAATTCGTATCCTTCTCTTTCTACTCCGCCGGGTGCAACACTTTCATAGGATGCAAGGTTCTTTTCATAAGGAATTGAGGAGAATTTTGCATCTACACCTTCTATATCAGATGTCGTTCCGTTGAAGTTATCCTTAAAGGTGATGGAATATCTGTTTCTTGTGTAGTAGAACTTGATTGTGCCTTTATCTATCAAATAAAGAGCTATTCCTTCACTGTTAAATGCAGGATCGGAATGATGTTTTGTAAAGCCGAGGATATCTATAAAGTCCTCTTTCTCTGTTATGAAATTGTATTTAGCTGTTATAGATTTCTTTAAACTGTAATTATCATCATCTATGTTCTGAAGCCAGAACTCCATGGTCTTTGTCTGAGTTACATCAGATGCCTTCTTGAATGTTACATTCTCAGCCGGCATGTTGTTTATTACTACCAGAACATATTTAAATGTAGAGCTATTCTGTGCCTCCCATCTTGAATTTGTATAGCCGGTGATCGGGAAGTTATCAGCAATATTCTGGTCATAAAGAGCTGTGATAGTCTTTACAGTTTTGTTTCCATCTTTAAACGTAAGGGTATATGTATTTCTGTTGTAGTAAACATTGATTACAGTATCGCCTTTTGCTCTGATAACTGTAGTCGGATCCTTACCTTCACCGTAAACCGAGTCGTATGTGCTGTATGAAAATCCTGTGTAATTGTATCTTGTATACTGTCCTACTACTGTGCTTACGTTGGCATTGGTAGGTCCTGTAATCACATGACTCTCTACGAAGTCATATGTCTTTTGCGAAGCACCTACTGCATCAGAAACCTTCTGTTTCCAGATATTTACGGTGTAAGGAGCTGTGCTGTTCTCATTCCACTTAGCGTAAAGTATGATATCGTGATCGATGGTAGATCCGAAATCAAAGCGCTCGCCCGCAACTTCACCGGGATTTGCACCCTTTTCTGTGTACCATCCGTCAAATGTGTATCCGGCTCTTACGGGATCATCAGGCTCTGCTTCAGTACAAGGCTTGTTCATCTCTACATAAGCAGGCTTTGTATAGCTTGCTCCGCCGCCTGTTCCGCCGTCATTCTCGTCAAATCTGATCCAGTATGCATCAACTATGAGTGCATACAGGGTATCTACATCTCTTGCATCAACGTAAGGTTCTGCCTTTGTTGCGTCCGGTGAAAGGCCCCAGCCCTTGAATGCCTGGTTTTCATTCTTTGGCTGATATCCGATAACAGGATAAACTCTGGCTTCCTCATCACCAACAACAACTGCTTTGTAAACCTGGACCCTCTCTCCTTCCTGTCCAATAAGTGTTACATAGAATGTGTATCTGATCCTTGCATTAACATTGATTGTTTCATCTGCTTCAAATACGCCAAGCTCTGTATCAAAGTCGGGACTAACGTCTGTATTACCTATGAACCATCCAAGGAATTCCTGATTCGGGTCCATATTAGGTATTCCGGGGTTAAGAAGTTTCTCGCCTTTCTTTAATACCTGTGTATTAAAGATTTCATCTCCGTTGTGGAAGATGTAGGTGCGTGTTGCCTTTGACAGGTCAGTATCTGCAGAGGAATCTCCTGATCCTGCTACGATGTAAACTGAGAACTGATTTGCTTCAAACTCAGCACCGTCAGCGCTTGCGTCTGCGATTACATCTGCGTTTCCTGAATCATCTTTATGTACTACACTAAAAGAATCACCTTCAAGTTCTGTCGCGAGGGAAATTGAAACATGTACATATCTTGCATCTGCAGGCTCAATCTCTTCGCCGTCTGCATTTCTGAATGTAATGTCTACACCTTTTGCCTGCTGTACTTCTTCGCCGATAGCGTCTTTTGCTGCATCCAGGGCTTCGTCATCTGATATTGCAGATACGTGCATTGTTGTGCCCTCAGGGAATATTCCCTCATCAGCTGATACGGAAACGTTCATTCCACCTGCGCTTCCGCCAAAGCTCTGTGCCGGCATCTCTGACAGCTTCATGAAGTTTGCTGTAAATGTTGCATCTTCTTCTATATCAGAAGGAACAAAAGTAGCTTCGCTGCAAACTGTGTTGCCATCAGCGTCTACCCATGCAACAAACTGATAATACTTGTTAAATGCTGTTGCTGTGGATCCTTCAAACTTAGCTTCTTCATCATTAATATTGATAGTCTCGCTTGATCTTGAAACCAGACCACCTAGTGAAGCATTATAGGATACAGTAACAAGCTTCTCCTCAAGTTCTTCTTCCTCTTCAGCCTCTTTCATCTTAGCTTCAAAAGCACTCTTTATGGCTGCGAAGTCCTCTGCGGAGTATTCACTTTCAAGAGCTGCAAGCCCTTCTTCTGTAAGGCCTTCCACGATTGCAGCGATCTCTTCGTCAGAAAGTGTTCTCTTATTTTCAGGAGTCTCCTCTTCAGGTTCAACCTCAATCTCTTCCTCTTCAGGCTCCACTACTTCTGCCTCGGGAGTTTCAGGCTCATCCTCTTTGGGTTCCTGAGTCTCAGGTGTTTCCGGTGCTGCAGGCTCTACCGGAGCTGCGGGCTCTTCCGGTGTTGTCACTTCCTCAGGAGCTGCGGGCTCTTCTACGGGCTCCTGATACACCTCTTCAGGTGCAGGTGCCGGCTCTTCCGGTTCTTCTACCACCGGCTCCTCTACTACAGGTTCCTCTACTACAGGCTCCTCTACTACAGGCTCCTCAACAGGCTCTTCTACCTGCACGTCCTGCTCGTCTCCATCAGCAAATACTCTTATTGTTGCGAGATCACTGTGGAATGTGGTCGCGATGAGAGCAATTGCTAAAATAAATGATAAAAATCGATTCCATTTTCTCAACATAGCGGAATCCTCCCTCACAAGAATTTTTGCCAGTTAATAGGTACAAATGGGGTTATGCGCTACCCTTTTGGGCTAATTCAATGTTGCCCTTTGCTGCATTGATTGCTTCATCTACCAGTTGAAGCAATTCCAGAGCGCTTCTGAAGTGCTCTGTTGTTTCTGCTTCTGCCCAAACAACTTTTCCCTGCCAGGTTCCTCTCTGGCTTTCCTCCACTTTGATAATGAAGGTTCCCTTGCTTCCTTTTCGGTGATTCTTGTTCTTCATATCCATTACCTCGTGTCATGTTTCCAGGCTATTTCGCCTATTAGGTTGACAATAGGTCTAACTTGTATAGTTTTATGATACAAAGAGTACAATCATACAAATAATCATACGAATGCTCGATTTTTGTGGATTTAGCTTAAATTATCTTTATCAAGATAAAGGGGTAATTAAGAAAATAAACACTAAATAAAGAAATCATAACGAGATTTATCATAGAAATTTGGTGGCAGAACGTTTTATGATCGCTTTTTGATTTAATCCTTTGTGCAATTTTGCGAAAAGCGAAAACGATTAACGTCGCTTAAATGCTGAATTTTGTCAGGTCGTCGCGACAGCCGATTCCGGCGCGGATTACAGCGTTTTCAGGTCCGGATTTTGCATAATAAATTCTTAAGAAATCTTAAGAAATTTCGACGGTAAATCTTAAGATTTTTGTGCTAAGCTAGATTCCATGCGGGTTTGCGGTTTGTATACAAAATTGTGGTGGGATTTATGATGATGTGAGGGTGTTTATGATGGGATTGGAGGACATTTGTGACGATCAGGCGATGGGAATATGGCGGACCGGTAGTGCGTTAATGCAGGGTGAACCTCTTGTGCAAGTTAAGCTTGTGTGGCGGGAGGATGAAAATGTAGCCGGATCGGTTGTGCGCTGCTGCAGGATGAACCTCTTGTGCAAGTTAAACTTGTGTGGTGGGAGGATGTGAAGTGGAGAGAATGATGATGCGTGGCTTGTGCTACTGTCCTTGAGACGTTTCTGGCCAGGGACAGTAAACATTTTGGGTCTCTTCACTAGCATCTACTGTCTCTTAGGGATTTCTCCCTCCGGACAGTAACCTCTCTCAGGCAACTCAACTGTCGACTACTGTCCTCAAGCAATTTCTCCCCACAGACAGTAGCCTTATCCTAACAGCTCTTCAGGCCACTACTGTCTCATTTTAATTTGCATAAGGGGACAGTAGCCTCCCCGAAACAGCTCTCCAGACCACTACTGTCTCATTTTAATTTGCACAAGGGGACAGTAGCCTCCCCGAAACAACTCTCCAGACCACTACTGTCTCATTTTAATTTGCACAAGAGGACAGTAGTCTCCCCGAAACAGCTCTTCAGACCACTACTGTCTCATTTTAATTTGCACAAGAAGACAGTAGCTTCCGGCAATTTATATCCTTTATGCAATACAGATGCTCCAATGAACATAAAAAACCCTTGTATGCAAATCAAATAATGAATCCCACATAAGCAACCCATGAATAAATAAGAAGAAAGGAATAAAGCAAAAGCAACAACATATGAAACACAAACAATTTCTACAAGAAGAACTAAATAATCTAGATCGGCTTATCAAGATCAATAGTGCAAATCTCAAGAAGTTCAAGGATTTAGACCTTGACCAAACACTTATAGCAAGCTCAAGTCATGGCTGTCCGCAGTTCAAAGTCCGAGCAAGTGCCAAGGCCTGCACTTCTGAAGAGATATACACTAATCGATCATACGTTAGCAATGGCGATCTTGGCCAATACAAGAAGCTTATCCAAAAGCAGTACGAAGAGCGCCTGAACAAGGCGCTCCTGGCCAACCGGAGCCGACTTGAGAGATTTATCAAGAATTACGACTATGATTTTGTCGATAAGATCTACCGGAAATCAGCATTTGCAAGAAAGCAGTTCATATCTCCGATAATCGAGCCGATAGATGAGTACATAAAAGACTGGCTGGAGAGCCATCCCGGAGGGATGAACCCTTACGACGATCCGCCTGATCTTGAAACCGAACGAGGTGAGTTTGTCAGAACCAAAAGCGAGAAGATCCTCGCAGATACTTTCTACAAATTGGGCATTCCATATCAATATGAGCCTGAAGTTGTCTTAAAAAACGGGTATTGTAAATATCCGGATTTCATACTTCTTAATGTAATCCACCGGAAAACATATTATTGGGAACACATGGGACTCACAGATGAGTACGACTATGCCACGAAGAACTTCAAAAAACTCCTGGTCTATGAGAGAAACGGACTCATTCTCGGTGACAACCTGATACTCTCACTTGAAACAGATGACATGGCACTGGACATGAAGATGGTACACAAGAAAATTCAAGACTATCTGCTATAATTCCAAAGCCAGTCCAATAAGGGTATAATGATATTGCGACAAAGCGTAATGCCATTGAATAATCGGAGTACAATACACATGAACATCTTTGATATCATCGGCCCGGTAATGATCGGGCCCTCAAGTTCACATACCGCAGGCGCTGTGCGCCTGGGCCGCGTAGTCAACAAGCTTATTGATGAACGCCCGCTAAAAGAAGTTGTGATAACGCTATCCGGATCTTTTGCGCAAACCTATAAGGGCCACGGCACAGACAAGGCCCTGCTCGCAGGAATCATGGGATATAAGAGCTACTCCCCGGAGATTCGAGATGCCCTGACTATAGCAGACAGTCTTGGCATCAAGTATTCCTTCAGGACCGAAAACATCAAAGGCGCACATCCCAACACCGCTCTGATCCATTATTATCTGAAGGATGGCAGCGAAGGCTCCATGCAGGGTGCGAGCATTGGCGGCGGAAACATCCTTGTTAACCGCATAGACGGACTCAACGTCGAGTTTAGCGGTGACACCAATACAATCCTTGTCATGCATAGGGATACCCCCGGAGTCATCGCAAACGTCACAAACCTGATGCACTGGGAGTATGAAAGCCTCAATATCTCAGGCTTCCACCTCTCAAGGAGTGAAAAGGGCGGAGATGCCATCATGACAATCGAGATAGACAACAATCCCCCTGAAGAACTCATCAGCGACATCCGCGGCATAGAACATATCACTAATGCAATCCTTATAAGAAGGGTATAACAATGCTTAAATACGAATCCATGGCCGAGCTCATAGGCGAAGCCACCAAACGCAATATAAAGATAAGCGAACTGGTTCTTGAGGATCAGGCGAAAAGCCTTGAGAAATCGGAACTTGAACTATATGAACAGATGGAAATGAACTTTAACATAATGAGAGATTCCGTCATCGATGGATCCCGCCCGGACCAGCGCTCCACCTCCGGTCTTACGGGTGGCGAAGGCTTCCTTATGTCAGAATATGCCAAAAGAGCTGACGGAGGCCTCAGCGGAACCTTCATGAGCAAAGCAATCTCCAGAGCCCTGGCGGTTGCCGGCTGCAACGCCTCGATGGGCAAGATTGTGGCTGCACCAACTGCAGGAAGCTGCGGAGTCCTTCCGGGATGCCTTGTAAGCCTCTACGAAGACAGGGGATTTCCGGAAAAAGACATTGTGATGGCCATGTTTACTGCAGGAGCTGTAGGTATGGTGATTGCAAACCGTTCAAGTCTTGCCGGTGCCCAGGGCGGATGTCAGGCAGAGTGCGGAAGCGCATCAGCAATGGCTGCAGCAGCGCTTGTGGAAGTTATGGGCGGAACACCACAGCAGTGCTCTGATGCCTGTGCCATGGCTATCTCCAATCAGATGGGACTTGTCTGTGACCCCGTGGCCGGTCTTGTGGAGATTCCCTGCATCAAGCGAAATGTCTCGAGTCTTATGATTGCCTTTTCATCAGCAGACATGGCCCTTGCCGGAATCCCGGCCCACATACCCGCAGATGAGTGCATGGATGCCATGCGTGAAGTCGGCGAAGCTCTGCCAAACACATTGAAGGAAACAGCAAAAGGAGGCCTCGCAACAACGCCCACAGGCCAAAAACTAAAAGATCAGGTCTTCGGAACCTGATTCCCTAATTCTAAAGTATTCATTAACATACTATTAAAAAATTCTTAATTTTTTCACACTTTTTCGCAACATATGAGAGGCCGGTAGCACTAATTGAGAAGTGCCACCGGCCTTATATTGTTACAATAAAAGTGCTCGAGCTAGCTAGATGACGCGGTATTGTTTGGGGGAACGATATCTGCAGACACAATCAAAACATAACTTAATAATGTGGGGAAAACTGTATGAAAAAATTTTCAAAGATCATCGCAAGGCTCATGGTGCTTATGATGCTCGTTTGCTCCATCGGACTTTCAGTCAAGGTGGATGCCAAGGCAGCAGATAACACCCTTCTTAACACCTATGGTGCGAAGTTCGGATATTCAGGAACATGCATCAATCTTTACCAGCTGAGAGACGCTAATCAGCTCAGTCTTTTAAAACAGCAGTACAACAGCATTACGCTTGAAAACGAGATGAAGCCCGATGCGCTTCTTGGCAATTCTCCAAAGCTCATCTCCGTAAACGAAGCCAAGAACCTGGGTTACTACATCCCGGACAGCTACAAGGAATCTTATGTTCCACAGATCAACTTCAGCACTGTTGATGAAGTAATGAAGATCTGCTACCAGAACGGCCTCAAGATGAGAGCTCACACTCTTGTTTGGCATTCTCAGACTCCAAGCTGGTTCTTCAGAAATGGATTTAACGGAAACAGCTCTTTTGTCAATTCATCGACAATGGACGCCCGTCTTGAGATGTACGTTAAGACCGTTATGAATCACGTGTACCTCAGCGATTACGGCAGTGTTGTTTACGCATGGGACGTTGCAAACGAAATCATCCACGCCTCAAACTCAGGCTGGGAGGCAGTTTACGGCAACAATAAGACAAATGCTTCTTATGTCAAAAAAGCTTTTAATTATGCCTATGACTGTCTTGATTACTTCAACCTTACAGACTCTGTAAAGCTCTTTTACAACGACTACAACACTTACATGGAGGTTAACAATGTAATCACTCTTGTGAATTACATTAACCAGGGCAAAAAAGTCTGCGCCGGCGTTGGAATGCAGTCTCACCTTGGAACAAACTTCCCTTCAACCGATTATTACTTAAGCGCTCTGAATTCTTTCCTCAAGGCAGGTTTCGAGGTTCAGATCACAGAGCTTGATATCACCAACAAGGGTGATTCCGATATGGCTGGCTACGCTTACAACCTCTTCAAGGGCATCAACGCAGCCAAGAAGAACGGCGGTAACATCACAGGCATCACATGGTGGGGACTTTCAGATCAGACAACATGGATCAGCAATTCAGCTCCTCTCCTGTTCTCAAGACCCGGACAGCCCAAGCAGGCTTACAGCAAGGTTATCCAGGCCTACACAGAGACCTTTGGCCAGGGCAGCAGCGTTACACCTGAGCCCACACCTACACCTCAGCCGAGCAACAAGACAGCTCACATCGACGATGGCTGGTACTATGTCAAGAACAATCTTTCACAGAAGTACCTCTCAGTTGAGGGCAATCCTTCTTCAAGCTGGGCAAATGTATGCATCAGCACAGGAACAGGTGTTGACGGACAGAAGTGGTATATAGCAAACACAGCAGACGGCTACGTTACACTCACATCCAAGATCGGCAGCTTCAGCCTTGACGTATCCTACGGTGAGGCAGCAGACGGCACAAACGTCGGCATTTACAGCAGCTATGACGGAGATCCTCAGAAATTCGTTGTTCAGGAGACAGGAACAAACGGACTTTACGCAATCGCAACCAAGTGCTCTAACGGAGCCAGTGGACTTGATGTTTATGAGAAAAAGACATCTGACGGCACCAACGTTTGCGAGTGGACATACAACGGTGGCACAAATCAGCAGTGGTCTTTCGAGAAGGTAGACAGCAGCTCTTCAGAGCCTACACCTACCCCCGGACCAGAACCCACCCCTGAGCCGACTCCTGAGCCGGAGCCAACTCCCGCGCCGGAGCCAACACCTGTAACTACAGGTCTTGAGGCAACAGCTTCAATCAACAGCTGGGGATCAGGCTACCAGGTAAGCTTCAAGATTGCCAACAACACAGGCAATGCAGTTAACGGATGGACACTCAAGGTTCCAACAAGCGAGCTCAACATGACTTCTTCATGGAATGTCAATGTCGCTGAGCAAGGCGGATACTACGTTATCACTCCTGTTGACTGGAACAGCACAATCGCAAATGGTCAGTCTATCGAATTCGGCTGCATCGGCAGCGGTTCAATCGGCAACTCACTCTCTCTATCAGTAGAGTGATTAACTTCATAGATCCTACTTGATTAGGCGCAGTCCTTCGGGGCTGCGTCTTTTCTTCTTGACCCTCAGAGACGGAGTCAGTGGACCATTTTCGGAGGCACCTTAAGGAAATCTTAAGAATTCTTCATCAAATCTTAAAGACTTCCTATGGGTTAATGTGGTAATATCTTCCTCGTGCTACTCTCTAGCACGTTCTACGGCACTTTGCCATCTATTCTTCCGGGTATGCGCATACGTTGGAAATCATTACGGCAACAGAAGGAGGATTCACAATTGCCAACCAATTCCATAAGCAATCCTAAATACAAAGACTCTGTCTTCAGGATGCTCTTCAATAATAAAAAAGAGCTTTTATCACTATACAATGCAATAAACGGCTCAAACCATGATAACCCGGATGACATCACCATTAATACAATCGGTGACAGTACATTCTTAAAGGTGAAGAATGATGTATCCTTTATTTTCAACTACGAGCTCAATGTATTTGAACATCAGTCAACGCCATGTCCCAACATGCCTCTAAGAGATCTGTTCTATGTTGCAAAATTACTGAAGAAGATAACTCAGGAAGATGACCTGTACAGTTCTAAGCCTGTGAAGATCCCCACTCCAAAATTCTATGTCTTTTACAACGGTACAGAGCCTCTTCCGGACGAAAAGATCTATTGTCTGTCTGAACAGTTTGAAAAGCAGACAGATACACCGGATATTGAACTGACAGTTACGGTACTCAACATCAATGAGGGCAATAATCTGAAACTCATGGAGGCTTGCAACACACTAAAAAGCTATAGCATTTTCGTAGCCCTCGTGAGAAAATATATTAAAGAGATACCGAAAGATACTGACGATAAAGAGGAAGAGATCAAGGCAGCAATTAATCATGCCATTCAGGATTGCATCGATCAAAACATCCTGAAAGCCTTTTTTGAAATGCATAGAGGAGAGGTACGCGACATGACATATTGGGATTATAATGAAGAACTTCATAATAAGACTATTGCTACAGAAGCGACCGAAAAAGCGGCTCTTGAAATGATACGTTTTGATCAAGAAGAAGGAATTCCCAAGGAAAAGACCCGTCTACGAATTAAAAGGTTTGGTCTGTCCGATGCTACTATCGACGAACTCTTCGCTCAAGTCGATGCAGAGAACGCTACTCTCGTTCCATAAATACAATCATATGAAGAATTTAGGCGCAGTCCTTCGGGGCTGCGCCTTTTCATTTTGGTCCCTTGACTCCGTCCCCAGGGGTCATTAATGGTCCCTTAACTCCGTCCCCAGGGGTCATTTTGGCAAAAGAAATGGCGGATAGCCGGGGTTTACCGACTATCCGCCATCTTATTGGTTTTGTTTAGGGAAAAGAGCTATCGGCCTATGCCTTAGTCTTCTTCCTCTTTCTTCTTACCTGTGAGCATCATTGCGATTGCTGCTGCAGCTGCGACTACGATTGCAAATACTCTTGCTGTGCTGTTTGCTTCGTCTTCTGTTCTTCCACGTCTTGCGCCGAGAACTGCTGCGCCGTCAGTTGCTGCTTCAGGTTCTCTTGTTGCTCCAAGTACTGCTCCTGCAGGTGCAGGTGCTGCGGGTGCCGCAGGTGCTGCAGGTGTTGCAGGTGTTGTAGGTGTACCTGGTGTTCCAGGATCATCTGTAGGACCAGGTGTAGGTGCAGGATTCTGACTGATTACAGTGTAGATTACTACATTGTATGCAGGTGCTGTCATTGTTGTGCTAGCTGCACTTGAATGAACTGTTCCTGTGATAATATCAAGGAATCTCTCAAATGCATCGATCACACGACTGATCACTGTATCATTTTCAGTATCTCTTTCCATTTCCCAGAATGTAAGTGTGTAACCATCGATTGTAGGAACATCAATTACATCAAACTGCTGGTTGTATCTAACCTCAAACTGCTCAGGAAGTGCTGGTAATACGTCAGGTCTTGCAGTTCCTGCAAATCTGTACTCATAACGAACCTGATATGCCCTTGGTCCATAGATGAGGTCAACTACTGTTCCGGATGCAACCATGTCTTCTGTTGTAGCTTCACCATCTGCAGGCTGGTTTACAACTACATCGATCAGTTCGTATCCTTCGTAATCCTTAGCAGCAAGGCTTGCCTGTGTTACTTCAATCTCACTAGGATCATTTACCCAAACTATTCCACTGTAGCTTGCTGTATCCATTACAGTTCCTTCAACCACATGGTTAACTGTATATTCTACATCCTTGGTCTGTGTTGTATCCTTGACGTACTTAAGAGTGATAACTGTTCCGGTTTCAACCAAATCTCCCTCTCTTACGCCTGCAGGATCGATAGAATCGAACTTGTAGCCAGTGAATGTCTTCTCTTCAAGACTTCCAGCCTCTACTTCGATTGTATCATCATCATTTACCCAAACTTTTCTTGAGTAGTTTGTACTGAGTGCTGCATCAATAGTTCCATCCACATCATACTGAACAGTATACTCTACTGTCTTATTCTGTGAATCGTCCTTCACATAGTTAAGTTCTATAACTGTTCCGGACTTAACTGTTGAACCTTCTGTTACAGTTGCAGGAGTCTTATTGTCGTATCTGTAACCCTTATACTCATTCTGCTTGAGAGATCCTTCTTCGATTTTAATTACATCATCAGCATTTATCCAGATCTCTTTTGAATAAGTCTTGGTATCTGCCTCTTGCTCAACACCTGCTACCATGTGCTTAACTGTATACTTTACAGTCTGCTTCTGGCTTTCATCTACCTCAAAGGTAGCTGTGTAAGTAGTATTAGCATAAAGAGCTCCATCTCTATTCAGCTTATCGATAGCTACAGCTGAAGTAAGCCCTGAATCACCACTTACCTTATCGCCATCCTTAAACCAACCGGTGAACTTATATCCTGTCTCAGCCTTTGCCTCTGATCCTGTTACTCCAACTGTTCCAAGTACCTGAATGTCAGCATTCTCTTCAGGTGTAACAGTTCCCATTGTTCCGTTTGAAGACTCATACTTAACAGTATATGTCTTATTAGGGTTAGGAATAAATCTTGCCTCAAAGGTTGTGTCATCATAAAGCTCATCTTCGTCAGTATTAAGTTTGTCAATTACTGTGGTAACATCCAGTAAAGCATCTCCGCTGATCTTATCATCATCCTTGTACCAGCCGTCAAACATGTAACCAGGCTCTGGTGTTGCTGCTGATCCTGTTATTCCAACTGTACCAAGCTTCTGAATATCAACGTTCTCTGTAGGATTTACACCACCCTTCGCTGTATTTTCTGACTTATAAGTTACTGTGTACTTAGCGTCAGGATCTGGAATGAACTTAGCAACAAAGTTTGTATCCTGGTAGCAAACAATGCCATTTTCTGTTTCAGGATCCTTGTTGAGGTACTCAATTGCCTTTGTAGAAGTAAGTACAGCATCATTAGTTACAAGTTCTAATTCTTCGCCGTTCTTCTTATACCAACCATCCAGGATATATCCAGGCTCTGGTGTTGCTTCTGAACCTGTTACTCCGGTAGTCTTTGTAATCTGAAGTCCTGTGTTGTCGGAAGGACTAGCACCGCCTCCGGCAAGGGCTGTGTATACTACGTTGTACTTCTGTTCGTCGTCCTCAACAAACTTAGCTGTGAAGGTAGTCTCCTGATAAAGAGTTCCTTCCTTAGTAACGTTTGCCTTTGCAAGGTCTGCTGTAAGTGTTGGTTCTGTAGTAATGTTTGTATCGTCCTTATACCATCCAAGAACCTTGAATCCCTTCTTTGGTGTTGCTTTAGATCCATTTACGTTTGCTGTTCCAAGCTTCTGGCTGAACTCTGCATCTTCTATAGGATCTACTGTTCCCTTTGCTACATCCTCAGATTCGTACTTAGCCTTGTACTTCTGATCAGGATCTGGTTCAAATTTTGCAACAAAGATTGTCTCCTGGTAGATTCCATCTACTGAATCTATCTTTGACTGTGCAAGGGTATCTGTAAGGACTGGCTGATCAGTAATAATTGATCCATCCTTATACCATCCAGTAAATTTATAACCAGGCTCCGGTGTTGCTTTTGATCCCTTTACATTTGCTGTTCCAAGTACCTGGCTTCCCTCTGCATCTTCTGTAGGATCTACTGAACCCATCGTGTCATCGGCTGACTCGTACTTAGCCTTGTAGGTCTGGCCAGGATCTACCTTGAAGTGTGCTGTGAA
>JAEEGF012036918.1_pt1 | contig 20202 bp, 20 predicted proteins | sample 9134171 | NCBI WGS metagenome assembly JAEEGF01 (sample SAMN16246542, study PRJNA631951) | gut metagenome | biome: gut microbiome; feature: rumen; material: AP-attached | host: Bos | place: Iran: Karaj | collected 2018-10
GAGATATAAAAGCATTGCTCTTTAAGTATCTCTCCTTCATCTTGTCTGCACTAAGTGACCCGAGGAAAACTACATTATCAGTTAAATCACCGTCTTTTATGAGCTTGTTAATGTATCTTCCGTATGTTCCGATTAAGATTTTTTTCTTAAGCGAATCTTCGCCGGTAATCTTGTTGCCCGCAACGTAAAGTTTTACGTCCGGATAATCTTTCTTAATCTCAGGCAGTGCGCGAAGCAGTACGTGCAGTCCCTTAATCGGATAATCTCCCTGGCTTGCGAAAAGTGAGTGTTTCTCGCAAGTTTCAAGTTTCCATTTACCTTCATAAAAGTTACTTCGAAGCGTCTCGTTCATAAAGTAATACTTTGCATCGGGATTGTATTCAGATGTGTATTTTTTATCCCAGGACGTTCTTCCTGTGACATTCTTGGCAAGTTTAATCGCTTCTATTTCTAACTCGCCGCGCTTAACGAATTTCGCCTGCTGCTTAACAATATTGTCGCTCTTTATACGGTCGCGAAATGTTTCTTTTACGTACATTTCCTCAGGCAGTCCGTCGAAATAATGATCTGCATAAACAGAGCACAGACCCTGAATTCCGATAAGCACTTTAGAAGTGTCCGGCGCAGCCTTACATACTGCAAGCGTGTGCGGATATTCCGTTCCGAAAATATGAATTACATCGGGTTTAAAATCTTCAATGATTTCTTTAAATCTGTATTCAAGCGATTCGTCATATTCCTCGGGCACGGATAAATCATCGTCGTAGCCATAGGCTGTAACTTCGTATTCGCCTTTGTATCTTCCGTCCTCGAACCCTGCGTTAAAGGCTATTCCAAGCGTAAGATCGTTATCTTTTTCGGCGATGAGTTTCTCCGACAGACCGGTCAGCCAGCCCTCTTTGTTGGGTACTTCGATATTCAGATGTTTCGCTATAACCGGAATGCACTGGTTTACAACCCAAAGTACTCTCATGTATTTCCCTTACGAATAAACTTTCTTTTTAATCGAATTATATGCGCCTGCAAAAATGCTCTTCTGCGCGATCCATGTACGAAGAGGCTGAAGCGTAAGAATCATAATTCTTCTGTAATGATTCGCTTTCTTCTCGCCCATGTACTTAACTACGATTTCACGATGCTCTGCTTTATCAAGCTTTTTGTCGGACTCCGAAAATCCGCCGCCCTCGTAGGACGCAACCGTGATGCCTAAATATGCGGGACGGATATTCTTTTCAAAATAACATCTTAAAAAGAAATCGTAATCCGCACGGATCTTATATTTCGTATTCAGTCCGTCGTTATCCCAGAGACTCTTTGCAAAAATGCAGGACTGGTGATTCGGCATATGTCTGTAGCAGATTGACTCGGTGATTTCCTTAGGCTGCGAAATGATTTCTTTCGCACTTGCAAAATACGCATCTCCGTAATAAATCTTGCTGTCCGGTTTATCGGACATATTAGCTGCGGCATTCTTTAAAACGTTTTCATCATAAAATGAATCTCCGCAGTTCATGAATATCACATAATCGCCCGAAGCCTTTGACACTGCAATATTCATTGCATCGTAAATGCCTTTGTCTTTTTCGCTGAAAACTTTTATACGCGAATCCTCGGGAATACTCTCAAGACTTCCGTCTGTCGAACCTCCGTCTTTTACGATGATTTCAAAATCCCCGTAAGACTGAGCGAGAATGTTTTCAAGCGTGTTCTTTAATTTTTCGCCGGCATTAAAACATACCGTTATGATTGAAAAGAGCATTTTGTTTTCTCAAACTAATTTATAATCCAGTTAAAATACGGCAGGAGTCGCGTGCCGTTAAACTGACTCGAATAAAGGAAGTAAACGTAGTATGCGCATCCGCCCGTAATAAGCAGTGCCTTAAGTACTATGCGCACCCATTTCTTCGGAATGGCATCTATGAGAACCGGCACCAGAATTATCTGGAAAATATTAAAGTAATATCCGATTCTCGATACAACCGGCAGGAATGAACAGCAGATGTAAATCACAGTTGCAAAAATGTTCATGTTGAAATAAAATCTGTTCTTTTCGTTATCCTTTATCACTTTCTTGTAAAGGATAATTGCGAAAATAAGTACGCCGATGCATCTTGCTATATTTGTGTAACTGATTTCTCCCGTATCGTAAATCGTGTTTTCGTACTGCGGATAAATCAGGAATACAAGTCTTCTGTAAACATTCGGAATGATAAGAAAACTTGCGGAAAATGCTCCGAGGATTGCAAGCATCCAGGGTTTCCATTTTATGAGTCCCAGAGGATACGCCACGAGCACGATAAGTATCGATATATGGAACGTCGAGGCCAAAAGTACAAGTAACGCAAACTTCCAGAATTCTCTCTTAAAAATATATCTTACCGAATAGAAAGCTACCGCAAATGCGAGATAACTTCTGATCGAATTAAAGCTCGATGCGTAGTATCCGAGCAGCATGAACATCGCAAAGGATATTGCAAAATCTTCGCTTAATTCATCTAATCCTTTTATAAACAAAAGAATCGTAACGAATGCAACAATCGCAAAGATAATGATGTACTGCTTTCCGTCATATCCGAACATGTGCTGGACTATCTTGACCAAGATATTAAATCCGAATTCGGTGGCTACGGATTTATCCCTGTTCTGTGCAAGAAGATTGAAGATTGAAGTGTAACTCCAGTAATCTCCGCCGACAGCGATTCTTGTGGCCGATACCGCAAAGAGCAGGAAAAAGATCATCACGTATATTAACTTGTTGAACACGCGGCCCTTTGAACGGTTCGGATCTTCGAAAAAAGATTTATCATACTTTTCGACTTTGCTGTCAACAAAGAATCCGAGCGCAATCGTTATTGCCGCAAGCACCAGGTAAACTGCCATCAGACACCCTTCTTCTTTATCTCAAAGCCTTCCTTGATTCCGGCTTTCATAAGTTTGTTTGCTTTCTTACGGTCTATCTCGCCTTTGAACATTTCCTTTTTGGTCAGGGTGAAACGAATTCTCCATGCCCAGGCATTTTTGCCGTAAAGGAACGCGAAAAGCACTCCTCTGTCAAAGAAAAACTTTTCGGTATAACCCTCAAACCACGTGGAGGATCTCGGAATTTCACTTCCGATATGCGTTTCGGTCGCATACATCGAAATACCGCTTTTAAAAGCATCTCGTAAAAAAAGTGAATCTTCGCCGTTTGAGTATTTCGCGCCTCCGCCGAACAGTTCGGAAAATCTTATTTTTTTGTTTAAAAGCACATCTCTTCTTACAGCAATGCTGTATGCGGGAAATCTGCCTATATTGAAACGGGAGAGTTTCTTAAAGCCTTCGTTAACGTAGGTTCTTCTTTCATCGCAGACCGATAAGTTAAACATTATCATTTCGGCCTCAGGATGATTTTTAAACTCTTCCTCAACTTTCGTTACGTAGTCTTCGTCGTAAACAATATCATCGTCTCCGAAAAGAACAATATCGCCGAACGAATTGTCTATACAGAGATTTCTGTTAACGCCGACACCTCGTGTAGGCGATTCGATGATGACGATTTTTCCTTCGTCTTTTACGATCTCTCTTTTACTGTCACCGTCGCACTGATTGACGATAACGGCATTGCCCTTAACCGCCATTTTTTCTATGAGTTCCTCAGGATTCACATTCAGTGCGGACACGAGTAAAGTCATACTCATTCCTTGTCTCCCGACATTTATGCGTTAGTATTTTCCTCTTCCTCTTTGAGTTCGGAAACGTCTTCGTAATTGTTCCCGTCTGTTCCTGCAACCGCTTCATTACGTGTATTGTAAATATTCTCTTTCAGCTTTCTCGTGGAGCTTGAGAAGTAAGAGAATACATAGCTCTTAATTAGGCCTGAATTAACATCGTAAAGAATTGCGCCGACCACATTTGCTTCCTGCAATCTTAAAAGATCGAGTGCACGTTCAATCATCTTTCCGTTGTGATCGCCGGACTTGATTAATACAATTGTAGCTTCGCATTTTGCTGCCGTTGAAGCAATTGTAGGGTCGTTGTTAACGGAACCCGGAGCAACGATTTCGTAATCGGGTGCTGAGAAGTACGCATCTTCTTTTTTGAGCTTTCCGCTTTCGATGGCGGAAATTTCATTATTGCGCTGCTCTTTTAAAATGCAGTTGATAAGGTTAATTACATAATGCGAATCGTCGGTAAGCGATGTGTCGACAATCGCAATTTTCTTTAAGCCCTTGGTAATCTTTAAGAAATTAACCTGAAGCCAGAGTCTGTAAAACTCGGTCTTTTTGTTTTCCTTCGGTTTTTCGAATTCGTAATCGTCATCTTTCTTGATGGAGAATTTTCTCATCTGGTCGGTAGTAAGACCGAGTGTGGGAATGCCGTAACGAAGCTCCGTTGTGGAAGGAATGTAAATCGATGTATCCCAGATAAAGTAAAGGAACAATGCAATTGCAGATACAATACCGCCGAAGATTGCTCCGCTTGCCGACATCGCCCAGGTTCTGTCTTCGAAGCCAACTTTCTCGGCGTAGCCTGCGCTCTGGATAATTCTTGCATCTTCTATCTCTTTTAACTCAGGTGCAAAACGACAAACTGCTGCAGCATATTTATTTGCAAGCATCTTCGCCTCTGCCTGGCTTGTAGACTGACCTGATACCACAACGATTCGTGTGTCTGTAAGAAGTGTGGCGCTAACCTTTTCTTTTACCTCTTCAAGCTCAAGGCTTCTTCCGATTTCGTCAGCCGCATACTCTGCGATAATATCGTTGTAAACAAGGTCTTCCCAGGTCTGCTTGTTGATGTATATGTTTTCAATCTCAACATTGTCGATGTACTGAAGATATACTTTCGCCTCGGCTTTGTATTCCGGTCTGCCGGAGAAAATATTGCGCGCAGCATAATAGCCTCCGCCGAAAATAAGGGCGCCTAAGCATATTCCGTAAATGATAAATCTTATTCTTCTGATTGAGACCAGAACCATTAGTCTGAAATCCACGGGTTCTTTGCTATACGGTACTTTCATCGTTGTCCTCCTCGGGTTTCATAGCCGTAACCTGATCTTCGCCCACTCCTTCCGTAGCGTCGGGAGTAAGAAGCACTCTCAATGTTAAAAGCATCAGTTTTAAATCCATCCAGGTTGAATAACCCTCTATGTAAGCTAAGTCTAATTTCAGTTTGTCATACGGAGTTGTGTTGTATTTGCCGTAAACCTGGGCATAGCCCGCAAGCCCTGCTTTAACCTTGGTTCTGAAGGTGAACTCAGGGATGTCTTTCATGTACTGCTCGATGATTTCCGGTCTCTCGGGACGAGGTCCGATAAAGGACATCTCACCCTTTAAAATGTTAAAGAGCTGGGGAAGTTCGTCGATACGTACTTTTCTGATGAACTTTCCGATCCATGTAATTCTGTCGTCATGTTTGGATGCAAGTCTGGCCTTTCCGTCAGCCTCAGCGTCAACCTTCATGGATCTGAATTTGATAATCTTAAAAGGTTTGTTGTTAAGCGTAACTCTAATCTGCTTGTAAAATACGGGACCGCCGTCGGTAATCTTAATTAAGATTGCAGTGATTAACATTATCGGCGAAGTAAGAATGATAAGAACTATTGAACAGAAAAGGTCTATCATTCTCTTGATGCAGCGCTGTTCAAAATTAAGCGGATATTCCCTCGTTAAAATAATCGGAGTATCGAAGAAGTGAAGCACATCGGCACCCTGAATGATAACGTCGGAAATCTTGGGCATCATATAAACGCGGATTGATCTCGCGTAGCAGTATTTCAAAATATTGTTTCTGAAGTTCATCGGAATATCCCAGAGAACCACGCCCTGATATCTGTTGGGGATTTCGTTAAGAATTGCTTCCTCGCCTTCCGAAACATTCATGATTTTTACGATCTGGAAACGGTCTTTTCTTGTCTTGAATTTTTCAAGGATTTCGTCAACCGGTCTCTCGCCGCAAACCAAAAGCAGGTCTCTCGGTGCAAATACCGAACGGTAAATGTAGTTCGATAGATACGACCATCCGAGTGCAAATAACATCTGAATCAGAGTAAGTACAATTATGTATCTCGGATCGATTGCTGTACCGTTCATAAGACAGATAATGCCGTATGCAAAAATGTTGGATGCAAGTATCGAGAAAGTGTGCGATAAGAATATTTCAAAACTTTTTAAATATCCGATTTTTCCGGCACCGTAAATAACTAAGAATCCGCCCAGAACCACAGCATAGAGTGCGAGTACCAGAGCATCGCCCTTTTGCCAGAATCTGACTTCAACCATTTTTTTGTAAAAGAAAAACCAGATAAAAGCGTAACCGCCGACATCGAGTAAAAACTCGAAGGTTGCCAGCTGTAAAACCAGTATTCGCTTTATGGAATCTTTTTTGCCCATTTTCTTTCGCCGTATAAAACGACCAGCCTTTCAAAAAATTTTTAAACTATATTCTTCTGCCTACCGCTCTGAATGCCCAGCCTGTAAAGCAGGCAATACTTTTTAGCAGGCTTAATTTTTCCTGTTTTCTGTATAAATTCCAGATTCGTTTAATCGCTTCAAACTTGTTTGAGGAAAGCGATTTGGACGGTCTTCTGTAGTACACCAGATTTTCGTTAAGACCGTATGCCTTAACTCCCGTTCTTAAAAGTTTCCACCAGAGTGCGGTGTCCTCGCTTTTAATGTGAGGCATTTCTATCTGCTCTTTCGTAAGGACCGACATATCGAAAGCCACGGTGGATGTAAATATCGTCGTGTTCTTAAGTGCCTCGTTGTATGAAATGGTCTCGGGCACTTTTACGATTTTGCCCAGAGGTTTTGCATCCTCGTCCGCAAATTCGTAACCGGTAAAGCAGAAGGCGGCGTTCTTTTCTTTCATGAACGCAATCTGTTTATTTAACTTGTCTTTCTGCCACAAATCATCCGCATCAAGAAATGCTATGTATCTTCCGTCCGCTTCTTTTACGCCCGCGTTTCTGGCGCCTGCGGCGTCGTTAACATCCGTGAGGTTAAGCACCTTTATTCTCGGATCCGACATTTCTTTTATGATCTCTTTTGTGGAATCGGTCGAATTGTTTTCGCACAGGATTATTTCGATGTTGTCGTACCCTTGTGCAAACACGCTTTCAACCGTGTCTTTTATGAACTTTTCGGCGTTGTGAACCGGTATTACAACACTGACTTTGTCTTCCATCAAATCCATAAATCCTTAGTTACAAATCTCTTTTGCGGTATAAGATGTAACCGCTGTTTTCGTAAGCTGTCTCGTAGTAATAATCCACATTCAGCGAGTACTCCGACATCAGTTCGCTGTAACTCTGTTCTATCCAGTCTTCCCTGTTGTGCTTGTATCTCGGGATAAAAAGATATCCTGCATCGCTGCCGTAAAAATCGTTGTTTAAAACAAAGTTGATTCCGAATCCCTCAGGCATTGCAAGGATTGCTCTGGGTTCCATCGTGTACATTAAGATGGTGTTGTCCCAGGGATTGTCGCTGTCCGTGAGTGTTATCACGTCTTTAAATTCGTTTTCAAGGCTCTTCCACTCTGCAGTAACTTCGCTCTTGTAATATCTTTCCGTTCCCTGGAAATTTTTAAGGTTTACGGGAAGGAACAAAAGTCCGGTCGCGTTGCAGAGGATGATGGTCCATGCAAAGTATTTGTCTTCGGTCATCATCAGAAGGTAAAGACAAAAGATAATCGCGATTTCCGTTCCGCGCATAAAAGTGTCGGGAACGATGGTGTAAAGCGTTAAGTACATCAGGAAAAAGATGCATATCGAGTAAACCGATATCGCTGCGATGAGACTGTCTTTTTCGGATGAGTTCTTCGAGAAGATTGTAAGTGCCGAGCTCACGATTATCAGGAAAGCTATCATCACGTGGAAGATGTAAACGCCGTTTGATTTTATGTAATATCTTAAATCCAGAAGGCCTCTTAATCCGTCACGCATCATTCCGAAGAAGCTCTTTATCGCTGCGAATATATGTCCTTCACTGACTGCGTTTAAAAGCGCTTCGGTTTTGCCGATGTTGTAGTTGCTCGAGATAAGGTGTAAGAGTCCGTAGCTTGCGGTTGCGATAAATCCCATCGCGATAACCGATACAAGAATTCTTACCCAGAGTTTCTTTTTCGCAAGAAGCGCAAACACGTAAATCGGAATGCAGAACGCGAAAAATGTATAAACCTGAACCGCGTAAATTATCACAAGCGGAGTAACAACGTATTTAAGCCATTTCGGACATTTGTCAAAGAACATTTTGTATAAAAGTCCCGCGATGACAATGGCAAGTGCGTATCTGAAAATCTCGGACATGTTGGTGTTTAAGTACAGTATGAAAACTATGCTTGTAACCTGCGCGAGAATAAGTTTAAGCGTGTTCTTTTTCTCGGGCTTTGTACACAACATGAAAATCACATTCGCCACGGTTATATAAACCATGTTGCAGATATACACAAAGGAATATCCGACAGGGAAAATGATTGCGGGTATAAAATACGGCAGGAGTATTGCGGGACTCCATGCGGATCCTGTACCCAATATTGCGTGGTTACCGTCAAAGCCCCAGTAGCCCTTCGGGGAGAAGTTTCTCGAATATGTTTCGATCAGCTTGATATATACGGCTTCGTCGTTCCACTTAATACCGGGAAATGCCGCATAACCCTGGGATATCCACTTAATCGCCATGAAGAAAAGCGACAGGAAAAAAGGAGTTGCCACAAAAAGAATTTTCAAAACAAGAGCCAGAGCATCTGTTTCGTGCGACTTATCCGCTTTCGGAGTTTTTAAATTTTTCTTTTTGCTCTCTTCTCTGCTCATCCCTAAAACCGTCTGTTAATGCGACGGAAACCGATATCCGTACATTATTAACCCATCATATCATTCATATTCTCATAATTAAGTGTATTATAACATAATATATATTTATATACCACAAATTTATGCATTCTGTTCTGTTTTTGTCCATCACGAAGGCCGTCCCCAAACGACACATTGGACTTTTATGCAAAATGTGATAGAATTTTGCCATAAATCAGAAAATTATTCGGAGCAATATTATGATTAAACTTCTTATAACCGGCGGTAACGGCCAGCTTGGACGTGCCATCAACAATCTTTACAAAGACAGAGCCGATATCGAATGTATCAATACCGATGTCGGAGAACTTGATATCACTAATCTCGACGAGGTTCTTGCATTCGTTGAAACTAACAAGCCTTACGCAATCATCAACTGTGCGGCTCACACCGCAGTAGATCTTTGCGAGGATCAGGAAGAACTCGCTTATAAAATCAATGCAATCGGCCCCAGAAACTTAAGTATCGCAGCCGAAAAGAACGGTGCGAAAATCCTTCATATCAGTACGGATTACGTGTTCGCAGGCGATGCTACAAAGCCTTACAAAGAGTTTGATACTCCTGCTCCCCAGGGCGTTTACGGGGCTACCAAACTTGCAGGTGAAAACTTCGTAAAAGAGTTTTCCACCAGATACTTTATCATCCGTACCGCATGGCTTTACGGTGACGGCAAAAACTTCGTAAAAACAATGCTTCGTCTCGCCGAAGACCGCGACGAAATCGGCGTTGTATACGATCAGGTCGGAAGTCCAACAAGCACATTCGAGCTTGCAAAAGCAATGGATTCACTGCTCTTTACCGAGAATTACGGAACATTCCACGGAACCTGTGAAGGCGTATGCTCATGGGCCGATTTTGCGGAAGAAATTTTCAAAATCGCAGGAAAGAACGTAAAAGTAAACCGTCTTACCAGCGATCAGTATCCCGCAAAAGCAAAAAGACCTGCTTACTCGGTGCTTGAAAATTATATGTTTAAAATCACCAACGGATTTATGTTTGCCGACTGGCATGATGCTTTGAACGAATATATGGAATGGCTTAACAAACAGTAAGTTTTTTAAGAAAAAATGAGCCGGAGGATTATCAGATTCCTCCGGCTTTTTTATTTTACTATTTCATGATTACGAGGCAGTAAAGAAATGCAAATGCGATTCCCAAAATTGCTCCGCAGAATACCTGAAAAGGTGTATGTCCAACGAACTCTTTTAACTTCTCGTCATTTGAAAGTTCGGAACCGTTTTTCTGGAACATTTCAATAAACTCGTTTAAGACCTTCGCCTGGTTACCTGTCTCTCTTCTTACACCCGTTGCATCGTACATTACAACTATCGCAAGAAGTCCTGCAACCGCTACCAGATATGAACCCGGTCCTTCGTTTATTGCAAGTGCCGTTACCATGGCGCATACCGCTGCAGAATGGCAGCTGGGCATTCCGCCGGGACCTATAAGTCTCTCAGGCACGAATTTTTTGGTCATTGAAAGGTGGATTATTGTTTTTATGATCTGCGCAAGTATCCAGCTTAAAGCCGCAGACATTATTACTTCATTGTGAACCAGGTCACTTAAAAACTGTAACATCGAAAAATTCCTTTATTCTGCAGACGGCATATTGTAGGACTCTGTATAGGTTGTCCCGCCGGGATTGATAACCCCAGATTCATTGTAGATTGCATAGCCTTCCGCATTATTTGTAACGCTTCCGCCGGTCAGCGTGAGTACGGCAGATCCGCGATTGTTGTAAATCACGGGATGGAAAGAATCGCCTATGCCGGTAATGCTTCCCGAAACTATTTCCATGGTACCCGAATTAACCACAGTCATTACATTTGAATGAGTGTGAGAAATATCCGAATCTTTGATGGTAAGAACACTGCTGCCGTTCTCGGAATTCCAGATTGCCACAGAATCGGTATCGTTGGTAACGGTTACTCCCTGAAGGGTTAAGTCGCCGTAGTTTACGATACTTTTAGAATATTCTCCGTTTACGCTGTTGGTAATTGTACCTGCACCGTAAATGGTCATTTTTCCGTTGTTGATAATGGTATCTTCACCGACGCCGTCAATGGTAAAACCGCCGAGCTCGATATTGATCTCAGCACCCTGCGCGGTATTTCCGCCGCCCTTAACGTCCTTGGTAAGATAAATTCTCTTGGATCCGTCGCCTATGTAATTGAACGCATCCTGAAGCGAATCAAACCCGATTCCGTCTACAGTAACGGGCTTGTTCTGATATTCGAAATAAACATTAACCGTTTCTTTTCCCGTGGTGTTCGAAGTCTCAAGCGACCATGTTGCAACATCCCAGACAATGGATGCTTCCTTGCTGTTGGATTCGATTGAAACGGCTCTATAAAAATTCTTGTCCGGTGCAGATTCTGCTTCAACACCGTCAACGAAATATTTAACTTTAGGGTCTCCCGTAGTCTCTTTGGTGCAGGCGCAAAGTAAAGCAACCGCACTTAAAACCGACATCAGAAGTACTGCTTTAAATTTCTTCATAAAACTCTCTTTTTGTGTATTTCCAATGGGTACTCTGTCTTTCACGACAACACACAATTATACATTTATGTGGTTTTTTTGTCAATGTAAACAGGGACAAGCACGGTTGCTTTGAACTCATAAAAAAACGCCTAACACCTTTGTGTCAGACGCTTTAATAATGTCTTTTAGAAACTTATCTTAATTGTCATTGTCTCGCCGCTCGGACAGCTAGCACTTATTGTGCCGCCGTGTGCGGTAACAACTGCCTTTGCAATAGATAGGCCTACACCAGTACCGCCGCTTTCGCGGCTTCTGGATTCGTCAGGTCTGTAGAACCTGTCAAAGAGCCTGTTTGTATCGGGCGGTGTGTCGTAATGACAGGTGTTGAAAACCTCTATACGGGGTTTGTTTTTCTTTTTGTAGATGGAAAGTCTTATATCGCCGTTTTCATCCGAATAACGGATTGCATTGTCGAGCAGTACCGAGATCATCTGTCCGACCGCTGCCTTGTCTCCGTAAAGGTCGATGTTATCCTCTATCTCTGCGCTGAATTTCTTGTTTTTACCCTTAGCCTGCGCTTCGTATATTTCAACGATTTCCCAGCCGAGATTGCTTAAGGAAAACTGCTCTTTGTCGGGAAGAGGCATATCCTCGTCGAGTCTCGAAAGTGTTACGAGTTCACTTACAAGCTTCGTCATTCTGCCTGTCTGGTTCTTAATATTTTCGGTCCACTCATCCTCGCCGTGCTCCATTGATATAACATCAAGGCTTGTAGAAATGGATGTAAGCGGAGTTTTAAGTTCGTGACTCGCATCGGTTATAAACTGCTTCTGCATTTTTATGTTGTTTGCAATCGGTCTTATGGCTCTGCCTGCAAAAAGTTCAACTAAGACAAACACTATAGCAAGACTGACTGCAGATACAACAAGCGTCAAAAGAAGAAGTGACTTCATCGACTGCTTTTCTTTGGATACATTTAAGAAGACAATTATCGTCGAATCTTTACTTTCGGATTTGATAAATCTGAAATCATCGATGTAACCGTGATTCGCATTTTTCTCAATTATCTTCGCGCCGTATTTCATTGCATCGAAAGAAGTAACTGCCGCAATGTAATCCATACCCATCCATGAAACATTGCCGTATTTGTCCAGACGAAGCACGAAGAAACGAGTCATGTAGTTTAATTCAAGATTCGGAAGACCCATAAAGGGCTGCATCGGAGGCATCTCGCCCGGATTTTCCGGCATAAACGCTTCTTCTCTGTTTAATTCGGTTTCCAGAATGGCCGTAAGAGTATTGTCCGCATTCCTTGTGGTTATGCAGTAATTCACCACGTTAACAGATATTCCTACGAGAGCAATGACCGCAAAGAACGCAAGCATCGAAGCGAGTACTACTCTCTGCCTCATTTTTTTAATCATGCGTTCACCTCCAGCGAATAGCCCTCGCCGCGGATGGTTTTAATCTCGACATTTGCATCGAGACCGCGGAGTTTTTTACGAATAAATCCTATATGCGTCCAGACAACGTCGATATCCGAATCGGAATCGAGTCCCCAGATTTTATCCATTAAATGTTCCGTTGAAAATACAAAACCGGGGTGAAGCACGAAGAGTTCCATCAGCTGATATTCCTTATTCGAAAGGCTGACGCTCTTATCTTTTACCCTCATCTCATATCTGTTACCGTCAAGCTCGAGATTGCCTGCTTTTTTAACCGAATCGGTATAGTTTTCGCTTCGTCTTCCGAGTGCTTTTATTCTTGCGATAAGCTCATTGGTTGCAAAGGGCTTTGGAAGATAATCGTCCGCACCCGCCTCAAGTCCGGCCACGCGGTCTTCTATCTCAGCCTTTGCGGTAAGCATTAAAACAGGCGTTTTAATGCCGTTATTTCGCATCTTTTTAAGCACTTCTATACCGTTCATTCCGGGCATCATGATATCCAGAACGACCACTTCGTAGCCGCCGTCCGACACATAATCCCATGCATCGTTTCCGTTATGAACAATGTCTACCGAATATTTGGATTTTTCCAAAAGAAGTTTCAGCGCTTTGGCTGTTGCAACTTCGTCTTCAGCAATTAAAACTCTCAAGGTTTTTCACCTCTTTTATAATCTCAGATTTTCTCGTATACGTACTCGTAAGTCATGGGCTTTGAAGGATCGTCGTTGAAAAGATTTAAGTTCTTTCCGTCGAGTTTTCCCGTGTAATCAATCTTTCCGAGATATTTTTCGGTGAGCTTGACTTCGCCGTTTTCTACGCTCCAGTCGGGAACTTTGATTTCAAGACCGTTTCTCTTGGAAATGCCGGTTCCGTCGTCTTTTAATTCAAGAGAGAATTCTTCTTCATTCCTGGTTTCATCGCAAACCATTTTGGTATATAAACCTTTGTATGTTCCGACAGCCTCAAGCATTTCGGGTGTTAAAACTTTAGCTTCTTTTTTACGAACGGAACTCGGAGTCTCGCCGATTTTTACGATCTGATAATTATCAAGAACTATAAGTGTGTTGCCCTCTTCGATTACTTCCCTCCAGGGATCAATTTTTTCACCGAAGACTTCGCCCTCTTCCTTGCTGTCAATAAGGATTTTACCGCCTTCTTCTTTCCAGTTCTTTGCATCGCAGATGTAGCAGTATCCGTCTTCAACAACTACCTTTCCGACTTTAACCGCAGCATCAAGCTCGTCCTTAGGAACATCTGCAACAGCGGGGCCTTTCATCATCATGTTTAAAATTCCGCCATCCTTAAACTCGAACAGCGTATTGTAAACCATGCCGCTCATATCGTCATCGAGACCTGCTGCTTCTTCCTTTGTTTTCCACACCATGCCCATTTCGTTCATGTCAAAAATCTGTGCGGAACAAACTTCCCATAATCCTTTTAATTCCATAAATGTATCCCTCCATACATAATTTTTTTATCCACATATTATACAATAAAATTGCATATTAAAAAAGTGGCCCCTTAGGACCACTTCTTCTTATTTTTCATCCGTAACCTGGAATATTAAAAACTTCAAATAGTAGGATTCGTCGGCCGCCCAGAGGATTGGATGGTCGGGCGCCTGTGTGCGGAATTCTATCTGTTTAAGGCGTTTTCTCGCACTCTTTGCCGCCTGTAAAATTGTCTGTTTAAACAGTTCTTCTGTCATAAAATGCGAGCAGGAACAGGTTGCGAAAAAGCCTTTGTCACGCACGAGTTTCATGCCCTTCATATTGATTTCACGGTAGCCTTTTATTGCGTTTTTTGTAGCTTCTCTCGACTTCGTAAAAGCGGGCGGATCAAGTATTACAATATCGAATTTTTCGCCTTCTTTTTCAAGCTTCGGAAGTTCGTCTAGCACGTTCGCACACCTGAATTTAGCACGACCGTCAAGGCTGTTTGTTTTGGCATTTTCCGTTGCCTGCGATACGGCAAATTCGGATATGTCGAGGCCCGTAACATCGGTTGCTCCCGCATACGCACAGTTAAGCGCAAAAGTACCCATATGGGTGAAGCAGTCGAGGACTTTAAGTGTACCTTTTCCGCCTAAATTTTCTTCATTGTTTAAGACGCTTTTGCAGAGTCTCTGCATTGCGAGACGGTTGTATTTCTGGTCAAGGAAAAAGCCTGTTTTCTGGCCGTTTACGACATCAACGGTATATTTTATGCCGTTCTCGCTGATGGGCACCATAGTGTCAAATTCTTCGCCGATAAAGCCTTTGTGAAGGTACATACCTTCCTTTTTTCTGACCGTTGCATCGGATCTTTCGTATACACCTTTTATGTTGATGCCGTCTTTTTTAAGAACGTCTTTTAACTCTTCAATTATTACTTCTTTGAAGCAATCGATTCCATATGCAAGCGACTGAACTACCAGCACATCGTTGTATTTATCAACTGTAAGACCCGGTAAAAAATCAGCCTCGCCGAAAATGATTCTAAGCGAATTAAGGCCGTCGTCGGTGTTTTCATTCATCACGGATTTTCTGAAATTCCATGCATCCTCGACACGCATTCTGAAAAACTTTCTGTCGATCTCGGTGTCTGCATTTCTTGATAAAAGTCTTACCCTGATTTTTGAATTATCGTTGATAAAGCCTTTACCGAGAGTAATGCCGTCGTTGTCTTTTATGATAACGATGTCACCGTTTTCATACTCGCCCAGAATGCTTTCGATTTCATTATCGAAAACCCATGCTCCGCCTGCTTTAAGGAGTCTTCCTTCATTCTTTTTTAGTATTAAAACTGCGTTCATTTACTGTCCTTTTTTATATTTCGTAGTCAAAGCAGCTTCTTATTTTTGTGAAAGGTCTTACCTTTTCCGTTGCAACTTTTACGTGTTCGGGATGAACCGAATAACCCTTTAATGCGTCTTCGTTTTCGAATGTCGAATCAAGCATTAAATCGGTGTTTGATGAATCAAGTCCGCTTATTTCAACCTTGATTTCAACGATTCCGGGAACCTTTCCCTTTAAGCCTTCGAGACCTTCTTTTATACTCTTTTTTATGTTCTCTTTTTCCTCTGCGGAATATTCATCTTTAAGTGTCCAGACAATTACATGCTTTACCATTTTTCTTTTCCTTTCGTAAAAAATTAAAAATAAATCTGGGAAAATTATAAAATGAATTTCACTGTTAGACAATACGTAAGAATGTTTATCATGTTATAATCATTTTACGCTAAGGATACACAAAGGATACATCCGCTTTGTATCATAAAATCATGAAATGAGGTCCGAGCTATGAATTACAAAATGCTTTGTGTTGAAGACGACGCACAGATTCGCGAAATAATCGAAGACTATTTTACCTCGAGGAAAGACAATACCTTTGAGTTTTTTGCGGCTGAAAACGGACTTGTTGCAGAGGAAATGATATCGGAGAACGAATACGATCTGATTCTTTTAGACGTTATGCTTCCCTATCTGGACGGCTTTTCTTTATGCAGAATGATTCGTAAAAAAAGTGATGTTCCGGTAATTTTCCTGACGGCCAGAACTCTCGAAGAAGACGTTCTTGCAGGGTTTGAAACCGGCTGTGATGATTATGTTTTAAAACCTTTCTCGCTCGCAACTTTATACGCAAAATGCATTGCACTTTTAAACAGGGCCAAAGGAACGGTAATTGACGATTCCGTTACCATCGGAAAAATTTCTATTAACTTCAATTCAATGGAAGTAATCGCTGACGGAAAAACCGTAGAACTGGCCCCCAAAGAGTTCGAACTTCTTGCGTATCTTGCAAAACACAAAGACTGGGTAATAAGCAGAAATACTCTGCTTTCATCCATCTGGGGCTACGAATACGAAGGCGGCGACAGGGTTGTCGACAACCACATCAAAAAACTTCGTAAATCGCTCGGAAGCGCAGGATCTCAGATTAAGACCATCATTTCAAAAGGATACAAACTGACCGATTAAAGCGGAGGAAGTATTATGGCTAAAAACAAACGAAAAAACTTTATCAAAGTTTTTATTCCTAAATTCTTAATATCGATTCCGATTGTTATTATCGTTTTCATAATTACGGTTACTTTTATGAATATGCGTTCGGAATCGGCTCTTAAAAAAAATAATGAAATATATTCCGACAGCCGGATGGAAAAAATCGAAGAATATTTAAGCGAAAATTCATTTGAGGAAAAGAAGGACCTGATCGGATTTCTCTTACGTCTGCATCAAAGTTCTTCTGTTTTTGCATGGCCGGGTTATAAATCAATCGCATATATCGAAAATGAAAACGGAGAAGTTGTTCTCGACAGTGAAAAAGCACTTCAAATACTGATTATTGATAAGAATAAAGATGCTGATAACCGTCTTATGGGTGTTTATACGTGCGACCTTGATTACCTTCAATCAATCCCCGAATTTGCGGATCTTTTAAAATATGACGATGAATATACCAGCGATACACTGCTTGAATTCTTTTTACCCAAAAAAATAGTTGACTGTTATCCGATAATACTCACCGGTTATGCAGACCCCGAAACGCATAAATTTTATGTTGGAAAATGTGTATTCCCGTATTACGAAACCAAAATGTTTATAGGATATGAATCGGAAGAATCGAGGTACGACGAACCGTATAAAAAAATACTGGTTGATTTAACTCCTGAAGATGTCTCAGGATTCCTGGAATATAATTCTGCATCGGATTCTGCTTCAATACCCGATGAAAACAGCACAACCAAATATTTTGACGGGGAACTGGTAAGCAGTTTCACTATTCTTTGCGGCGGAAAAGAAAGCGTAAAAGACGTCACTTCCAAAGTCACATACCTTGACCATGTGTCGCATATCAGCAAGCAGGTAAAAGACGTAAACGGCGATACGTATACCGTTCATTTTATGATAAGTGACAACTTCACTAAAGCGTATATGTCGGTAATGATTATTATCGCCTTGATTTATTTATTTATCGATGCCGGATTTGTTCTTATAATTTCAAAAATATCCTACGAAAAGCTCAAAGGCTTTTACAGAAACGAGGACTACAGAAAAGCGCTGATGAGTTCGATGGCGCATGATCTTAAAACTCCGCTTACCGTAATGTCGGGATATGCAGAGAACTTAAAAGAAAATGTTCAGACCGAAAAACGCGAACATTACGCCGACGCTATACTTGAAAATACCACTTACATGAACGGCATAATAACCGATGTTTTAGGCCTCGCAAAACTTGAGGAAGAGACTGCAAAAAGTAAGACCGAGAAGTTCGATTTCTGCGAAATCGCCAAGACTCAGGCCGAGAGAATCAAACCTCTTTTGGAAGAGAAAAATATCACGTTAACTGTCGATGGTTCGTTTAATCGCAAGGCCGACAGAGCCTCGCTTGAAAGAGTTATGGATAATCTTTTATCAAACGCCGCAAAGTATACCAAAGAGGGCGGAAATGTAAATGTATACGCTAAAGACAAACCTTTCAGCAAGCATGTTTTCGTAATAGAAAACACACCCATTGATGCCATTGATGTTAAACCTTCAAAACTCTGGGAACCCTTCGTAAAGGGTGATCCAAGCAGAAGTGACAAGAACGGAACGGGACTTGGTTTGTCGATAGTAAAGAACATTTTGGATAACCTGGGATTTAAGTCTAAGATAAAGATTAAAGACGGTTGGTTTAAAGTCATAATCAGATAAAATAAGGCGCCTGCTACAATTCGTAACAGGCGCTTCTTTTATGGTTTCAAAATGCTCTCTTCGCACTCAACTATGTTGAACTCAAGAAATTCCGGGATAGCTATTTTTTTAGCTTCACCCTTAAAATCCTTATTTAATAATTTCTCATAAAGTTGGATGTCCGGAGGATAGACAGTTTTTTCAAGTTTATATTTTCTGATTTCATTATATTCTTCACATTGCGGAAGATCATTTCGTCTGCTTAAATAATCCAGCATTCCGAGAAGATAAATTGATTCAATCTTCATATTATGTTTCCAGTAATAATCAATTTTATTCTTTTCCAAAAGATCTATTATATAACCTATCTCGCCAAGTCTTTTTACAAGGTGACACTGCTCTCCTCTAAATAAATCAAATGAAAATATCATATTATAGTTTTTTAAAAATGACTTATCAAACAACACCTCTCACCTCGCTTTCAATAATATTATATTTCCGAAATTCGGGAATAGCCTCATTATCTGCTCTTTTCTTGGGCTCGTCTGATTTCAATACTTCGCATGTTAGAAGAACATCTAAAGGATAAATAGTTTTCTTTAATTTCATTGAACGAATATCATCATATTTTGAACAAAGAGGAATATCGTTTTCTTTGGAAAGATAATCTACCAAAGCAAGAAGATAAAAAGCCTCAGGATACCAACGTTTTTCGTACAACACGCTTATCTGGTCGGTTCCCAAAACATCCATCAGAAAATTAATATCACCCATATCCTTTAAATGGTGACATATATTGCTCTTAAATGTTTCGAATTCACTTCTATAATCATTCTTACCAGAATTCATCATGATTTCTTTCACCTTTCTTGCTTAAAATATATCGATTCGAAGAAGTATTTTCAAGAGCATTTTACTTTTTCCTTTTATTCAATTGAATCACTTGCGTTTTTCGGATATTATTTATAGTTGTAAATCAAAGGAGATGTGTCCCCAGTTGGTCAAAAAAGCCAAAATAGAACCGTCCCCAGTTGGTCAATTGAAAGGAAGAAAATGGAAAGCAAAGCATTTATTTTTGATCTTGACGGTACATTGATTGATACCGAGAAACTGTATAGAAAATACTGGCCGATGGCGCTTGCAGATTACGGATATGAATTGTCTGACGAGCGTGCATTAATGCTTCGCTCTCTCGGCAGGCCGTTTGCGCCGAGACAGTTTAAAGACTGGTACGGAGAAGATTTTGATTATAATCTGGTTCGTCAGAGAAGAAAAGAATATGTCGAAGGACATATCGAGAAATATGGAATAGAACTTCGTCCCGGTGTCAAAGAAATCCTTGAGTATTTAAGGGATAAAAACATAACCGTCGCAATTGCAACGGCTACTGATCTGGAGCGTACAACGAAGTATCTTGAAATGACCGGAATCTCCGAATTCTTTACGGATATTATCTGTGCTACCATGGTTGAACACGGAAAGCCCGCGCCCGACATTTATAAATATGCATGCGAAAAATTAAATAAAAAACCGTCCGAATGCTTCGCTGTCGAAGACGCTCCGAACGGTGTTAAAAGTGCATATGATGCAGGGCTTAAAGTCATCTTTATTCCGGACCAGGCTCCATCCGATGCCTCTTTTAAATCCATGATTTTTGCCGAATTTGATAACATTTGGGAGTTACATCAGCTTCTTTGATGCTCTTTTGCTTTCGATTCCAAACGCAATAACCTGAACAACCCATAATACGCAGACGCTTAAAAGAGGTAAAATGGTTATTTCCAAAACCATT